>SDBU01007620.1_pt1 | contig 12444 bp, 10 predicted proteins | sample 2277071 | NCBI WGS metagenome assembly SDBU01 (sample SAMN10397929, study PRJNA504765) | marine sediment metagenome | isolation source: marine sediment core GS08_GC12, 126 cmbsf | place: Arctic Ocean: Gakkel Ridge, Loki's castle | collected 2008
GTTGTAGCTAGCATTCAAATCCCCACCTGCGAACCATTTCCAGAAGGGCGGGTTGGATGAATCAAGGATCGTGTGCCAGTACTTGTTCCACGTGAGCACATCGGCATATTCACGGAAGCATTCTGGAAAATTCTTCTCGCTGAACCGCTCAAAAACATCCGGATCAGCCATATTCGCCTGGCCGATGAACTCCGCAGAGGGAGCGATCAACCCTTCTTCTTTCCAGTGAACGGCAATCTCAGCCTCACTAATCTCCGTTTCTTCCCTAGTTTCTTTCACGCTTCATCTCCTCCATATGTGCTTGGATAGGAACCTAGACTGATACCGAAGACCCTTAAGTTCCTTGCGTCCCCCTCTCCATCTGCGAAGAGGAGGTGGGAGTTCTCTCTTGCACGAAGGCGCCAACCCCGCGCGACTGGTCCGGCGCACGACTGCCCTGCCAGACGGTCCAGTCTATCTTGTCACGGGAATCTCCCAGATGGACCGAGCCAGACCGTCCCGGGCGCCAACGCGCGGTGGCAGCCTCTGCCAAGCAAGACGCCGGCCGCTTGGCATGTTCCAGGCGGCTCCGGACTTGATGCCTTTCGGCGGAACACGCCCCAAGGACAGGCGCTCCCGCATGTTCGCGAGAGACGACCGTTGTGGGAGACGCGCCCGATTCGAGGCCAGCGCTGACGGCACAGTCCCGCCCCGGCGGTTCCCCAGAGGTGCATGGCAACTCGACGCAACCCGCGACGGCTTCCTGCCACAGGCATTATACACAATGGGACTTGCCACACAAAGACCCGATGCTGACGACTATCGTAGAACGGGACCTGGACCCGTGTCGTGCAGGGCCCCGTCCCAGCAGATGCTTGAGCCGGCGCAGCCAATTGCGGTCTGTATCCTTCAAAGCACGGGCCCAATCGGCATGCGAAGCCAGGTTGCTGGCCGGGGGGGTGCTGGAGATGGGGGGGACGCACCCCCGAGTTGTCGAACGGGACACGGGTCGATCCCTCTTCATGGCAGGGCGCCGGGGCGTGAGGCCCACGGTACCCCCATCGGCCATCGGCCCCACGCACTAGCTGGGATGTCTCCCCTGTCGGGCCCGTGCTTCCTTGACCGTGCAGTAGACGATTCCTATAATTGAGCCCGCAACCCTGTGCCGGGAACGCTGCCCTTGCACGGGGCGTCCGTATGCTGGGGTTGGGCCGGCGTCAGGCTGGTCCGAGATGTGCCTTCATGTTTGCGCGCGTAGGGACCGAGGTGATCGAGGTCGAGTCGTTGGAATCCGAGGGGGTGTGTTCTGAGGGTCACCGTCAGGCTATTCGCAAGCTACAGGGAGAGAGTGGGGAAGTCGGAACTGGCGATGGAACTCCCAGACGGGGCGACAGTCGGCTACTTGGCGGCGGAGGTCGTGCGGCGCTACGTCAGTCTCGCGCTAGATCCGGCACATCTGGTAGTGGCGGTGAACGACGAGTACAGGGACCGCCACTACGCCCTGAAAGACGGCGACGAAGCCGCCCTCATCCCTCCCGTTAGCGGAGGCGGCCCGCACTGATCGACCCCGGGATCCCGCCGCCCGACAGACTCCCTTCCGCGTCGTCCGTGGAGGCATGAATGATACAGATCACCCACGAGCCCCTGGACCCCGAGGCCATCACTGCCCGTGTGCGGCGGGATAGCAGCGGCGCCGTGGTGACATTCCTGGGCACTACGCGGAGCTATACGGGGGACCGCAAGGTCTTGCACCTGGAGTACGAGGCATATCAGCCCATGGCGGACAAGAAGCTCGCCGAAGTGGCCCGGGAGCTGCGGGAGCGCTGGCCCGTCGAGGGCGTGGCAATCGCTCACCGGTTGGGCCGACTCGAGATTGGGGACATCAGCCTGGTCGTCGCTGTGGCCTCCCCCCACAGGAGAGCCGCCTTCGCAGCTTGCCAGTACAGCGTGGACCGCATCAAGCGCACCGTGCCGATATGGAAGAAGGAGTTCTTCCAGGGGGGTGAGGTCTGGGTGGAGAGCCCGGAGGACGTGGCTATGCGGGAGGGTGGGGAAACCCAGTCCTCAGGCGTTTCGCCCTAGAGCCTGCGGACTGATCGACCACCGGGCGCGACAGCGGGTCAGCGAGGAGGTGCGGACATGCACCTCGCCACATCGGGCGTTATGTCCTTGATGCACGGTGGACCGATCCTGCCGCCGAGCTATAGATGTTCAGAGAAAGAACCGTAATTTGCACAGGCCCCGACTCGTCGGCGCCGCGATTAGGCGAACACACAGGTTCGCCCCTACCCCGAAACACTACCTGAACGTCTATAGCCGGTTGGCTTCCTCCACCCATTTGGCCGGTCGCCGTGGTAGAGAGCACGGTGAAAGCGGCCCTCGGCGTTGTACAGCGCAGCCACCGGATTGTGGGCCAGAACCCTATCCTTGGGCACCAGATAGGTGACCCATGTTCCCGAGTGCTTCATGACGAGGGAGTCGTGACCGACGCATTGCCCTATTGCGATATTCAGATCGGTGTCATCCCACTTGAGCAACTCGGCTTGGACGATGGGATTGCACGTTACCTCTGGGTTTCCGGGGTTAACCTTCTCTGAGTCGAGAATGCCCAGGGCCTCCTTGGGTACCGCCCCCGTCTTGCACACAGCGGAGGAGACCTTGAATCCGTTCGCCTCCAGAATCTGCGTTGTGGTCCTGGCTTCCCGACTTGAACCACTGCAGAAGGTGATCCCTATCCTGGCGGCGCCCACCCTGCGCGCAAACTCGATTGTCTGCTCCAGGCGGGACCAGCGCGGATCGCCGGCGAAGGCGATGCGGTCGGCAGCCACAGCGATGCGCTGGTCTTCCGGGTCAGAGTAGGCCTCTCCAGGCATGGGGAGCTTCTCCAGCTCTGGGTAGGGTCGTGCGATCGTCCCCTCCCTGTGCGCTTGATACAGATCGCTGCGGTGGTAACTGTCAGCATGGTATATGGCGCCGACGGGGTTGTGCCCCAGTGCCGAATCCTTGGCTACCAGACAGGTAACTAGCCCCTCGGCGTGCTCGATGAAGAGGGAATCGTGACCAACAGCCAGGCCGAGGATTACGTTGAGACCGGTTCCCCTTTCGTTGCACAGGTTTGCCTGGGCGATGGGATCGCAGAGTTCCACTGCCCTTTCGGGGTCCCTTTCCCCCAGCTCTCTCCGGGTTGGCTCCCGTCGCGCCGCCTGCTCAACTTCCTGCCCTGCCAAGACGACCTCGAACCCGTTCGCCTCAAGTATCCGGGCGTATATCCCCGCTTCACGGCTCATGCTGGGGCAAAAGGCCAGCCCTATCCGGGTGACGTCCAGCCTCCAGGCGAACTCCATTATCTCTTCCGCCCTGGTCCAACGGCGGTAGCCAATACCCTCAACCTGCGTAGCGGCCCGGACCACACGTCTCGACCACGCATCGGCATAAAGCGCCGCCGTATCTGGGAACTTGCCCCGCATTGGGCAGAAATCAGGCCCATGCTCTCTGTCCCCGGCCCCACAAACAAAGGTAGGACACTTGGCACATTCAGTCATCAAGGCCCCTTCCTGGAGGCCAAGCAGTCCCTGATCGCCTCCTTGAGCGTATTCGCCGCCAGCAGGGCGCAGTGGACACTCTCCTCCGGCAACCCCCCTAAGGCATCAAGGACGTCCTGCTGGGTTATCTTCAGAGCGTCGGTGATACTCTTCCCCTTGACCAGCTCGGCAACCATGTTTCCCGAGGCAATGCTGGCGCCACAGCCATCAGTCCAGAAGCTGGCGTCCGACACCGTGTCGTTTCTCTCCCTTACCCATATCTCCATGGCGTCGCCACAGGGGCCGGTCACCCTACCGAAGCCATCGGCATCTGGCATCCTCCCAACGTTCCTGGGATTCATGGCATGGTCGATAGCCGTCTCAGTATAGACCCTCCGCATATCTGCCATGATCTCTTGTTCGAGCGTGTCAAATTCTGAAGTCATCTGGCGCCTCTGATTACGGCCTCCTTCACTTTGCTCTATCCAGTGCAGCGCGTCGGGAACTGCCGAGTCCTGAAAGAACCTCCAGTACGGCAAGAACCGTGCGATTTGTCCTTCGACAAGCTCTCGGCTGCCATCCGGGCCAGCGCTACCGCAGGCTACCGGGGTTGGACACGATAACGAGGGCTAACAAGGGCAACGACCGGATCGCGGTCAGTGGAGCATGAGGAGCGCCTGGCGGGAGACATACCAAGGCATTCACTGGCAGCGTACGTCGCGCACGGCCCACGACAACCTGTTCGGGGCTATCTTTAGGGCGCCGAGAATGGCATCGATGAAGTCCGCCCTGGATTATAGCACAGGCCCCGTCCCCGACGCTGACCGTGCCGGGCGGGTTGGGTTCCTGTTTCGACCTGGCGGGCCGCGAAACCGCTATAATGAGGACGCTCTCATACCCATAACCAAAGGAGGACCCCGATGAGACGACGACGGACGATATATCACAATGACGCGCGGCACAACTACCTTTGGATGTTCGAACCGCCTATGAAACTACAGGACGCGTGGGCGCCGGTGGACGAGGTCGCCGGCACCGCCGTGGACACGCTGAGCTACTGCGTCGAACGTGGGGACGGGGCCTTCTGGCCGACCAAGGTTGGGATCCTCTTTGGCTCCGACATGCGCCCCTTCACCAACCAGATCACGTACCGGGCCTGGGAGTGCATGCAGAGCCTGCTGTCCAGGGGCCTGGACCCCCTGGGGGTGCTGATTGACCGGGCGCACGAGAAGGGGATGGACTTCTTCGCCGACCTGCGGCTCGCCAGCTACGGCGGCATGGACCCGGCTCACAAGCTCGACAACGGGGGTCGAGGATGGGGGCATCCGGAGGTGCGCGAGCATCAGATCCGAGTGGTCGAAGAGCTGTCCACCGAGTATCCTATCGATGGGGTGGAGCTGGACTACACTGCCGCCTTTGGTGGCGGGTCAACGTTCTATTTCCCTCCCGAGGATATCGCGGAATACACCCCTGTGATGACGGAGTGGGTACGCAAGGCGTCTGACATAGTACGCAACAGGGCCGATGGAGCGCTACACCTTGGTGCCCGGGTCTATCCCACCGAAGAGATGAACCTGGCGCAGGGGTTGGACGTGCGGACGTGGCTCAAGGAGGGGATGCTCGATTTCGTTGTGCCCGTGCTGTACATGTACACCGATCTGGACCCGAATATGCCCTTTGATTGGATAATCGAGCCTGCCCATGATGCGGATGCATCCGTCTACGGGTTTCTCCAGCACTACGTGAGAAGCGACGTCACCGGCGCATCGGTGAAGGAGTATCCCACGCCGGAGATCTTCCGGGCTGCCGCTGCTAACTTCTGGGACAAGGGCGTCGACGGACTGTACACCTATATGCTGCGCTGGCCTTTGGGCATCGTAGAGCGGGCCATCCTGACGGAGTGGGGCGACCCAGACCTGATTAGAGAGGGGAAGAAGCACCATGTGCTGGCGAGGCGCTCCGAGCAAGCGGCCAGGCTGGGGTATGACCACAGCATTCCTCTGGAGCTTCCGTCAGCGGAACCGGGGACCCGGCACGAGATCCCTTTCTACATCGCCGATGACATCGAAGGTGCAGCCGACCGGATCACCGAGGTGCGGCTGAGGCTCTATTTCAGCAACATCGTGTCGGCAGACCGGTTCACGATCCTGCTGAACAGGAAGTCATTGGCTGAGGAGACATGCTACCGGGTGCGAAAGACGGAGCGAGATGCCTTTCCGCACACGGGGCCCCGCAACCACTGGCTCGATTTCCATTTGCGCGAAGTGCGCCCCAGGAAGGGACAGAACGTCTTGACTGTATCTCTGGACGGCAGGCCTGTGGGGCTTGAAGGCTCGGTAACGCTTGAGGAGGTGGAGGTGATCGTGGACTACAGCCCATATCCACCCGGGCTAGGAGCATCTTGACGTCTCGACTGGAGAGTACGCAGAGACGATGGCGAGTTCGAGGATAGAGCCGGGGCCAACGGCACCTGACTTTGACTGTGAAACCCCCGGGTGGCGTCTCGGAGAAGCGACTCCGCCAAAACGATGGCTAGTCAGGCTTTTCGTTCACAAGTTGCGTCGTCTGCAGATGAATACCGATGACGGGCTGGCAAAGCTGGTCAGCCCACAAGAAGAGTGGGCAGCCGGACGCGAAGGCCATTGAGGCAGGCCGCTCAACGGCCCATTGGGGTTCAATGGGATGTCGAGAGTGATTCACTGCACCCAGAGGCTCATGCGCAGTACATGGCCCTTAGCAGTACATGGCCCTTAAGGGAGAGGAAGCCATTCGACCCTCGGCCAGGGATTATGGGCAACGCATAGCGGTTGACGTGGGGTGTGCTCAAGGTCGCCCAGGACACTCTGACGGGGGAGGCTGTCGACCACGAGCACTTACAAGCCCCGGTTCTCTTGTGCTAGAATATCTTCCGAGATCTGAGGGGCCCGCCCGAATGCGGTCGGACGCAGTTGGATCAGGCATCTGCGGATGGCGACAAGAACCGTTGCCGCAGTGGACCGGGACAGGGTTGTCGGGAGGCGACCAGTCAGGGACGACGGGTGCGACTGGGCGCCTTTCGCCTGTAGCAGGACCAACAGGGTGCGTGGATATTCCGATGAACTGCCTGGGACGCTAACCTCGCGCGGACTGCGTCGTTGCAGCCTATGGGCACAAGAGCAAGAAGATGAATCTGGAACTCATTCCCTGGGTGTAGCAGCGTATTGATGAGGAGCGAGCTGTCAATGGACAAGTCAGGACAGACAGTCGAAGCAGAGCAAGAACCCCCCGAAGCGCCGACCATCCAGGTACGCGGCGTTACGAAGCAGTTCGGTCCCGTTGTTGCCGTGAACGACGTCTCATTCGACGTGAGCAGAAGGGAGGTCGTGGGTTTCCTGGGTCCCAACGGCTCTGGGAAGACCACGACGATGAGGCTGATAACGTCGTTCTACACCCCGGATAGTGGGACCATTCTCGTCGAGGGGGTCGACAACCAGGAGCACGACGTGGCTACCAGGCAGATGATCGGCTACCTGCCTGAGAACAACCCCCTCTACGGCGACATGCTGGTCCACGAGTACCTCCAGTTCGTCGCCGAGATCCGTGGCCTGTCCGCGGCAGAACGGCGCGCCAACATCGAGGAGGCCGTCGAGGAGATGGGGATAGAAGAGGTCTTCTACAAGCCTATCGGCCAGTGCTCCAAGGGGTACAAGCAGCGGGTTGGGCTGGCGCAGGCTATTCTGCACCGCCCCGACATCCTGATTATGGACGAGCCAACGGAGGGGCTGGACCCCAACCAGCGAGTGCCCATTCGAGAGCTGATCAGGTCAATAGGCCGAGAGCGGACCGTGCTGCTCAGCACCCATGTCTTGTCCGAGGTGGAAGAGGTCTGCGACCGCCTCTTGGTAATCAGAGAGGGCAGGATAGTAGCGCAAGGGACGGTCAATGAATTGCAGGTGCAGGCCCGCAGCAATCGCCACATTGACGTGGAACTGGAGGGCCAGCGCATCGAGTCGGCCCTGAGGGCGCTGCCCCAGGTGGAGTCGCTGGAGCGTCGGGGCGCAATCGACGGCCGCCGTCGCTACTCGCTTGCGGTGTCGGTCGAAGGAGACGTTCGTCCAGAGATCTTCCGGCTGGCCAAGGACCATGGCTGGGTCATCTGGGATCTCCACGAGAGAGAGACGCGGTTGGAAGACCTGTTCCGTTCCTTGACAGCCGATGAGGAGTCAAAATAGTCTGCCGATTGGACGCCCCAAGAAGCCGCCAACTAAGCAGCAAACGAGGAGTAGGGCCTGAATGCGTTCCTTCTTCGCGCTCGTAAAGAAAGACCTGAGAGGATATTTCGACCAGCCCACGGGGTATATCCTTCTGGTGATATTCACCGGGGTGTCTGCCTTCCTGTTCTTCCGGCAGGCGATGGTGACCGAGGAAGCCTCGATGAGGGGTCTCTTCACCGTACTGCCGTGGATACTGGCGGTGTTTGTGCCGGCGTCCACGATGCGGCTCATAGCGGAAGAGCAGCGGGACGGGACACTGGAGATCCTGCTCACCCAGCCTATGAAGGGTTGGTATGTTCTTGGCGCCAAGTTCCTTACAGGGCTGCTTTTCGTAGGCGCCGGCATCGCGTTCACCATTTGGATTCCGCTGGCGCTTGCGACTGCTGGCGACCTGGACAACGGCGCCGTCATTGCCCAGTACATCGGCACCTTCTTCCTAACCGCCGCGTTCGTCTCCATCGGGTTGTTCACCTCCAGTCTGACCATGAATCAGATCGTTGCCTTCGTCCTTGCGCTGACGATTATCGCCGGTCTGACGATAGGCGGCCTACCGCTGGTGACCCTGGCGCTGCCTTCGAGAGCGGCAGTGCTGATACAGGACCTCAGCCCGCTTACGCACTTCGCGTCCATCTCCCGTGGCGTCCTGGACCTGAGGGACGTGCTCTACTTCGTCGCTGTCGTTTCAACCTTCCTCAGCGCCACCTACCTGATGGTTCGAGGGAAAAGCGTCAGCCACCGCTCGCCTCTGTATCGCAACCTCCAACTTGGCGTGGCGGGCCTGGTGGTCATCAGCCTCCTCGTGGGGTGGTTCGGGAATTCCATTCAGGGAAGGTGGGACCTTACGGACAAGAAGCTCTACACACTGAACGAGGCCACGGGGGAACTGCTGTCCAATCTCGACGACATCGTCACGGTGAAGCTGTTCACGTCCAAGGACCCTCCTGTGCAGGTCTCACTGATAGCTAGGGATGTCAAGGACTTCCTGAGCGATGTTGCCGCCGCTTCCGAGGGCAAGGTCAGGGTCATCGAGAAGCACCCAGACGCAGACGATGAGGCGGCGGAGGAAGCTGAGCACAGCTTCGTGCCCCCGGTGCAGTTCAACATCGAGAGCCAGGGCGAGCTCCAGATCAAGCTCGCCTACCTCGGGATGGGTATGACGTATGCCAATCGCCAGGAGGTTATCGGTTTCGTCGATTCGATGGACGGGTTGGAGTATGAGGTGGCGGCGAACATCTACAGAATGACACAAAAGGAACCCAAGACTATCGGGTTCCTCTATGGTCATGGCGAGAAGCGAAGGGACGCGGAGCTCCAGTCGTTGCGGAACCAGCTTGAGCGCCACTACGAGGTGATAGAGATAGACTACATGCAGGAAGGGTACCTGGAGGCGACTGCACGTGGGCTCGACGTGCTGGTGATTCCCGGACCCAAACAGGAGATCTTCCCCGACCTCTACGACGAGATCGACGAGTACCTTGCCGGTGGCGGGAAGGTGCTGATACTGTACGACTCGGTCTTGGTGGACGACATGACCTTGGAGGCGGAAGAGAACAACCGAGGGATGGCAGACTACCTTGCGAGGTACGGGTTGAACATTGGCAGCGACGTGGTCTACGATCTGCAATCGAACGAGACTCTGGCGTTCAACACCCCGTACGGAGCGGTCTCCTTGGCCTATCCCTACTGGGTGAAGGTCCCGACGGCTGAGACCAGGATCTCGGGCGGCGCGGGGGCCGCTGTCATCCCGTGGGCGAGCTCAATCGAGATTGCCGAACCTACGGCGGACATCGCGGACGTGGAAGTGATACCGTTGCTGGAAACCCTCCCGTATGCTGGCGTCGACGAGCTATATGAGGAGCTAACACCGGACGCATTCGACTTCTGGGATGCCCCTGACGAGGAACTAGACGAGCGGTTGCTGGCAGTTGCGCTGACCGGTACCAGGTGTCCGCCTTTGCAGCCGATGTGCGAGAAGGACCCAGAGAAGGTCTTCCGCATGGTGGTTGCGACCGATTCCGACTGGATAGGTGAGACGATGGTGGCGCGGTACCCGGACCACCAGTTCCTGGCCCTCAACTGGATCGACTGGCTGTTGCAAGAGGATGCACTGGCCTCCATACGTGGCAAGGGCTCGCGTTTTCGGCAGTTGGTGTTCACTTCCTCGGTCCACCAGAATGTTGTCCAGTATGGCAACGTAATCGGCGTGCCGGCGTTCTTTGTCCTCATTGGTCTGCTGCGGTTCTTCATGCGGAGAAACGTCACAAGGAAGGTATATCAGCGTGGTAGGTAAGCAGCTTGGGTTTGTCCTGATAGCACTGATTGCCCTGGGGATCGTTGGTCTAGTGGCGCGCCTGGTCTCTGCCGAGACTGAAGCGCCGATCCTCTCGAACGTGCGTCCGCTCCACGAGGAAGTCATCGACAAGGTGGTGATGCGCGACGCCGACAACGAGGTGATAGTAGAAAAGAAGGGTGGAGGGTGGTGGGTTGGCAGCTATCCCGCCGTCAAGTACAGATTGGCGGACATGTGGGATACGGCCCAAGCCTTCGACGGGGCTGAGTTGATTGCCACGAGCCCGGAGAACCACGCAGTGATGGGCGTGGATGAGGAAAACACGACCGTGGTCCAGTTCTGGCGTGGCGACGAGTTGATAGAAGAGTTCTTCGTGGGCGACAAGCAATACGCCCCGATAGGGGAGAATCCGATCACGCCGTGGACGGCGTACGTTCGCCTTTGCTACCTGAGGTATCCAGACCAGGACGATGTGTACGGCATCTTTTGCGAGTGGCCCGAACGGTTTCTCCCGAACCCCAAGTTCTGGAAGGACCCGATCATCACGGAGATACCGCTGGACGAGGTACAGAGCCTCGCGTTCAGCTATCCCGACGAGCAGGTCGAGCTACAAGTCGTCAACTCGGTCTGGGTGATGACGAGCGACGGCGTTGAGCGGGAGGCGAGCCCTGAGGTGGTCCTGGATGTGCTGAAGCGAGTGGAGTTCCTCGTGACCGACGACTTCCCCACCGAGGACGAGGCCAGCCGCCTAGATTTTGCGATAGCCGACACCTCGTTGCGGATCGGGACCAGGCAAGGCGCCAGCGCAGATTCAGCCTTGCTCCTATTCCTGGTGGAGGAAGAGGGCGATGAGGAGGTAGGCCCGTCCTACTACGTCAAGACCGCGACAGAGCCCTACGTGTATATTCTGGACCCGGACTCGGCCTCAAAGCTGCTCAAGACCGCGGAGGATTTCATACCCGAGCCGACCCCGACGCCCACGCCAGCGGCCACTCCGACAGCTACCCCGCTGCCTACGCCGGAACCGACGCCAACCCCACCCCTGTGGTGGATGACGCCCACCGCGACGCCTGCCCCTTAGGGCTCTTGGGATGTCACTGTCCATCATGGGTGATCCAACGCTCTGGGTCCAGCGACAGGTGTTCGCTTGCCTGGGGCAAGCAGCCGCATATCGAAGAGGCGCTTGTGCGGCCGCCGCCGTCCAATGCCTGTCGATGTCTCGATAAGCCGTCTTGAGGAGAGTGCAATGAAAGCGGCAGCAGCCGTCCTGGTGGGAATCCTCGTGTTGACCGCTGTGGGGTGCTCCTCCTCTGCGGAACCGCCGGTGGCACCAACGGCCACCCCGGTGACTGCCATGTCGCGCATTGCGTTCGCATCAAACAGGGACGGCAATTGGGAAATATACGTGATGAACGCCGACGGGTCCGGGCAGAGGAACCTTACCAATCATCCGGGCTTTGATAGCCATCCAACCTGGGCGCCGGACGGGACGAAGATCGCTTTTTATTCGGACAGAGATGGGAATCGGGAGATCTACGTGATGAGTGCGGACGGGTCTGAGCAGACCCGCCTCACCAACGAGCCTGGTTCCGACCATTCGCCGTCGTGGTCCCCAGATGGGACGAAGATAGCCTTCGTCTCAGATAGAAGTGGCAGATCCAACATATGGACCATGAATGCAGACGGGGCTGAGCCAACGAACTTCGCCCCCGAGCTGGGCAATACGCGATGGCCCGGCTGGTCACCCGATAGCTCCAAGCTCGTGTATGTATGGGACCGGAATGTGTACACAGTCAAGACAGACGGCACCAAGGGGACCCGCGTCATCGACAAGTCGAAGTTCTTCGACGGCTTCTATGTTGGATGGCCGACCTGGTCGCCCCAGGGCGACCAGTTGGCGATGATCTCCAACCACATCGAACGAAACGAGTTCACGAGGATTCTGTATACCTCTGAGCTGGACGGATACAGGTTCAGGCGCGTGTTCTCGGAGGCCAGCGACAAGCAGCACGTACGCCCAACCTGGTCCCCCGACGGACAGAAGATCGCCTATGCCGTGTTGGAAGAGGGCGACGACTGGAACATCTGGGTCGTCGACGTCAACACCCAGTCAACGGCCCGCCTTACCGCTGACGAGGCACAGGACTCGTTCCCAGCCTGGGAACCCAGGGGGATCGTTCCCGTCTACCCCACGCCAGTGCCAGCGTCGTCAACGCCAGGATCGTGAGGCGGCCGCCCCCTTGGGCGTGGGAGCCTCACCCAACCTGGGCTTCTCGGAGGACGCGAGTGAAGATGTGTCAGCCTCTGGCGCAGCATCGCTCACTCCCCTACCCGTCCCCCACATACCCGACCCGGCTCGTCGGCCCGCAATGCCGGGGCCATCGAGCCCCGGCGGGGCGAC
>SDBU01007621.1_pt1 | contig 12443 bp, 14 predicted proteins | sample 2277071 | NCBI WGS metagenome assembly SDBU01 (sample SAMN10397929, study PRJNA504765) | marine sediment metagenome | isolation source: marine sediment core GS08_GC12, 126 cmbsf | place: Arctic Ocean: Gakkel Ridge, Loki's castle | collected 2008
TGTTATGGGGAATCCGGCCCGGGAAAGAAGTAAATAAAGATCTATGGGTAATAAGAGAAAAATTATAAGTGTAGTCGGCGCCCGCCCTAATTTTATGAAGGTGGCGCCTATGTCCAGGGAGCTTGAAAAATATTCCGATCGATACCGACACTTAATTGTTCACACGGGCCAGCATTATGATAAAAACATGTCGAAAATCTTTTTTGACCAACTAGATATCCCAATGCCAAATATTAATTTGGGAGTTGGCGCTGGCAATCATGGGGAGCAGACCGGAAAGATCATGATTGAATTTGAAAAAATTTGCTTGGAAGAAAAACCAGATATTGTTTTAATATATGGTGATGTTAATTCAACTATTGCCGCAGCGCTTGTGTCTGTGAAATTAGGCATACGCATCGGCCATGTTGAGGCAGGCCTCCGGTCTTTTGACCGTGCTATGCCAGAGGAAATTAACCGTATCTTGACCGATACGATATCGGACTATCTTTTTACCCCATCTCCGGACGCGGATGAAAACTTGATCAAGGAAGGTATCCCCCAAGAAAAGATCCATATGGTCGGCGATATCATGGTTGACAGCCTTTTATTTAATAAGGGAAAAGCAGCTAAATTAGATGTTTTGTCCACTCTTGATCTTTCCGCTAAGAAGTACGCTGTTTTAACCCTGCATCGCCCCAACAATGTTGATAATGAACAAAACATGAAGAATATCTTTTCCGCCCTTAATGTTATTTCAGAAAAGGTCCAGATCGTATTCCCAATGCACCCGCGGACCAAAAAAATGATGCAAAAATTCAGTATCAAGATGGCTGAAAATATAAAAACTATTCAGCCTCTTGGTTATCTTGAATTTTTAAGCTTGATGACAAATTGCAAATTCATGCTTACGGATTCCGGTGGTATCCAGGAAGAAACTACAGTCTTGGATGTGCCGTGCCTGACTTTAAGGAACACAACTGAAAGGCCAATAACTTTATCACATGGGACAAATATCCTTGTTTGGAATGATACGGAAAAAATAGTTCGGGAAGTAGATAAGATTTTAAATGGCAGGGGCAAGAAAGGGAAATGTCCTGATCTTTGGGATGGGCAAACAGCAAAAAGGATTATTGATATTCTCCAAAACCTCTTTGATAAATAGAATCTATCTCCCCCCACTTATTGACGTATTCACTCTAAAGACATAGAATAGAAAAGATATGCCCTTGAAAATCTCTATTATTGGCGCCGGTTATATTGGCTTGGTTACAGCAGCCTGTCTTGCGAAAGATGGGTTTGAAGTTGTTTGCGTTGAAAAAGATGGCGCTAAATTACAATTGTTGAAAAAGGGTGAGGTTCCGTTTCATGAGCCAGGCTTAAAAGACCTCTTGCGAGCAGGGACCGCGAGTAAAAAGCTTGAATTTACTTCAGATATTGAACAGGCAATTAATGTCTCCAGGTTTTTCTTTATCTGTGTTGGCACACCTTCCTTAGCCACTGGTCAGGCTGATCTTTCCCAGGTTTACTCTGCAGTAAAAGATATTTACCAAAAAGTTAAAAGTGATTCAATAATTGTTATGAAAAGCACTGTGCCGCCAGGTACAGGATTAAGATTGATCGATGAGATATGGCAGAACCATAAAAATGGGGCAAAAATTGATTATGTATCAAATCCCGAGTTTTTGCGCGAAGGCCAGGCGATCAATGACTGGCAAAAACCGGACCGGGTTGTTATTGGTGCTGATAATAGCGAGGCCGCAGAAGCGGTTAAAAGCCTTTATAAAAATATACAGGCGCCCATGATCATAACTGATATTACCTCGGCAGAAATTATTAAATATGCCTCAAATGCTTTTTTAACCATGAAAGTTTCCTACATAAACGAAATTGCCAATTTATGTGAGGTTGTTAGCGCCAATATTGATGATGTTAGCCATGCCATTGGCTTGGATAAGAGGATAGGAAAATCGTTTTTAAAGGCTGGTATTGGTTGGGGAGGTAGTTGTTTCCCAAAGGATACGCGCGGTTTAGATTTTCTCTCCGCTCAATATGGTTATGATTTCCATTTATTAAAAGCATCGATCAGGGTCAATGCTAACCAAAGACTGCGAGTTGTGCATAAATTGTTGCAAGGCTTAAAAAGTCTGCCAGATAAAAAAATCGCTGTTTTGGGCCTGGCTTTTAAGCCAGAAACTGATGACGTGCGGGAATCAATCTCATTGGATTTAATTAATATCTTGTTAAAAGAGGGCGCAGTGATCAGAGCCTTTGATCCAATAGCTAATGAAAACGCGAAAAAAGTTTTGCCTGTTGACGAAAAATTAGTTTATGCTGAGACGGCTTACGAGGCAGTTGAAGGTTGCGAGGCGATTGTCCTGGCAACTGAATGGCCAGTTTTTATAGATATGGATTGGCAGAAGATAAAAAATTCAATGCTGGCTCCTTTTTTAATTATTGATGGAAGAAATTGCCTAAATCCGAGAACAATAAAAGAAATTGGGTTTAATTATAAAGCAATCGGCAGAGAACGCGATTTCGATAAAAATATAACTTGACTTGTAAAATTATCGGGTTAAAATATAAGCGTAACGCCGGATTAAATGTTTCAGATAAGTATAATAATGTTTACCATAAGTGAAATAAATGATTATTGAAAAAATCGACCAGAACATACCTTTTGTTCGAAAGGATAATTTCCGGTTGCTTTTTCCGGATATTAAAGACGGTTCATTTGACCAAAACATCAAGAACTGGCTTAAAAAGGGGAAATTGATCGCGCTAAAGCGGGGTCTTTACGTTTTTTCCGGTTTTTGGAATAAATGTCAGGATAAAGACGGTTACTTAAATTACTTATCGTCAATTGTTTATCAGCCTTCATATATCAGCAGGGAAACAATATTAGCCAGGCATGGGCTGCTAAGTGAGGCGGTCTACGGGATTTCGGCTGTCAGCAGCAAAACGAGCCGAACTTTTACGTCTAAAATAGGCATTTTTTCTTACTCAAAGATAAAACGATCGCTTTTCACCGGGTTTGAGGAGCGTTCTTTCCTCGGGAATAAATATTATGTTGCTACTTTGGGCAAGGCGCTTTTTGATTATTTATATTATTACAAGCGCCGGCTCAAAGAAATTAATAAGCAAACCATCGTGGAATTAAGGATCAATTTTGAGGTTATGGAAAAGAAAGACTGGCGGGAATTTGAACAATACCTGAAAATCGCCGCCTGCAAGAAATTAAACGCGCTCTACGCGGCAATAAAGGAAGAATATGTTTCTTGAACAAATAAAAATATTGGTTGAACAGGCAAGGGCCAGGGGATTGCGCGATGATTATATAATAAATCTGGTCAAAGAACACTTACAGATACGTGTCCTCGATTATTTGTATAATAATAAAAAATATAATAATAAATTGATCTTCACCGGCGGCACCTGCCTGCGTTATTGTTTTAATCTTCCGCGCTTGTCCGAAGATCTGGACTTTGATTATGAAGGGAAATTTGATATGGAAGCTTTGAAAGATGATCTTAATCGCTTCTTTGCTGAAACTGTGGGCATCAAAGAAACTAACACGGTGATAAAAGGCAGGAATCGGAAAATATATATAAAATTGCCGATCCTTAAGGAGTTATCTCTCCCTTACGGCCGTTCCGATATATTATTTTTAAAAGTTGAGCCAAGCCCTGTGCCTCATGCCCCCAAAAAAACAGAGATAACAGCCGTTAACCGGGAAGGATTATATTTTTTCATTAAGCGCTATTCTATCGCGGACCTGATGAGCGGGAAAATACACGCCTTTTTGACCCGTTCCTTTTTTCAGGGGAAGAAAAATGAGGTCGATTTTAAGGGCAGGGACGTTTTTGACCTGATCTGGTATATGGGCCAGGATATTATACCTGATTGGGAAAGATTGCGCGTTACGCTTCGCGGTACGATCTATGAAAAATATGATTGGGAACAGCTGCTGGCAAAGATCGGAGAAAAACTGAAACGGCTGAAAAAACAGCATCTGGCTGTTGATTTGCGGCAATTTGTCGAACAGCCGCGTGTACTGGAGCAGTTTTTAAAGAACTATATCCAAGTATTTGAGCAGTATTTAGAAAAAAATTCGGGTAAGACATGAATATTCCCCAAGACATTTTGGTTGGAGTTGTTTCATTTGTTATCGCAATTATTGGCACTCTAATAATCAAAGCCATTGCCCTGCGCACCAGTGTGGTTGATGTTCCCGGCAGCCGCAGCCTGCATCAAACTCCTGTCCCCCATGTTGGCGGCATTGCCATTTATTTTGCTTTTGTGCTGCCGTTGATTTTTGTCTTAAAAATGGAGTATTTCCCGTTTCTTGTTGGGGCAACAATTATTTTTGGTGTGGGTTTATTTGATGATATGAAAGGAATTTCTCCCTTGGGCAAACTGCTGGGGCAATGTTTGGCTGCGGCTATTTTAATTGGTAGCGGCCTTAAAATCGGTCTGTTGCCAGACTTAATCAGTGTTCCCTTAACGTTTTTCTGGCTTTTAGGCATTACCAATGCCATGAACCTGCTTGATGGCATGGATGGTTTAGCAGCCGGCACAACGGTAATAATCGCAGTATTTTTTGCGTTATTGTCAATTTACAATGGTCAACTGCAAATAGCGCTTGTTTCCATGGCTTTGGCTGGCGCGTCACTGGGTTTTCTTAAATTTAATTTCCACAAAGCCTCAATTTTTATGGGAGATACAGGCAGTTTGCTCCTGGGCTTCTCACTGGCTTCTATTGCTATTATGTTTACTTCAACTAGCACAAATATGTTATATTTGATTTTGCCGGTTATTGTTTTAGGCGTTCCGATTTTTGATACTCTCCTGGCTATTATCAGGCGAATTATTCGTAATAAACCCATTTTTAATGCTGACGCTGACCATGTTTTTGAGTATTTATGGAAATCTAAGAGGTTTGGCTATAATACTGTTATTTTTATTGCCTATGCTGTTAGTTTTATTTTAGGCTTAACTGCCCTGGGTTTGGAGATGTTATGGTAGGGCAAAAGATTCCTCTTTCAGCCCCTGATATCACTGAGGCCGAAATAAATGCCGTTGTTGATGTTTTAAAAACCCCTCAATTAAGTCTTGGCCCTAAATTGCCTCAATTTGAACAGTTAATTTCAAAATATATTGGCGTAAAACATGCTATAGCCGTTAACAGCGGTACTAGCGCTTTGCACTTGATTGTTCGATCCCTTGGTATCTCAGAAGGGGATGAGGTTATAACAACTCCCTTTAGTTTTGTTGCTTCAGCCAACTGTCTTCTTTTTGAGCGAGCTAAGCCGATCTTTGTTGATATTGATCCAGTTACTTTAAATATTGATACAACGAAAATTGAGGTGAAAATAACAGATAAAACAAAAGCTATTTTAGGTGTTGATCTTTTTGGTCTGCCGGCTGACTGGCTCAGGCTTCAGTCAATTGCTAAAGAACATAAGCTAAAGTTGATTGAGGATTCGTGCGAGGCATTAGGCGCGGAGCTTAACGGCCAAAAAGCAGGTACTTTTGCTGATGCTGGCTGTTTTGCTTTTTATCCTAATAAACAGATTACAACAGGCGAGGGTGGTGTGATTGTGACAGACGATGAAGAAATTGCCGCTCTTTGTCGCAGTATGCGTAATCAGGGGCGGAGCGAGCAAGGACAATGGCTGCAGCATGAAAGGTTAGGCTATAACTACAGGTTAAGTGATATTAATTGTGCTTTAGGTGTTGCTCAGATGCAAAGGATTGATGAGCTATTAAATAAAAGAGATAAGGTTGCTGAGATGTATAACCAGCGCCTAAAAGATGTTCAAGCGTTAAGGTTGTTGACTTCTGCTCCTGGGGCCAAAAGAAGCTGGTTTGTTTATGTTGTTATATTAGAGGATGGCTATAGCCAATCTGACCGGGATAACATTTTGCAAAAATTACAAGCAAAAGGCATTGGCTGCAGCGATTATTTTTCGCCAATACACCTTCAGCCGTTTTATATTTCAATGGGTTATAAACAAGGGGATTTCCCTGCAGTTGAAAAAATTGCCCAAAGGACCATTGCGTTGCCGTTCTTTAATAATCTGAATGAAAAACAGATCGATTATGTAGTTTCCACTTTAAAACCCCTGCTTTAGGCTACCCATTCTTCAAGGGATATGCTAACATATTAACTGTGAGAGACTTGACCAATTCTAAGGTTTTTTTAATATTATTTGATGCCGTTATAATCAATTTTTGCATTTTTCTGGCTTTTTTGATCCGCTTTGATGGTTTTGTGCCGGTTAATTATCTTATTAGATATCTGCAGCTATCCATTCCAATTACCCTGGTAAGCCTTTTTATCTTTCTGCGCTTTGGGCTTTATAGACAGGTTTGGACTTATGCCAGCATTGATGCTTTGTTGTCAATCTTCTTTGCGGTTTCAATTGCTTCAACCTTTGGTTTTGCAGTAAGTTTTCTTTTGGGGGTTGGCAGATATCCATATTCGGTTTCAGTTATTTCCTGGCTGTTAGATCTGCTGTTAATCGGCGGCAGCCGCTTTATGTGGCGTATTTCACGGGAAAAAATATTCCCCATGGTTATGGAGCAAAAAGATGTTGACCGGAAAAAGGTTTTAATCATTGGTGCGGGTGATGCCGGGGAGTCGATCTTGAGGGAAATGTTGAGGGTAAGGAACGGATATTATCCTATTGGCTTGATTGATGATAATCCTAAAAAGAGGGGCCTGTCAATCCATGGCATCAAAGTACTGGGTAGCACCGAGGATATTCCGGAATTAATTAAAAGCAACCAGGTTGACGAAGCTATTATTGCCATTCCTGCTGCTTCTGGTAAAGAAAGGCGCAGGATTGTTGCAATTTGCCGCCAGGCAAAAATTAAACATAAAACACTGCCGCCTATTTATGAATTGATTGACGGTAATGTTTCTGTCAATAATATCAGAGAAGTGAGAGAAGAAGATCTGCTGGGCCGCAAACCCATTAAATTTGCATTTGATGAATTGCGTAAGGGCTTAGAGGGTAAAACTATTTTGGTTACCGGGGCAGGAGGTTCAATTGGCTCAGAGCTGTGCCGCCAGATCTCAAGATGCGGTCCAAAACAGCTAATAATGGTTGGCCAGGGTGAAAATAGTATTTTTCATATTGACCTTGAATTGCGTGAAAATATATCGACTGATAAATTAATCCCAATTATTGCCAATGTGCAGGATAAAGCGCGTATTGATCAAATATTAAACAAATATTCTCCGCAAATTATTTTCCATGCCGCGGCTTATAAGCATGTTGGCTTAATGGAGAAAAATCCAGATGAAGCATACAAGAATAATGTTTTGGGAACAAAAAATATGGCGGAGAGCGCTTTGATCCATGGGGTTGAAAGATTTGTCTTGATCTCAACAGATAAAGCAGTCAGCCCTACGTCTGTTATGGGGAAATCAAAACAAGAGGCAGAGGCTATAGTTCTGGGCTTGCACGGCAGGGGCAATACAAAATTTATGGCTACGCGTTTTGGCAATGTAATTAATAGCCGGGGCAGTGTTATTCCTCTTTTTAAAAGGCAAATTGCGCTGGGACGAGAAGTGACAGTTACCCATCCCAATGTAGTGCGTTTTTTTATGACGATCCCTGAAGCGGTCCAATTGGTTATTCTGGCTGGGTTAATGGGGCAGGGTGGAGAAGTTTTTGTTTTAGATATGGGTGAGCCAATAAAGATCGCTGACCTGGCGAAGGATTTAATTACTCTTTCCGGGCTTGAGCCGGGAAAAGATATTTTGATCAAGTATATCGGTCTCAGGCCTGGCGAAAAGCTGTCAGAAGAATTGGTTGCTTCCGATGAAGATATATTCGAAACCCCGCACAAAAGCATCTTGATGGTCAAGAAAAAAGTTTAAAAAACTACTTGACAATATTTTTTTTGTGTTTTATTATGGGCATATGCTCATAACTAAAATTGGAGGGTTTGTTTAAGTGTCGCCAAGACCAAAGAAAAATAGAAGATTAAGCCCAATAATTAAAGAAATTATTTACCAGCCGCGCGGGCAGAAGTTTGAGAAGTTGGCTGTTTCTAATGTGGCTGGGGATGAGCTTGAGGCAATGCGGCTGTGTGACTTTCGAGAATTGGAACAGGCCCAGGCCGGCCGGAACATGGGGATTTCTCGTCCTACGGTTCAAAGATTGTTGTATTCCGGCAGAAAAAAAATAGTTGAGGCCCTGTTGTGCGGCAGGGCAATTCAGGTTACTTTCCCAAGTTATATTTCATTTAAAAAAAAGGGGGGGTGAAGGTATGACCGCTAAAAGACAAATTGATATAGTTGATGGTCTTTCTCTTGTAGGCAGCCAGATGGGAATTTGTGCTCAGGTTATGGAGGCGGAATTGGCTTATAATCGAGAACATTATTCCGCATCTTATAGGCCTTTGATCTATGGTGTTTCTCCTGGTTCCAGGTCCAGCAGAAAAATAGTTGCCTGGAAAAGGGGCTTGGGCAGAATTTTAAATAATAAAAATTGGTTAAAAAGAATATTTAATTAGTTTATCTGCTTTTGTTTTTAGAATTGTTTGGTTTTTTGCATAAAAGCCAAATAAAATGTTATAATTAATCATTAAGTTCTAAAAGCAAAGAGGTAACTAATTATGAGTCAAATGGTCCCGTCCAAAATCTTCCTGACCAAGGGTGTTGGTCGGCACAAAGAAAAATTAGCCAGTTTTGAGATGGCCCTGCGTGATGCTGGTATTCAAGCTGTTAATTATGTCCATGTTTCAAGCATTTTCCCTCCAGGATGCAGGCATATTTCCAAAGATCAGGGTTTAAAATTACTTAAGCCTGGTGAGATCAGTTTTATTGTTATGGCGCGCAACGAAACCAATGAGTCCCATCGTTTAATTTCGTCTTCAGTTGGTATGGCAATTCCCGCGGATGAGAAGTCGTATGGTTATTTAAGTGAGCATCACTCATTTGGTCAAACTGATGAGGAAGCAGGGGACTATGCGGAGGATTTGGCCGCCCAGATGTTAGCTACAACTCTTGGTATTCCTTTTGACGAAGACGCCAGTTGGGATGAACGCCAGGACATGTGGAAGCTTTCAAACGAAATTGTTAAGACAACAAATATTACTCAAAGTGCTATTGGTCAGCGCGGAGTGTGGACCACTATTTTAGCCGCCGCAGTGCTTATTATTGATCAGGGCGAGCAGAACAGCAACGTAAAGGCCTAGGCAAGATGAAATACATTTACGGCCCGGTTGCCAGTTGGAGGTTGGGTAGATCTTTAGGCATCGATCTTCTTCCAGAAACAAAAGTCTGCACTTTTAACTGCATCTATTGTCAACTTGGTAAAGAAGTTAAATATACTTTGCTACGAAAGATATTTGTATTGACAGATGAAGTTCTAAAGGAATTGGCAGAAGTGTCGGATGTCCCAATAGATTATGTAACTTTTTCTGGCAAAGGTGAACCTACCCTGGCAGCAAATCTAGGGGAAGCAATTTCCAGGGTTAAAGAAAAAATAAATAAGCCAGTTGCTGTTTTAACGAATTCAAGTTTGATGTTTGATCCCCAAGTACGTCGTGAACTAAGCTTAGCTGACAAGGTTATTGCTAAACTTGATGCTCCTAATGAAGAAATCTTTAAATTAATTAATCAACCGATTAAAGGTCTAAGTTTTGATAAAGTTATTAAAGGAATAAAGGATTTCAATCAGGAATATCCGGGCAAACTGTGTCTGCAAATCATGTTTGTTCCGCAGAACAAAGATTTTGCTGATGAGTTGGCCAAACTGGCAAAGGAGATTAATCCTGTTGAGGTTGAGATTAATACTCCTTTGCGCCCGACGCCACAAGGTGCACAACAAGCGCTTGCTTTGTCCCAGAAGGATGTTGAGGCTATCAAAAGTTTGTTTGCCCCATTAAACGTCTATTCTGTATTTGATGTTAAATGTCAACAGGTAAAACCAATTGATGCGGCAGATTTAAAAAAGAGGCGCCCGCTTAATAAATAGTGCTTGGAAGGAAGGATTATGAGCAGACGTAGACAAGACTTGGAAATAAAAAAACGGCTAAAAGTAGCGATCAAGGCAGCTGAAAAAGTTGGCCGCATGTTAATTGATAACTTTAATCGGCCAATTAAGTTTGTTAAAAAGAAAGACGGGAGTTTAGTTACAAAAATAGATATCAAAGCGGAAAAAATAATTGTTGATCTGATACGAAGATACTTTCCCGAAGATAATATCTTGGCGGAAGAGAGTTTGGATTATCGGTTTGATTCAGCATACAGATGGATAATTGATCCACTGGACGGCACCCATAACTTTATTCGCGGGATAAATGTTTTTGGCACGTCAATTGCCCTGCAAAACAAAAAAGAAGTTATTGTTGGTGTGATTAATATGCCGTTGGCCGGTGGTTTATATCATGCAGAGCGAGGGAAAGGGGCTTATCTTAACGGGAAAAAGATTGCTGTTTCTAAGAAGAAATTAAATGAAGCCACGATTGTTTATGACAGCAGTATTGAGAAAGAAAAAAACATTATGTTAGCAGGTTTGGGGAAAATAACGGATAAGATTTTTAATTTTAGAATGTTTGGTTCAACTGCGGCTGGTTTAACCTATGTAGCAGAAGGAAAAGTTGAAGCAGAAATAGAGTTTAATGATGCTGTTTGGGATTTTGCCGCGGGTTTGCTCTTGGTAGAGGAAGCGGGTGGGAAAGTGTCTGATTTTGCCGGGGGCAAGTGGAGCACTGATACGATAAAATATGTTGCTTCCAATGGCAAAGTCCACAATGGTTTATTAAAGTGCTTGTCGAAAAAATGATTATTTTAGGGGGTTGAAAAAAAAGTTATTTTTCTGTATGATTTATAACTGTGAAGACCCGGTAGCTCAGCTGGTAGAGCATCTGCCTTTTAAGCAGGTGGCCCTGGGTTCAAATCCCAGCCGGGTCATTCTGATCGCTTAGGGGGCGCGGTAGCTCAGTTGGTAGAGCAGCGGACTGAAAATCCGCGTGTCGCCGGTTCAATCCCGGCCTGCGCCATTCTCCTTCGCCCTTCTTTGCTAAAGCTTCGAAGGGCTTCGGAGAATAAAATTCTCTTTCATTCCGATGGGTTGGTGCTTCGAAGAGTGTATATAAATTTATTTTTTTGAGGGTTATTAATTAACGGTTGATGAATAGTAAATATTATGTTTATATACTTAAAAGTGAAGCAAATGATGGAGCCTATACTGGTTTTACAACTGATTTGGAGAATAGACTGAGACAGCATAATGAAAATATTGAAGGGTATACAAAAAATAGAGGACCATGGAAGTTAATTTGGTATTGTGTGTTTGAGGGTAAAAAACAGGCAAAAGAATTCGAGAAATATTTAAAGACAGGTTCTGGAATTGCGTTTGCCAGAAAAAGATTGATGATGATGTGAATGTGCGATCCGAAGTCCTCCGAAGCTCAACTTGTCTTCCGAAGCCCGGAGGGCGTAGGAGGAAGAGCGAAGGAGGATCGGCCTGCGCCATACTTTAGCAAATTTTGAAGGGAGGACTCAATGATTAAGAAATTTCAATTTCGTATGAGACTAGGGGATCACTTCATTAAGGCTGTTTTGGCGATCATTATATTAGTTGTGCTTGTGTTTGCTGGTAAGATGATGTTTTTTAAAGCAGAAACTCCAAGCTTGCAGCAGGTACTTACCCTGGAGAGCCTTGACCCACAGACGGACTATTCCATGATTATATTAAGCCTCCTGGCCTTTTCGTTTGCCACACTTTCTGCGGCTAAGGGCTATGAGGTCTTAAGGAAAGGTAAAAGCGACTGTTCCTCCGTTTTGGCCAAAGGGATGAAGTCTTTGGATGTGGCTGAGAGAGGCGAGTCAGAAGATCTTAAGCGGGGCGAATTGAAAATTCTTAGGAATGAGATTGAAGATCTCAAAAAAACAAAACAGGGATTGTTAAGCGAGAACGCCGAGTTAAAAAATCGCTTTAAGACCCTTAATAGTAAATACGAGGAATTGCAGCCAGTTGAAAAGATGCTGCGCGACAGCAATATTTCTTTAGGTCGGGAGTGCGAGCGTTTGAAGCACGAAAAAGAAACCATTTTATTAAAGCTTAATGCGATGTTGAAACCAAAGAAAAAAGCCAAGAGCAAATCTGTTAAAGGCGCGGCTGTAGCGAAAAATACACTTGAGCAGAAAAGAAAACAAATCAAAAAACAAAAGGGGGCTAAGAAAAAGGCCTAATTCCAGAGCTATTATTTAGTAATGAAAAAAGTTTTGTTTAGTTTGTTGGTTGTATTAGTTGTCAGTGGGGTAGCGGTTGGTCAGTTTACGTTCCATTTGATTGATAATTTTGAGGATCAGAATTACACACAAAATCCTAAATGGTGGCGGTTTGGTGATTTAAAGCCGGAAATAGTTGCGAATGTTTCGCTTGAGGCGCGTGACTTGATCGCAGAATCATGCGGTGATTATTCCTTAACTCTTTCCG
>SDBU01007622.1_pt1 | contig 12442 bp, 9 predicted proteins | sample 2277071 | NCBI WGS metagenome assembly SDBU01 (sample SAMN10397929, study PRJNA504765) | marine sediment metagenome | isolation source: marine sediment core GS08_GC12, 126 cmbsf | place: Arctic Ocean: Gakkel Ridge, Loki's castle | collected 2008
AGGTAAATTTTCTAATTGTAAGGATGAATTTCGCAAAAGTAGTCAAATTATCGTTAAAGTTTCTCAACTTTCCTTTAAAAAAAATTGGAGGTGCTGATAGTACCAATTGTTCAGAGGGGTTTTTCACCTCTCTCCTAGGGCTAGATTAAAGTAAAGCTCGGAAATGAATCACATATCGATTTTTACCTGATGGTTTCATTTTCAAGATTAGAAACCATTAACGTTATACCATCTATGATTGGATATTTTGCTTCACAGTATTTACATATCAAATAATTATCTCTTTTGTCGAGTTCACCCTTACATTCAGGACAAACAATAATAACATCATTTATTTCATTTTCCCAGCAAATTTCATATTACACTTTTTGAAATACCAACGTAATATCAACAAGGAAAAGATGCCCATATCTTTGTTCTAATGAAACACAAAAATTTTCATATTCTTCTTCCATTGTTTTAAAAAACTGGTAATCCCTACAAGGATTCACTTTCTGAAAATATTGATGCACACGCCTAATGTGGAAAAGAGGATCTTTTCTATAAAAGTAACCAGATCCTATTTTTTCTACCAGCTTTAAGTCAAACGACTCTCCAATCCTTTTTAATTCTGAAAAAGAATATTCGGTTTCCCAGCCAAAACGCCACTTCCCTATAGCCATTAATAAATGTTTATAGATAGTCAAGATGTGATATTTCTGTGGAACGTCTATTACTAAAAAACCATCTTTTTTCAACACTCTTATTTGTTCTTTCATAATATTAACCGGGTCGCTAAAATGTTCTAAAACCCCCTGACTAAATATCAGGTTAAAGGTTCCGTCTGAGAACTTGCTGTTAGTTGCGTCGTCAACCTCTAAAGTAATTTGTTTTTTGAAATATGACTCCAGTTTTTCTCCCAGTTCAATTGAATACTTAGACAAGTCGGCTCCAGTAAAGGAGACCCTGTTGTCATATCTTTCGGCGATCAAATATGAATCTATGGCGCTGCCGCAACCAATTTCTAAGACTTTAGGAAAACCCCTTCTTTCTACGAGCAGGTCAATATATTTGCAGATAAGGTCAATAAGTCCCTGATGTTCTTTTTTATGCCATCCAATATCTCCAATAAAATTACCGCTAGAAGATAAACTATCCCAAATATTATCAAAACTTTCATTAACTTTTCTCTTCAGTAGTGATGTTTTACGAAACATAATCACTCATTTACAATCTTAATTATTGCTCGATCAGACAAATGATATTGCCTTTCTTTTGAGCGTGCTGCCAAAACTTGGGGTAATTGTTTGCAGGCATAAATTAAAGACTTGATATACGTAATGTTCCCTGTTGCTATCCACCATAATAATCTAAACAATAAAAAGAAAATATGCTGAATCATGAACTTTTTATCCGTAATATTTTTCCAGACAAATATAAGGGCATTTTTTTTCTCTATACATTTGACAACACCTTCTTCAAAATTTTTTCCAATAGTGCCTTGATGTTTATGGAAGACTATACTCTGTGGTGCATATAAAACTTTCCATCCACGTTTCCAAGCCCGATACGAAAGGTCTAAATCCTCAACATAGAAAGGATAATAAATTTCATCAAACCCACCTATTTTCAAAAATTTCTTCTTGTCGAAAGCAGCAAATCCACCCCCTGCGTAGAGGGAAACACCGGAATATTCCATCCTATCGCTATCCACTTCCCACGGATATTTCACTCTAAACATACCATATTTAAAAGAAGCTTCTGCTTTTCCAAAATATATAGTCTCTTTGTTGTCTTTGTTTTTCCATAGCACTTTTGTCCCGACAGCAAAAACATTGTCATCATAGAAAGGTTCTATGAGAGGCTTTATGAAATCCTTTTTTACAACGACATCATTGTTTAAGAGAATTATTATGGGATTGTTACTCTCAACTACTCCCGTATTACTTGCAGCACCAAACCCTCTGTTTTTCTTAAGCTCTATTACTCTCACTTGAGGATAATTTGATTTAACAAAAATTACACTATCGTCGGTACTTGCATCATCAACTATAATTATCTCATGATTACTCCCATTAAATTTGACAGCTTCAATTACCGAAGGAACACACTCTTTTAAAAGAAATTTCCCATTCCAATTTGTAATAATGACACTTGCTTTCTTAGGCATTATTTTTCCAACTCACTAAGCCTAACTGCGGCCATGCCAATGGCCAAATAAACCCATAAAAAAGGTTGTATAAAAAAGTAATTCAGTTGGTAAGTTACTAGTAATCCTACAATACCAATGAGAGTCGACATCAAAAGAGGACGAAAAAAATTACTATCAGTTCGACTTAAAGCTGATAATACTTTCTTTACAAAAGTAATATACATCCATACTAAGGCTATTAATCCTAAAATACCTGTTTGGAATAGAGTCGAGACAAAAAGATTAGGACCAGATCCACCTCTAAGAACTTCTGTTTTATAACCAAGAGTCTCTAAGCCTATCTGTGGTCCCATGCCCGCGCCGTGCCCAATTATTGGATGTTCCTGAATTCTCATGAGATAGGCCTGAACTTGCCTTGTCCTTCCCGTTAATGTCGAATAGGTATCACGAGCAAAGATTCGATTCATTAAATTATTGTAAATACTTGGCGAAAATATCGCTAAAAAAGTTGACAGTATAAAAATCATGAAAACCGTCGAGAAAATTATTTTTATCGACTTTAGCATTCTCCTTTTTTCTTTACTTCTAAATAAAAGTACTTGATAAATCAAGATTCCAGCCATTAAACCTATCCATGATGCCCGAGTCATTGCCAGTAAATTGCCTGCAATCTGTATCATTAAACTAATCCCTATAAATAGTTTCCAACGACGAAAATAATCAGAATTAAACAGAGGAATCAGAAAGAGGATAATCAACATTGTATATGCCCCAAATTCAACAGGTTCCGTAAAGGTTGAAAAGGCTCTAGCAATTCCCCATAGATTAGGCGCCCAATTAGCTAATTTTTCCGCTGAGCCAAGTGCAAACTCTATACCGGCAAAGTAAGCCATCGATTGGTAAATACCATACATGGCCACAAGATTGCTTACTACTACTAAAACCAATATAACCTGCTGATAAATCTTGACAGAAGATAGATGATAATATATCAAAAGATATAATAATATTAAGAAAACGTTTATTCCAAATATTATTACGCTATCCGAAAAAGAAATTGCATTTATTAGCGACAGCATATTGATTATTATAGTGACGACTAATACTAAAGTAAGCGGATTACGATCAAGATAATATTTTTTTCCTTTACCAGACATCGATTTCAGTGCCCAACCGATTAACATGACTAGAACAAATACCTCATACAATCTAATGTTAACGCCTATATCCAAAAAAAATACTTCATTGAAAGGAGTCGAAGCTATAACAGCCAATAGACAAATTTTGGGATTAATTAAAATTAACACAAAGACAAAAATAGCAAAATATACAAAGAAAAAATTAGTAATCTTACTTGAATAATTTATCCCTACTGAAGAAATTATTCCTACAAGAATAGAAATTACTAATAGATAAAGATAACATTTATTGTTTACTAAAATTGATGATTCTGTCGTCGCTGGTTGTAAAGATAAACCTGGTTTTTCCATTATTATTGATGAGTCAAATATTCCTTTTTAACCTCCTGGGATGTCCAACTCGACTTTGACAACGAACGTTTGCACGAAAACGATGGTATCCGCGGATGTCTTTCTGCAAGTATCGAATAGAAGTCATTTTTGAACTTACACGTAAACAATAGGGAAGTACCCATAGATTATCTGAGAAAACTGTGATTTTAGACTAAATCTTTTCTTCGGCTCTTGTAAATGACCGACAATAAAGCTTTCATGAATTCAAGAATGTTTGGTGGAATTCATACAATCTATTTCGTGCAAAAGTTGGATGACAGCCAAAGTCGAGTTCAAAAAAAGTAGCCATTCCCCTTCCCGTCTTGTACGCTTTCCAGACATTCAATCGTGTCCTTTCACCCATTCCAGTTAGGAACGAGCCTGTAAACTTTTAGATACGTTTCCATATAAGATCCTTTTTGGCTTGTCATTGTCAAAAATCCCTTTCATGCCATCTAAATAAGCATTCGTTAAAAAATTTACTCTCTTTGGCTTATTATTATCAAATAAAATTATATCAAGCAAAGACCGAAAATAGGCTACAAGTATGTCGAAGTAAAAAGACAGTTTGTTTGAAGCATACTTTTTGCTTAACCACGTTAGATTTCTAGTTCCGTAATAAGATAACCAAAGCTTTTCATAAGATATTCTAATTGAATTTCTGCCCAAAAAATTTCTTTTGTCTTCGGTGTTCTTCTCCCTCGCTTGCTCTTTATGACAGATGACGCTATCCCTTATTAATAATATTTTTCCAATCTGTCTTAACCTAATGCAATATTCCACATCATCATAATGAATAAAGAAATGCTTATTCGGATAACCTACTTCTTCTATTGCCTTTTTAGAAATTAAGATTCCAACAAATGAAGCATGATCAATTTCTATGGATTTTGATGAGTTTATCTCCTCACCTCTAATAGGTCTAACTACATGTTTAAAAACATCTGAAAAATTAAAATATCCCCTATCATGATGCAAAATATCGCCTTTTTTATCTACCTCCAAATTAGCTAAAGCACTTAATCTTTCATCATTAAAATATTCACTTGACCTTTCTAACGCGTCTTCTTTTGGTTCCGCGTCATCATCCAGCAACCACAGCCAATCATAGCCTTTTTTGTAGGCTCTTTGTACCCCTTCATGGAATCCGCCTGCACCACCTGTGTTTTCGTGTATTCTTACATAGTGAATATTGATGAGTGATGGGTTAATGAGTTTATCAGATGAACTACTAACCTTGTGAACCGGTGGACTCATTTGCGCATCAATCGTTGATTTCGTTGCCCAATGCCCTGATAAAATTTCAGGCGGGAGTCTATTTATATATCCTTTTTCTTTTAATAATTCTGGCGTTCCATCACTTGAAGCATTGTCTATAATATAAATGGCCTCTAAAGACCTTGTCTGTTTTATTAAAGCTTCCAAACACTCTAATAAAAGCTGTTTTCGATTATATGTTACTACTACAGCGCAAGTAGTTTCCTTATTCATTTTTTAATTCCTCAAAAATTTCCAATCCTCTATCCACTACCTCATCCACATTGTAATACTTGTATTCTGCGAGGCGTCCTACAAAGATAACATTAGGTTCCCTTTTAGAGTCTTCCCTGTATTTAGCTGCTAATTTGTTAGTTTGGTCATTCAAGATGGGGTAGAAGGGCTCTGCTTCCCCAGTGGCTTCCATTGGAAATTCTTTTAGAATAGTCGTGCTACTGGACTTTTGTCCAGTCATGTGTTTAAACTCCGCTATCCGTGTGAAATCATAATCATTAGGATAATTTACAACGGCAACTGGCTGATAATACTCTTGGTCGTAAGTTTCAAACTTCATTCCCAACGATCTGTAAGGAAATTTACCATACTTATACTCAAAGTAATAATCAATTGGTCCAGTATAAATAAGTTTTACATATTTTACTTGACGGATAATTTCCTTATAATCAGTACCAAGCAAAAGCTTTATTTTTGTATGGGAAAGCATTTTTTCAACCATACGAGCGTAACCTTGTTTAGGAAGTCCTTGATATGGGTCATCAAAATACCTGTCATCTCTGTTTTGGCGTATTGGCACACGAGAAATTATCCGAGGATCTAACTTATCTGGCGTGACCCCCCATTGCTTCTTTGTGTAGTTCTTGTATACCTTGTTGTAGAGATACCTTCCAATTTTTGAGAGTACCACGTCTGCTGAAGTTTTTATTTCATTGATCGGCTCTTTTACTTTTTCAAAAAATTCTGGCAGTTCCTCCACTGTAAGATTAGCTCCGAATAATTCATTGATAGTATTAAGATTTATTGGAATTGGTACTAGCTTACCATCTAGATATACAAGAACCCTATGCTGATAAAGGTGCCACTCAGTGAAATTAGAAAGATAATCCCAAACCTCCTTTATCTTGGTATGAAAAATGTGAGGACCATATTTATGTACCAGGATACCGTGGTCATCATAGAAATCATAACAAAGACCGGCAATATGCTTCTTCTTTTCTATAACAAGAACTTCCTCGTCCAATTGAGAGGCTATTCTCTCAGCAATTGTTGAACCTGCAAGGCCTGTGCCAACTACTACATAATTAAAATTCATTTTTTAACTATCCCCCCTGCTTTTTGAGGTCAATTCTGCTGTGCCAGCTTGTAATTACTATCGAGAATTTTCCCATACTTGATACCTCCATATTCTCACCTTAGCAACCTTTTCAAAAATGACAACGACTTTAAAGGGTATGTTAGACCGGTATACACCTTTTGTAGGCTTATATCACTCATAAGCTCTCTAAAACTTATTTTAGACTGAATTTTCATTCCCTCTTCCAGGAATTCATAGATTTCTTCTGCAGTAAATTCTGGAGTGTCAATATATAATCCATTATTATACAATAGATCTTCATCAGTTATATCGCGTAAATAACCTCTTTTTCTTGCAATTTTGTATAACTCGGTGCCATATAGTGGTACTGCAATATTTATAATAAATCCCACACCCATTTTGTTTAATTTATGAGCTAATTCCAATGTTTTTTTAATCTCCTCTTTTGTCTCTCCGGGTAACCCTATAACTAGAAAGCAGTTAACTTTGATACCAAGGTTTAAACATATTTTTATGACATCCACAACTTTATCAAGTTTCATATGTTTATTAATTATTTCATCAATAACTCGTTGAACGCCAGACTCTGGTGCAAGCCACAATTCTTCACAACCGGTAGCTTTCATTTTTCTCAAAAGGTCTTCGTCAAGAGTGTCAGCACGCACGCCATTCGGTGTACGCCATTTAAATTGTAATCCTCTCCTTATTATCTCATCACAAATTTGCACCATCCTATTCTTTCTTAGTATCATATTATCATCTTCGAATTCAATGTATGTTATATTGTATTTCTTTATCAGATGCTCTATTTCATCAACAACATTTTTGGGGCTTCTGCCTCTCCATTTTTTCCCCATCGTTAAATGAATCGAACAGAAAATACAACTAAATGGACACCCTCTACTTGTAAACACTGAAATATTTCTTTCAGAAATATGTCTACTATATCTATGTTTACTCTGGGCTTCAAAATATTTTTGCATAGGTAGCAGATGTCTGGCTGGGAATGGAAGCGAATCTAAGTCAGAAATAAATGGTCTGGGTTGTGTTACACAAGGAATATCTTTCGTATCTAAGAACGCTATACTTTTAATGTTTTTGAAGTAATCTTCGCTCTGTAGGGACATTTGCTTTTCTATTTCCTGAACTAGTTCTAGAAAAGCATATTCCCCTTCACCTATAACCACAAAATCAATATTGTTCTTTAAGCAATCAGCAGGTCGTGCGGACACGTGGGGCCCTCCAGCGACAGTGATTATGTCTTCATTTAATTTCTTTATGATGGAGGCAACTTTAAAGGCACTCCGAGATTGAGCGGTAAATGGTATCGTTATGCCGACAATATCGGGGGTTCTTTCTCTTACATAGTTACAAATATCATTGAAAGCCATGCCACAATAAAAAAGGTCGCCATCAAACTTTGATATTTGCTCGTAATTTTCTGCTACCGCATCGAGAATTGATACTTCGTAACTGTACTTTTCAAGCACTGCGGCAATATAAGCTAAGCTTAATGGTTGAAAGACATCTATATCTTTATGTAAGCTTTTTTCAGAGATTAACCATGGCGGATTTATTAATAAAATTTTCACTATGATTGCTCCCCGCTCTTTTCATAATCCTTTAACTTCTTATAGACTGACCTTGCCAATCCATAGATGAAATCTTTAAGAACCTTTGGGAGTCTTCCCTTATCATGTACCCACGTAAGCACCATAACATTGAAAGCGTTGTGCAGAGAAGATTTACCACTTTCAAACAAGAAACCATAATTTCCACTCCGTAAATTACTTACGACATACGCTTTAAGTCTTTCTTCTTTAGTAAAATTTGAATTCTCGAAAGTAACAGGTGGCGGATAACTCCACATACTTGAGCTTAAACCCTCTTTAACATTAACCAACACATGCCCGTTTTCTTTCACCCACTCGTATAGCTTCGTGTAGGGAAAAGGAATTGCTATATACCAATGTGCTGATATTCCCAATTTATCAATAAATTCAATGGATGTGATCGTGGACTGATATGTAGTATCTATTAAACCAATTATCATGAAACCTTCAACTTTCATACCCTCTTCCTTTATGAGTGAAACGGCAGCTTCAATCTCCTCTAGTGTTTCTCCTTTATTTACAAGAGGAAATGTTTCTGGATCGCCATTCTCTATGCCTATATAAATCTCAGTACAACCAGATGCTTTTAACTTTTTTATTAATTCTTTGTCTACTCTGTCTGCTCGTATACCATTATTCAAAGAATAATTCAAATGAAACCCCTCTGAAATTATCAAATCACATATTTCTTTTGCTCTTGTTACATCCAATGTAAAATTATCATCCCATACAACAAGTTTTTTAAAGCGATATAATTCCATAGCATGTTTAATTTCTTCTATGACGTTTTTTGGACTTCTGCGTCTCCATTTTCTTTTTGATAAATACTTATTAGCGCAAAAAACACAATCGAAAGGGCAGCCTCTTGATGTTATGATAGGATATTCTTCTAACTTACCACTCACACTGTCAAAAACACGATAGTTTGGGAAGGGGAGATTATCTAAATCTTTTATAAAGGGTCGTTCTCTTGTCGATATCACGTCTCTATTTTTGTGATATACAATTCCTTTCACTTCACTTAAATCATTTTTGAGTTGAATATTAGATATCAAATCAAGCATTGTAAGCTCTCCCTCTCCAATAATACAACAATCAAATAAGTCGCTATTTTGTCTTAAGAACTCTTCGCGTTCAAGAGTGACGTGTGGACCCCCTGCAACGTAAAAAGCCTCTCTATATCTTTTTCTACAAAATCGTATAACCTTTTGAGCTTCTTTTAATGAAAATGTGGTTATTGAGATACCAACAATGTCTGGTTCCCAGAATAACCCAATAGCTAGCCTTTTTTTTTCGTTTTCTTCTTTATTATTTAGATCAATTACGTTTACTTCATGTCCATTAGATATTAAACATGCTGAGAGGTATCCTAATCCTACACTTAATCCTTTACCGAAACTTTTTGGATCTATCAATAAGACTCTCATGTATCATCCTTCTTTAGGCAATATCCACTCACGCTTCTACAAGATAGTCAGGGGACAAATCCCCCCTGAGGCCCCCTTTGATTTCCAGATCAGCACTGTTCTCGTGTCTTGAAGGAGGTGGACCCCATTGTTAGGACACGAAATTGCTTTGTTTAAGATACCGTGATGTCTGATAATTTTTGTTATCGTAAACAGAATATACCTCAGCTAATGTTTCATAATCCAGTGATTGGTGTGGCCTTTCCTGATTGCAAAAAGGTCATATAATTGCCAATACCGTTCTCTGGCTTCACTAACTGTGGCGTAATCGTTGAGATAGACTTCCTCATACTTTACTGAGCGCCACAGTCTCTCATTCAAAACATTATCCATTGCTCTCCCTTTCCCATCCATACTGATCTGGGTGCTCCTCTCTTCTGAGCGTTTGAGAAAGGTAACACCCGCAAATTGAGAGCCCTGGGTAGAGAAAGTATTTCCATCATATATCAAGCGAGAAGAGGAAAGAATCCATACTTAGTGTATGCATCTCCTTTAAACTTTACTGCCATTCCCCGAGAAAATGTTTTCTTAGACATAATTCTACCTCTTTTGTTTTTGGTAGTGAAATGTTTCAGACCTTATGGGACTCAGAAAAAGACTAAATTGTTATTTGCTAAAGTGTAAACATCATAGGACACTCTGAGTTAATTCAACAAGTCCGTTAATAAATTCAATGTGTTGTTTGCCAAATTTCAACACATTTGTTCACTAGATCCTCATATAACTCAAACCCATCTTTTTGTGGGTAATATTCAAGTCGATTCATAGCCTTTTGTAGCATAGATATATTGATATCACTATTCTTCATGGCAAAAAGTATAAGCAACTGTGCAATTCTAAAGTCGGTTGGTATTCTTCGTCTATATGTTTTAAACATATCATTAACAAATCTGAGAACTTTATTAGCACTTCTTTTCACAATGACAGATAGTGATCTACTCACATAAAAGTTAACAAATTCACCCCAATCATTGAAGTTTTCGTTGTAGCGATGAGATAACACCTGTTTAAATACCTCATCAAAAACAGAATGGGTCTTGTGCCAAAATTCAATTGCATTGATACGCATATCTGTTTTTGTATTGAGTTTAAAATCAATTGACTGTTTCACTAGGGATATCACATCACCATCCCTGGCATATAGTTTCGAGATCCTTTTGCCTCTTTCTAAGAAACTATAATGGTACTGCTTATCTATTATCAGACGTACCGTATAGCAATCAATCAATGCTTTTCCACATTGATAAAATATTGACAATTTCTCTTTGGTGTTAGGGTCTCTTCCATAAAAGCGAGCAGGGTGTGTATACAAAAGGTTCATTAATCTATTGAACAGTAATATTTCACCTTCAATAAGTGGCATATCCCTTGGATCCATCTCAGCTATCAACGATAAGTCACTAGGAGAGCCGTAAAATACGTACCCTCCATATTTCATATCGTAATTTAACATGGCATAGGACAAATTGTTTAATTTGCTGTAAAGATAAACAATAAAATCAACAACTATCAAATTCAATTTTTCCGCTAGATGCCTTGATATCTCTTTTAGTTTCTTTCGGTTAATGCTATGTTCCACAAAAAGGACTATGTCGTAGTCATTGAAGGGTTGAGGTTTAGAATTTTCAAAAATCACTTTACCCTCACCTCTACCAAACCCTCCGATTAATACCATGGTTCTTATGCCATCAAATTCGTCTAACAATCTGTTTTTGATACGCTTGAGATCTTCCTCAATTTTACGATTTATGACTGGATCACTTTGAATGGTATAATCCACTATCTCAACTCCATCTGAAATACACCTTCTACCTCACTTCCACCAATACCATACACTTTCAGAGTACCGCCACCATTCTTTGCAATCAGCACACAGCTGTAACTTACTGTATTCCTCATCAATATGTCTTTGGCGTACTTTTTCAAATTTTTGGTTGTTCCAAACATCTTTTATTGATTTGTGTTGAACATTACCCATGAGCATATTTCCTTCAACATCGTGACAACATATAGGCACGTTTCCATCCCAATAGATCGCTATTTGGTCCCATAACGCTCGACATGGAACTCTTCTTCGTATATACCGATCTGCCTTTACACTTCTATCTTCTACTTGGCCAGCAAAGGTATCATATGCTACCACTTGAATATCATTGGCCGATGAATACCAGTGTTTTTCAAATAGTTCAATTTCATGTTCAGTTTCTTTCATCCTGATAATTTGTAGCTTCACAAGTGGTTTCTTTAGCCCCAATTCTTTTTCTAAAGTTAAGAATTTTTTTATATTGTTGGTAACGCTATCAAAGTTAGATCCTTTTCTTAATTTTTCATACGTCTCTTTTCTGCTACCATCTAAGCTAATAGTCATGACATCTAATCCGGAATCTAATATCTCTTTAGACTTGGTTTCATTCAACAATGTAGCATTGGTGCTCAAAGAAACATGCCTAATTCCTCTGCTTTTCGCATATTTAATCATCTTGCATAAAGATTGGTGCATTAATGGTTCTCCAAATATGTGCAATGCTAGAATAGAAACTTTATACTCACAACATTCATCTATTATTTTTTTATACAATCCAAAATCCATATATCCTACTTCTCTAGACATTTTCGTGCGTGGACACATTACACATTTTAGATTACAATCATTTGTTTCTTCAATAATCACGATTAATGGAAATATTAAATTCTTTTTGATCATAGAATCTCGAATTGGTGATCTTAAATATTTTAATGGAAAATAATTTGTAATTTTTTCAATAATCTTTCCTTTCAATGTGACACCCCTCCGAGGTATTCGTCCCGTACTTTTTTCAAGATGCTTACTCCTTCGTTACTCTTTGGAATAAGAAGATTCATTAAATCTAATATCGTTTTGAATATATCCACCATTTCACAGGGATCTTTCAGTTCGTCAGTCGTGTCTATTTTTGGGCTCGACAACAACAACACAGCTGTGATTATCCTTCACATCTATGTAGATGTCAAGTACTTTTCCCAGTGCTGCGGTAAGGTAATTTCCCAGCAGTCTGGTAAGTAGTTTTCCCACCTTCGCGGTAAACAGTTTTCCCATTTCTTGAAGAAGTTAGAAATGATTATTCCTCCTTTTTTTGATTTTTTATTCTGTA
>SDBU01007623.1_pt1 | contig 12438 bp, 12 predicted proteins | sample 2277071 | NCBI WGS metagenome assembly SDBU01 (sample SAMN10397929, study PRJNA504765) | marine sediment metagenome | isolation source: marine sediment core GS08_GC12, 126 cmbsf | place: Arctic Ocean: Gakkel Ridge, Loki's castle | collected 2008
AATTTCTGCAAATTTTATAATTTGTATATCAGGTGCTCTATTCAGTAGAGTATTTATTCTTGCAGATACGCTCTTTCGGTTTTGCCTCAGAGTAATTAACCTTTCCATTGTTTTTGAAATCTCCACCTGTACCTTCAAAACATCCTGCTGCAGCCCTCTGCCAACCTCGTATTTACTTGAGACAATTTTAACAAAACTTTCTAAAAGACTTTTATTCTTTTCTGTTATTTCAATAGATTTATCAGTCAGAAATAAATTATAATATGCAATTTTGACTTTTTGTATAATCTCATTTTTCTTATCGTTGAATAATTCGCTAAAGACTTTCTCATCTTCTGCTGCAGCTTTTTTTCTCAGGGATGTTTTCCCAGGAAATGGAATTTGCTGCATCAATAATATTTGCTTCCCTGTCATAGCCTCTAAACCAAAATCAAAGTTTTTTATGGGAAGATTTATTATATTAAAACTCAGGTTGGGGTCTTTCCAGGTTCCAACCTGTGGAATTCTCATTTTTGAGGCTTCCCTGCGCTCATTATATGCTTTTATCTCAGGATTATTTTGTAATGCTTCATTAATAAGTTCATTTAAAACTGTCTGTTCAAATTTATTTTCTGATTTAGGTAAATCTTTATCATTACTAAAAGCAATTCCTGACAAACTTATCAAAGAAAATATTACTATTATTATATTTCGAAACATTCTCATTTCCTCCCTTTAACGAAAGTCTCATTTTTGTCTTCATCTTTTTCAGTATTGCCTTTTTTTACTTCATTAATGGAATTTTCCGAAGACGGATTATAAGCAGATATATGAATGCTTTTTTTATCTGATTCCTCAATTAACCATTTCAAACCAAGAAGTGATAATGAAATAATAAAAATCAAAAAAATCCCATACCAAATCCAACTCATCCACACTGAATTAAAACTTAAACAATTTTCAACCATTTTATTATTTTCCTTGTTTGTTATTTTTGGTTAATTTATATGCAAACAAAGTGCCAAACGTTTTTTGCTAAGCATAATATTTTTATTTACAATAAGATAAGCTATATTACAATTAGGAAAATATTTTTTTAATTAAATTAAATTGTAGAATATTCTCTAATGGATTGTAGAATATTCTTTAAAACCAAATTTAAAGAAGATTATTTGTTTAATCAGGGATGGATAAAAAGAAATAGGTTTTAACCAGACAAGCCAAATTTTTTCATACGATAGACAAGAACATGTCTGGGGATTTTAAGGAATTCTGCTGCCCGGGTTTGGTTTCCATCACATTTTATCAGGGCTAAGGTGAGTGCTTTTTTTTCAATATCTTCTAATGAAATTCCTTCCTCCGGAATTTCCAGTTGGAAAACCTTTTTTTCCTCTACCACATCCAAAAAAGATAAATCTTTCGGTTCAACTTCACCTTCATATTTAATTACGGCTACTCTTTCTATTATATTTTCCAGCTCCCGGACATTTCCGGGCCAATTATAGTTTTCTAATGATTTAATAGCATTACTGCTAAATTTGAGTTTCCCGTGCTGAGCATATTGTTTTTTAAAATGTTCTGTTAGTAAGGGGATATCAGATTTCCTTTCTCTTAAAGGCGGGATATTTATCGGAATTACATTAATTCTGTAAAACATGTCTTCACGAAATTTATTTTCCGAAATTAATTGTTTCAAATCTTTATTAGTAGCAGCAATTACTCTAACATCCACATTAACAGGTTCGGATTTTCCCACTTTTTCAATTTCTTTTTCCTGAAGGGTTCTTAGTAATTTTGCCTGAACCTCTAAATTTAAATCAGCAATCTCATCTAAAAAAATGCTTCCCTTGTCAGCAAGTTCAAACTTCCCGGTTCTATCTTTATATGCTCCTGTAAATGCACCTTTAATATGTCCAAATAGTTCACTTTCAACTAACGTATCCGGAATTGAAGCACAATTTACAGCAACGAAGTTATTTTCTTTTCTTGGACTTTTGTTGTGAATTGCTCTTGCTATCAACTCTTTTCCCGTTCCGCTTTCTCCTAATATAAGCACTGTCGAATCACTTTTTGATACTCTATCTATTAACCGAAATATCTCTTTCATTTTAGAATTACTGCCGATTATATTTTCATAATCGTATTTCTCTTTAATTTCGGATTTTAAATATCTGTTTTGTGAAATTAATTCTTTAAATCTAACTGCCTTTTCTATAATAAAAATTAATTCATCTATGCCGAAAGGTTTTGTTATATATTCATCTGCACCCAATTTACATGCTTTTATGGCATTTTCTATACTGCCATAAGCAGTTATAACAATAATAATAACATCCCTGTTTATTTTTCTGATTTCTTTAATAAGTTCCATACCGCCAAGCCTGGGCATCTGCAAATCTGTTAAGATTATACCTGTCGTTTCCTTCTTAAATTTTTCAATTCCTTCGAGTCCGTTAAATGCGGTAGTCACTTTGTACTCGTTTTCTTCCAATTGAAATTGAGTAACCCGGTTTAAATTAACATCATCATCTATCAATAATATTGAATTTTTCATATTTATCTTCCAATATTAAATATAACTAATTCCACCTGCTCTTTTAGAGCACCACGAAGGATGAAAATAATAGTAACCTGACTCGTCGTTGAATCCGAAGAAGGACAAACGCCGCTTGATCCTACATCTCTGAAACTTTGTGCCTCTGTGCCTCTGTTTATTCTTGGACTAAAGTTTATTTTCTTTATATAACGGAATAAATATTTTAAAAGTACTGCCTTTCCCTTTTTCGCTTTTGCATTCGATTTTACCGTCATATTCTTCAATAATCCGTTTTGATATAGTTAATCCAATACCTATTCCATCCTTTTTTGTTGTAAAAAAAGGTTCAAATAAACGGTTCATATCCTCTTCTGCAATCCCATTACCATTATCTTCTATTTCAATTACTGCATTATGATTAAGTATAAAAGACTTTATGAATATCTTGCCTTCATATTCAATTGAATAAAATGCATTTATAATAATATTTAACAAAACCTGCTGAATCTTGCTTTTGTCTGCGTATATTATACTATCGTTATTAGGTTCCTCAAATATAATTTCGGTATTTTGCTTTTTTGCTCTCATCTGAATTAATTCAATTACAGATTTTGTTATATCTTTAACGCTTACAATTTCTAATTCACTTTTGCTCTTTTTTGCCAGTGAAAGATAATTATTTAAAACCGAATCAAGCCGTTCAATTTCTTTTTCGAGTATATCGGTAAATTCTTTCCCTACTTCATCGGTTCTAAATCTTTTTTTTAATATTTCAGACACACCCTTCAATGAACCTAAGGGATTTTTTATCTCGTGCGCCAAACTTGCGGATAACTCTCCAAGGATAGACAGCCTGTCATTTACATGCAATTTTTCTTCAAGTTCTAAAATTTTTACTGTTTGTTTATTCACTGTTTCGTATGCACTCATTAAATCTTCTGTTATTTTCAGTAGTTTTTCTTTTTTCTTTTTTTCACTATCCACATAAACACCGATAATTATTCCGACAACATTAAATAAGAGAAGTTCTGTTATCCTGTCAACATAAATTATCTTTTCCATTTGCCACCGCATTATTACGTGGGGAGTATAAATCAAAGTGATTAAAACAGAAGAAGATAATCCGCCCTTTAAACCAAATTTTAATGCCGCAAGGACTATGGGGATGTAATAAGATTTTCTGTATATATCATGCAATTGAATTTCTACGGTGCTGGTTTTATAATGCAGTGTAGAAAGCACAACAATTATGAATATAATGAGATAAAATAATTTATCTGAAAATATTTTTTTATTCATCTTATTCAGGGACAAAATATCTGGTTAACAACATTATCGTTTGTCACTTAAATTCTAACAATGATAATTTATGAAATTACTTTGGATTTGTCAAATGTTTGTCAAAGAAAAATGTATTACTCCAGCCTTTTATTAAATCTCAAAACACTTAATGTTAAAATTCCAGTGCCAAATAGAAGTAGTATCAGGCACTCATCCCATAAGAGATTAAATCCATTTCCCTTCAGGAATATACCCCTTACTATTATAATAAAATATTTAAGTGGAATCAAATGAGTAACATATTGTAATATTTTCGGCATATTTTCAATCGGAAATATGAAACCTGATAGATATATAAATGGCATCATAAAAAAGAAAGAAGTAGTCATCATAGCCTGCTGTTGTGTTTTCGATATAGTAGATATAAAAACTCCCAATCCTAAAGTAGTTAATATAAATGCTCCACTCAAAAAATAGAGCAAAATTATGCTTCCTTTAATGGGAATCCCAAACCAGAAATATGATACGAACAAAACCAGATTAATATCGATAAAACCAATTATTATAAACGGAATTAATTTTCCCGCAATTAATTGAACAGGCTTAATCGGTGTCACTATCAACTGTTCCATAGTGCCAATTTCTTTTTCTTTAACAATTACCATAGAAGTAAGCATCATTGTTACAAGCATAAGCAGCAAGCATAGAACACCGGGTATCATAAAGTTACGGCTTTTTAATTCCTGATTATACCAGGAACGGAATTCAGCATTGATTTTTGAAACTTTTACTGGAAGTTTTTTTTCTTTCATCAGGCTTCGAGTAAAATTGGCTATAACTCCTTTAGCATAAGCCATCCCAATCGTTGAAGTGTTTGCGTCGCTGCCGTCAATTATAAGCTGAACCGGTGCTGTTTCAGATTTTTTTATATTTTTCTCAAACGATAAAGGTATTGCAAGTCCCATTGAAACCTTATTCTTTTGAATATACTGTTCGAGATTGTCATAGCTGTCCACTTTTGATTTTATGACAAAGTATCCTGAAGATGTGAAATCTGATATTAACTTTCTCGATGTGGCACTGTTATCCATATCGTAAACTGAGAGAGATATATTTTTAATGTCAAACGTTACTGCGTAACCCATTAGAATTAACTGAATAACCGGAGCCGCAAATATAATGGGCAATAATTTCTTATCTCTAAATAGCTGCTTGAATTCTTTTTTAATTAGATATTTTATCCTTCTCATTTACAGGTTTTTCCTTAGTTTGACGGAACTAACAATTATCATAATTGAAGAAAATATGACTAATAAAAACAGATGCCCTCCGAAACTGGATAACCCGCTTCCTTTTAGAATAATACTTCTTAAAATTACCAGATAATATCTCAACGGGATAGCATAGCTTATCAATTGAATTGCTTTTGGCATACTATTTATAGGGAAAACGAAACCTGAAAGCATCAATGATGGGAGCATAGTAGCAAAAATAGAAATCATAAAAGCCACCTGCTGTGAGTCGGCAACTGCAGAAATCAGCATCCCTAAACCGAGTGCTCCAATTATAAATACTAAAGCAGTTATGAATAAGTAGAAAAGATTTCCTTTTATTGTAATATCAAATAATAGTATTCCTAAGATTATTATTAATATCATTGTTATTAATGAAATAACCAAATAAGGAAATGTTTTCCCGATAATTAATTCATAAGGTCTTATCGGTGAAACGCTTATCTGTTCAATGGTAAATCTTTCCTTTTCGCGCACAATCGAGAGAGCAGTGGTAACAACACAGACTATCATCATTATAAATCCTATTAAACCGGGAACAAGAAACTTGGCGCTTTTTAAATCCGGATTATACCATACTCTGGGAATTAATTTTACGGGAATTTTACTCTTTTTTATACCGACTTTCTTCAACGCATCGATAATTAAATTATTGGAATAATTAGATATATAAGCTATGAGATTTCCCAGAACCGTCATCCCGACATTAGAGTTTGTTCCGTCGATAATGATTTGAATACTTGCATCGTCACCGTTTTTAAGTTTATCCGAGAAATTTTCCGGAATAATTATGCAGGAAGTTAATCGACCCGAATCAAGATAATAGTCAATTTCCTTATATGAACTTAGATAATATCTCAAAACAAAATGCTCATACAAAGTAAACATTTCAATAAATTCTCTGCTTTCTTTAGAGTTATCAAAATCGAGAACCCCTATTTCAACATTCTTAACATCAAAGTCGATAGCGTAACCAAAAATTAAAAGTAATAATGCCGGGAAAAATATTAACAGCATTAAAGTTCGCCTGTCTCTTTTAATATGGATAAACTCTTTTAATATTATGGCAATTAATCTATGCATTTTTTTACTTTAGCCATTAGCTTTTAGCAGTAAACCATTCTTACTTCCCTATTCCCTATTGGCTATTCCCTATTCCCTGTTCTGATAAGTTCTATAAATACATCTTCCAAAGACGGTTTTATTTCCTCTATCTTTTTAAATTCAATATCCTTACTTTTCAAAAATTCAGCTATATAATTTTTATCTATATCTTCGCTATTCGGAATAATATGAACTTTTGAACCAAAAATTGATAAATCATATATAAATTTTTCTTTTCTGAAACAATCAATCAGCTTATCCGGATCTTTGTTTTCTATTTCGAACAATGTTTTTTTTATTACATTCTTTTTTAATTCAGCCGGTGTTCCTTTAATGATAATTTCACCGTTGTAAATGAAAGCAAGACTGTTACAATACTCGGCTTCTTCGAGATAATGTGTTGTGACGAAAACGGTTATTCCCTCGTAAGTGATAGATTGTATCAGATTCCAGAAGTTTCTCCTTGAAATCGGATCGACTCCGCTGGTAGGTTCATCGAGAAAAACAATTTTTGGTTTATGCAGTAGAGCACAGGAAAGAGCAAGCCTTTGTTTCCAGCCGCCGGCTAATTCAAAAGCCATCACATCTTCTTTACCGGTTAAGTCTGATTTTTCTAATGCCCATAAAATTCGTGTTTTTATTTCTGTTTCATCCATTCCATAGATACCGCCATAAAATTCCAGATTCTCTTTTACCGTCAAATCTTCATAGAGTGAAAACCTCTGCGACATATATCCTATCGACTGTTTTACCATTTCGGGATTTTCAATTACATTATACCCATTTACGATTGCACAGCCCGAAGTCGGTTCCAAAATTCCAATCAACATTCTGATGGTTGTTGATTTTCCGGAACCGTTTGCTCCAAGAAATCCGAATATTTCTCCCTTTTTTACATCAAAGGAAACATTATTTACCGCAGTAAAGTCTCCAAACCTCTTACTTAAATCCTCAACAAATATGGAACTATTGTTATTCATATATTCCTGCTGTTTTTTTTAATTCTGCCATTTTTACATTGAAATTCATTATACTTTTAGTTACTTCCAGCTTTGATTTTAACAAATCCACTTCAGCATCGAGAAATTCTGAGTTTAACAACATTCCATTTTTATATTTATCTCTGGAAATTCTGTAATTTTCTTCTGCCTGCTCTACCATCTTATTGCTTAATTGATACCTTTTTAACGATTCATTTATATCCAAAAATATTCTTTTAATATCCAATTCAATCTGACTTTGGAGATTTTCATAATCTGTTTTAGCTTTCAGAAAATCATTCTGAGCCGATTCATAATCCATTCTTTTCTTACCCCAGTTCCACATTGTAAACTGCACACTAACTCCGGCATTCCACGTATCTCTCCATTCGTCCTTCATAGGTAAAATCCTTCTATTAGGTCTCGCATAATTATAGCTGCCTATTAAATAAATCGATGGGTAAAAGCGTGACTTTACTATTTTTTCTGCCTCTTCTGCCGATTTTAATCCAAATTCCATCGATTTTATAATCGGTCTTTTTTCCATTGCTGTCGAAATAACTTCTTTATAACTGTAATGAAATTCCGGTGATGGAAGATTATAATCGGGTTCAAATTTTGCTTCAATCGGAATATTCATCATTTTATTTAAAATCGAAGTACTTAATTCGATATTTTTCGTGATTGTTACTTTTATCATTTCCATATTCGACAACTGCACCTCCACCTTCTTGACATCATTTTCTGATGCCATACCATTTTCTTTAAGATTCTTTACATCATTCAGATGACTTTTTATCTGCTCAATAGACTCATCAACTACTTTTTCCGATTCAACAGCATAAACAAGTTTCCAAAAATAATCTTCTACTATATATTTTGTATTGTTTTTGACTTCTTCCAAGGTTTTCCCTTTTGCCAGGAATGTATTTTTTGCAATTTCATAATTGGATTTTATCCTTGACCCGGTAAAAATTGGCTGCTTAAATGTCAGGTTTAAACCGTAATTGTTAAGTATCACCGGGAAAATATCTACATTCTGACCTGTCGGCATAGTAATAGAGAATGCTTCAATCTCGCTTAAACGTGAATAATTACCTGAGAAATCAAGAGTAGGAAAAAAGTCTGATTTTGCACTCGATACTTTAGATTGAGAAGACATCACATCAAATTCCGATGATTTAATATCCCGATTATTTTCAAGTGCTCTTTTGATACAATAACCGAGTGTATATTTTTCAATATTTTGTGAAAGAACCTTAGAATTGATTAAAAGCACTAATATTATTAATAATTTTATTTTCATAACTTATTCCTTTGTCTATTGGCTAAGTTCTTCAGTGGCTTTATTTTTCATTTTCGTTAGAAATATATTTTCAAGTGATGGACTTATTAATCTGATATCGTAAATATTAAAATCTTTATTTGTTAATTCTTCTTTTATTTTCTGAAATGAAATTTTCATTTCATCAAAAACCAAATGAAGTCTATCCCCAAAAATATGGATGCTTTCAATTGTTTCACTTGCACTCAAAAAATTGTAAACCTCTCTAATCGGTGAACAAATAACCTCGATAATCTTTTTGTCAAAGTTTTCTTTAATAGTAAATGGATAATCGCATAACAAAATAGTACCGTTGTACATAAAAGCAACTCTATCACATCTTTCGGCTTCATCCATATAAGGTGTCGTGACAAGAATAGTAATACCTTCCCTTTTTAATTCTGCCAATATCTGCCAAAACTCCCGTCGGGAAAAAGGGTCAACTCCCGTTGTAGGCTCATCTAAAAAAAGAATATCCGGAGAATGTATTAAAGTGCATGCAAGTGCAAGTTTTTGTTTCATACCGCCGGAAAGCCTTTCGGCAAGCCTATTACCAAACTTTTCTATTCCCATTTTCTTCAGCAGTATATCCTTTTCATTTTTAAACCTTTTTATATTATGAACTTTTGCAAAAAAGTTAATGTTCTCATTAATGGTTAAATCTCCGTAAAGAGAAAACTTTTGAGAAAGATAACCGATACGTTTTTTAATTTCGTTTCTGTTTTTTTTTCCATCCAATCCAAAGATTGAAAAACCACCGGAATCAGATTTTAAAATTCCGCATAATAATCTGACGAGAGTGGTTTTACCGGCACCGTCAGGACCGACAAGGCAGAACATTTCTCCTTTAATAACATCCAGATTCAAACAATCCACAGCTTTGACATCTCTGTAGTATTTAGATAAATCTTTTATTTCAATTATTTTTTTCATTTTTATAATTTAAACTAAAGAAAAATGGATCCACAGATTACACGGATTTCACTGATAAAAGGAAAGAAAAAATAATGTTTCCAATCTTTAATTTAATCAGTGCAATCCGTGGATAAAATATTATCTTTATCTCTGCGTCTCAGCGGTCAATATTACAGCGTCTGCCGGAAGTCCTACTTTCAATATACCTTCTTTATTATCAATCTTAATTTTTATACCGAACACAAGTTTTTCTCTTTCATCTTTGGTCTGAATATTTTTAGGAGTAAATTCCGCCTCTTCCGAAATATGTCTGACCTCTCCTATGAATCGCTCGTTTCCATATGAATCTATTGTTATCTCTGCTTTTTGACCTATTTTAATTCCGGCTATATTTTTTTCACCCACAAAAATAGTGATCCACATACTATCGGTTTTAGTAATAGTCACAACCATGCCGTTTGGAGATGTTCTTTCACCGCGTTCTATCAGTTTATTAGTTATAGTACCACTTATCGGGGATGTTATTATACAATCGGTTATCTTCTTTTCAATCAACTCCAGATTGGCTTCTGCTTGCGATTTATCTGCCTGTCCAATTTCTATTTCTTCAGTTCTTGCACCTTTTAACAATTTTTCCAATACCTTTTTTGATGCCTGATGATTTGCCCTTGCCATCTCATAGGCAGCTTTTGCTTCGTCAAAAAGGCTTTTTGTTGCACTTCCGCTTTCCAACAGGTTTTTGATTCTATTATAATTTGATTCAGCTTTTTCATAAGCAGCCTTTGCGGCTTTTACATTTTCCTGAGCCTGCTCTACATCCTCTTCTCTTGCACCTGCAAGAAGCAATTTCAATTTTGCATCTGCTCCATCAAGTCGTGCCTTTGCAAGTTTGTGCTGTATTCGGTAATCTGCATCATCGATTTTGAGCAAAACATCACCTGCTTTTACTTTATCCCCTTCTTCAATAAATATATCTCTTACCTCACCACCCACTGCTGTTGATATATCGACCTGCACCGCCTCAATAGTTCCGGTACCTTCAATTTTCGATGTATCATTTTTTTTCGAGCAGGAAAAGATAAATATGATTAAAAATATTAAAAACATTCTGATTTTCATTTTATACTCCAATAATATTAAATAATTTTTTTACCGCAGAGACGCAGAGAATACTAAAATTTCTCTCCTTATTTTTCTGATTCTGAACCTCTGTGCCTCTGTGCCTTTGTGCCTTTGTGCCTTTGTGCCTCTCTGCGTTCCTGCGGTTCATTCGTTTTCAATCCATGAATAATAAAATCGACTATACTTTCTTTTCTTGATTTTATGAATTTTTCCTGTTTTTCAGGTTTTACATTCCAGAGATAATCCATAACCGGTTTACTTATAAAGTAAAAAACAGACATACCAAGAATGCTTATAATAGTCTGCACAGTATCAATATCCCGTATTTCACCATTTTTCTTTGCTTCGTTTATAAAATTCTTAAGCCTTAAAGGTATAAAAATGCTTTCCTGCCGGGTTAAATTTCCCATTATTTTTTTAAACACCTGAGCTCCATCAGCCATTTCTCTTATTATAAGTCTTGTAATTCCTATATTCTCGGTCAAAAAATCTATATATGCAGCCACAAATTTGCAAATGTTATCGAGGGGAGCTGCTTCTTTCTCGATAATACCCGTAACTCTTAAAAACAAATTTGTAAAAATATACTCGATTGATTTTTCATATAATGTATCTTTGTCGGTAAAGTAATAATGCAGCATAGCTTTATTAATCTCAGCCTTATCGGCAATTTCCTGCATTCTTGCTCCGTATTTTCCTTTATCGATGAAGATATTAATAGCAGAAACTAAAATTCTTTCTTTTGCATCGAGAGTATTATCTTTTTTCATTTTTAACCAACCTGTTATTTAAACTAACTATTTAGTTTATCCCGATGGTTAGTATAATGAATAATTTTTGCGTTGTCAAGTATTTTTTTTATCGCTGTCGAAAGTTTTTCTTGGAGATTGGACATTAGACGGCGTGTCAAAGGCTTTAGATGAGGTTCTCTCTGATGACGAGATAGATATTGTTCTTGCTATGGGAGTGGCGAGTTCTTTTCTGGTTTCACAACGTTCCGATTTACCAAAGCCGGTTATTGCTCCATTTGTCCTCGATGCAGAAATGCAGGGGATTCCTTTTAATAATGGTGTAAGCGGAGTGAAGCTCCCCGCCTACAAGACGGGGCATCTTTTAAAATAATTTTAGCTACATGGGAGTTCTTTCTTGGGTACAATGATATTTAGTCGTTCCTAAAAAATAATACTGTTTATTTATGTCGCTCCTACGGAGCTCTTTCGCCGGAGGCGGATCCGCCTTTGGCGGAAAATTATTTTGATTTATATGCTATAAACATTCCGCTCCTATCGGAGCTAATACAATTTATAAGATATAAATAAGAAGAACTTTTCATCCCCGTTTACAAAACGGGGTATTCAAGTTCAATTTTGCATAAAAGAAGTATCTCTTAATGACCCATTATTATTCACAAGTGATGTGCGATATTTCAAATACAGTAAAGATAGACTTTTTTTCCGGGCTATGCGTGATTTTTTTGTTACAATTGGTATCGATTATTGATCTTATTGACGCACAAAAAGTAGCTTTAGGAGCTGATTTGACCGCTGCCAATGCGATATATACTTTTATGATAGATATGGTGAATGTTCAGCGAGCTGTTGGCAGATTGTTTGTTACTGCGACGCAAGAAGAGCGGGATGTCCTTTTTAAGAGAATGGAAGAATATATTGCTGAAAAAGAAAAACAATAATAATACTTACGATTTACGAATAATGAATAGGGAATAGCCAATAGGTAATAGATAATATGAAACTATGAATGGCTATTGGTTAATTTGATTAATCGTAAATCGTAAATATTAAATAGTGATTAAACGGTAAAAAGTCTATTTAGAAGAATGTTATATAAATAATTGATATTATTAATATTATACTTGACTTTTTGGCAAAATTTTCGTATATTGAG
>SDBU01007624.1_pt1 | contig 12436 bp, 9 predicted proteins | sample 2277071 | NCBI WGS metagenome assembly SDBU01 (sample SAMN10397929, study PRJNA504765) | marine sediment metagenome | isolation source: marine sediment core GS08_GC12, 126 cmbsf | place: Arctic Ocean: Gakkel Ridge, Loki's castle | collected 2008
ACCCTGAGCAGGCCAACGCCACTACCCCTCGCCTCAACGGAAATCTGGCTCGAACCGGCATCCAGCGCGTTCTCCACCAACTCCTTCACCACCGAGGCCGGCCTCTCCACCACCTCCCCGGCCGCAATCAGGGAAACTACTTTGGGGTCTAAAAGCTTAATTGGCATCATCAAACCTGGCTAAAATCATACACGGTTTCGTGTAAACGGTCAATGGTCATTCACACCTTCTCCAGCTTGGCCAGGCTGAGCAGCAGCTTCTTTATCCCGGCCCCCTTAAAAGCAACTACTATTTCGGCATCGTCCGTTACCGGCTGGCTGCTCACCACCACTCCGTCACCAAATTGGCTATGGCGGACATGGTCGCCAGCCGTTAACTCCGGAGTAATCACCCGCGGAGCCGCCGCCTTATTCCAGGAATAGGCACCGGCCGTTAGCTGGCTGTCCTCCCCCGCCCACAAACCGCCGCTGCTGATTAGCTGCTGCGGTATATCGGCTAAGAAACGCGATGGTTTATTCACCACGCTGCTCCCCCTCAGGCTGCGGCGAAAGGCGCGAACCAGATACACCCTCTGCTTGGCTCTGGTGATACCCACGTAGCACAGCCGCCGTTCCTCCTCCATCTGCGCCGGGTCGTCGAACGATTTAAAGTGGGGCAGGATACCCTCCTCGACACCAACAATAAACACCACCGGAAATTCCAGGCCCTTGGCCTGATGCAGGGTAATCAGGGTTACCCCGCCGGCACCCTCCTCAAGCCCATCGACATCGGATACCAGGGTTACCCCCTCCAGAAAGGCAGTTAAAGCATCCAGCGGTTCCGAATCACGATACTGCTGGGCTACAGTGCGCAGCTCAAGGACATTATCCCAGCGCTCCTCTCCATCCGGTTGGCCTAATATAAATTGCCGATAACCGGCCCTGGCTACCACCAGGTCAAATAAATCAACCATATTCAGCTCCTGACTGCGGGCGCTAAGCCCCTCAATCAGGCTGAAGAAACCAGCCAGTGCCTTGCTGATACGAGCGCTAAAGGGTAGCTGCTGTTGTTGTTCTTCCTCTACTGATTTAGCGATCAGCCGTAACGCCTGATACTGGGATACCCCCGTTGACCTGGCCCAGCCAGCCAGCTGGCTCAGGCTGCGCTGCCCGATACCCCGCCCGGGAACATTGATTACCCGGAGCAGGCTGACGCTATCATCGGGGTTCTGGATAAGCCGGAGGTAGGCAATAATATCCTTTATCTCGCGCCGCTCATAGAAGCGGGTGCTGGAGACCAGTTTATAGGGCATCCCATAGCGGACGAACACCTCTTCCAGGGCTCTCGACTGGGCATTGGTGCGGTACATCACCGCACAGTCGCTCAGGTTAAGCTTGTCCTGCCCCAGCAGGCGCTCAATCTCATTAACGACAAACTGAGCTTCTTCCTGCTCGGTGTAGGTTTCGACTACGGCCGTCAGCTCCCCCGGCTCATTGTCCGTCCATAAGTCCTTAGGCTGGCGCTGTTGATTAGCCGAAATCAGGTGAGCGGCCGTCTCCAGAATCTTCTTCGTCGAGCGATAGTTCTGCTCCAGCAAGACCACCTTGGCCTCGGGATAATCTTTTTCAAAATTAAGAATGTTGCGCAGGTCGGCTGACCGCCACGAATAGATTGACTGGTCCGGGTCACCGACAACACATATATTACGAAATTTCCCGGCCAGCTGCTTGACCAGCTGATACTGAACCAGATTGGTATCCTGAAACTCATCGACCAGGAGGTGCCGGTACCTTGCCTGGTAGCGGGACAAAAGCTCCGGGCTTACCTTGAACAGCTGCACCGCTTTCATTAACAAATCATCGAAGTCCAGCGCATTGCTCTCCGTCAGCAGCTGCTGATAGCGCTCATAGACCCGCCCCGCCACCTCATTAAAATAGCTGCGGCTGCGCTGGGCATAGTCCTGGGGGGTTAACAAATGGCTCTTTGCCGTGGTAATTGCCGAGGCTATCGCCCGGGGGGCATATTGCTTAGGGTCAAGGCCTACCTGCTGAATAGCTCGTTTTATCAGGCTTATCTGGTCATCGTCATCATAGATTACAAACCTGGGGTCGATACCCATCTCCCGGCCATCCCGGCGCAGGATACGGGCGCAAATAGCGTGAAAGGTGCCCAGCGTTAAATCTGCTACCGAACCGCTGACCAGGCGATGCAGCCTTTCCTCCATCTCCCTGGCGGCCTTATTGGTAAAGGTAACCGACATAATATGGTGGGGGCTAACCCCGCAAACCTTAATCAGGTAAGCCACCCGGTGGGCAATAACCCTGGTTTTGCCGCTGCCGGGGCCAGCTAAAATCAGCAGCGGCCCGCTGATCGCCTCCACGGCTGCCCGCTGCGCTGGATTAAGCTCCACCAGAATATCCATCAAGCCCATTATAGCATCAGCAGGGGGTAGTTCAAAGGAATATTCACTAACGGCCAAAGGTAACAAAGTGTGAGTCTGTTCAGATAGATGAGTAATACTATGATAGTTTGATTAGTACAACTACCCCGGTTACAACGCTCGCATAACTGTTTCCCCCTGATTTCAGACCCGGTTGATACGGCCGCAGTGCGGGCACTTGACATCGGTGCTCTTGAGCTTGGGGGGGAGTTTCAGCTTTGTCCCGCAAGCGCAGGTAATTGTGGCATAGTTACTGAAGCGCCACATCAGGTCTGAAACCTGGCGGGTACGTTCCACTTTGTCCGCTTTAGCCTCTGGCGATACCGCTGCCGGCCGCAAGCCAACGGCAGCGGCGCCGGTGATTGCCGACTGAGGAATGACTCCCCGGCCGCCCCGGTGGACCTGGCGAAAAGCGTTGTCGTAGTCGGCCAGGGAGGCACCACCGGCCATAGCGCGTAAGATACGTATCCGCTCTGAGGTAGGCGGGTGGGTGCTGGTCAGGTCGCTGGCGGCTCTTCCTTTCTTGCGGAAGGGGTTAATAATGTACATCGGGGCTGAAGACTGGTTAGCCGATTTTACCGGTGCGGTCGAAGCCGCCAGCTTCTCCAGCGCCGAGGCCAGCCCCTCCGGATACCTGGTGTACAGGGCGGAGGAGGAATCGGCCAGGTATTCCCTCTTTCTGGAAATGGCAAAGTAGATCAGCTGAGCCGCAATCGGCGCCAGTATCATCAGGATAATTCCGGCGGCCAGGATTATCAGCTGCATCTGGCCACCTCCGGATGAAGAGCTTCTCCGCCCACCGACCATCGAGCTGAAGAAGAGCATATGCGTTGCGTACCAGGACAGAATGACAATCGTTCCCAGGAGGATACCGCACAGCGACATCAGCAGCACATCGCGGTTGTTGAGGTGGGCTATTTCGTGGCCGATGACGCCCTGGAGCTGGTCACGGTCGAGCTTTTGCAGCAGCCCCGAGGTTACCGCGATAGCCGCCCGCTTGGAATCACGGCCGGTAGCGAATGCATTCAGCGCCGGGTCGTCGATGATATAGATATCGGGCATTCTCTCCAGGCCGGAGGCAACCTTCATCTCTTCGACAATATTATAGAGGCGGGGATAGTCATCACGTTTTATTTTCTTCGCCCGGGACAAGGCCAGCAAGATGTTGTCCCCCTGGAAGAAGGCAACCAGGTTCATCACCGCCCAGACCACCAGGGCGATGATAACGCCGCCAGTGCCGCTGGCAAAGAAGTAGCTGCCCATGAAATAGCCAATCAACAGCAGCAGCACTGCCATTGCCGCCACCAGTATTACCGACCTGATTTGATTGGACCTGATCTGTTCCCACATCGCTGTCTCTCCCGGCTAGCTGAAGCTAACCCTGGGCGCCTCCCTTTCCTGGGCGGCCTCGACCTCGAAGAACTCGCTGGCTTTGAAACCCATCATGCCCGCCATCAGGTTGGAAGGAAACATCTGGGTCTTATTGTTATACCTCAAGACCGAGTCATTGTAGTACTGGCGGGAAAAGCTTATCTTGTTCTCGGTCGAGGTCAGCTCCTCCTGGAGAGCGAGGAAGTTCTGGTTGGCTTTCAGATCAGGGTAGTTCTCGACCACGACCAGCAAGCGGGACAGGGCGCCGCTGAGCTCACCCTCGGCTTTGGACTGGGCGCCGACACCGCTGCCGACTGCCTGCTGGGCCAGGTTGCGTGCCCTGGTAACTGCTTCGAATGTCCCCCGCTCGTGTGTCATGTAACCCTTGGCTGTTTCCACCAGGTTAGGGATGAGGTCGTGCCTCCTCTTCAGCTGGACATCGATTTGTGCCCAGGCGTTCTTCACCCGGTTGCGCAGCCTGACCAGGCTGTTATAGGTTGAAACCACCATCATCAGAATAATGGCAACAATACCGATGATAATATAGGTCGTAGTCATCTAAAACCTCCTCCACAATTCCTGTTTTTCGGTAGCGCCCGGAGAATTCCCCTCTGCGGAGGCAGCGGGCTGCTTACCCATACCGGTCTAATTTAATCCCGTACCTTGAATACTTCACCCAGGAAGGTAATCACCCGCCCCTGGGAATCGGCTGGCTCAGCCGGCCGGCCGGGTAGCTGCGTTATCAACTGGCCAACCTCACCGCTGTCAAACCAGAGCCCGTCTCCCCGTGAGCAGGCATCAATAATTACCTCCGGTTGATGGCCGACCGTTGCCTTTTTCATTTTGCTGCCGCAGATTGGACAGCTCCGCTTCTTCTCCGCTGACCGGGCTGCCGGTGAGGTGAGGATATTATCCAGAGACAGGCCGCTTCCTTCCAGCTGCATTGCCTCCAGCAAAAGCTCCATTTCCTCAGCATCGAACCAGACCCCGGAGCACTGCAGGCAATAATCAAGCTCGATCTGCTCATGCTCAACGACAATCATTAAACTATTACAGGCGGGGCATTTCATAGCTTAAATCTCCGCAGGGTGTTTTCCTCAGTGCCGCCAGCGATTATCATTAAACTGCTACCGGCGGGGCATTTCATAAGTTAAATCTCCACAAGGTGTTTTCCTCAGTGTAGGCAAGCACCAATGCCGTGTCAAGGAAAGCGCCATTCCTTCAGCGTCTGCTCGCCACCGGCACCATCCGTTCACTCGTTTAAGCGCTAACCGCCTCCCCAGTGCCCGCCACCCCGGTTCAGCAGACCCCGATGGCACAACCATCCTTGCGGGGGTCGGAACCGGCAATCAGCACCCTGGTTTGCGGGTGTACCATAATGGCCTGCCCACCACCGAATTGCTGAGAGTATTGGCCATCCGGTTTAACCAGCTGGTGCCCCTTGTCGGCCAGTTCCTGCAGAGCGCCGGCAGCAATACCCGGCTCAAAGGCACACTTATTACCTCGAAAGTACCGGAATCTAGGCGCATCCAGAGCCGTCTGCACACCCATCTCGAAATCGATAATGTTGGCTAACACCTGGACATGGCCCTGAGGATGAATAAAGCCACCCATAACACCAAAAGTGAGGAACAAATTACCATCCTTGAAGACAATGGCCGGGATGATGGTGTGATAGGGCCTCTTGTGAGGCTGGATACAATTGGGGTGGCCGGCCTGGAGGGAAAACAGGCTGCCGCGGTTTTGCAGGCAAATACCGGTACCACCGACCACAACACCGGAGCCGAACGCCTTGAAGACACTATTAATAAAAGAGACGCTGTTACCCTCACCATCGGTTACTGCCAGGTAAACGGTATCTCCGGTCGTATCCGGGACAGCTGCCTCCACCGCTTGCCGGCTCTTACCGCTATCGATGAGGCGCCTTCTCTGCTCTGCATAGGGCTTCGAAAGCAGGCTCTCCAGAGGAATATCCGCAAAATCAGGGTCGGCCAGATAGCGGCCAGCATCCTCGAAAGCCAGCCTCAACGCCTCAATCAGCAGGTGCAGATACCCTGCCGAGTTATGCCCCAGAGACTGCAGGTCATCCCCCTCCAGTATATTTAAGGCCAGCAGGGTGACCAGCCCCTGGCTATTCGGCGGGCATTGATAGACATCATAGCCGCGATAATTAGTGCTTATCGGCGTTACCCAGCTAGAGGTATGGTCGCTCAGGTCCTGCATCGTAATCAAGCCACCGTTTTGCTGAGAACAGGCGACTATCGCTTCAGCGATTTCCCCCCGGTAAAAGACATCATGCCCCCCCTCGGCAATCTTTTTGAAGGTCCGGGCCAGGTCCGGCTGCACAACAACCTCTCCCGGCTCAGGTGCTCTCCCACCCGCCAGGTAGGTACTGGTAGCGCTGGCATTGGCCCGCAGCTTGGCACTGCTGTTCTTCCAGCTACGTCCGATAACCTCGGTAACCGGAAACCCGTCTTCGGCCAGCCTGATCGCCGGTGCCAGCACCTGGGCCAGGCTCATCGTGCCATAGCGGTCAAGCAGCGAACACCATCCGTCCAGGGTCCCCGGAATGGTCACCGTATGAATGCCCGTTGCTGGCATTTCCCGGTAACCCAGCTTCTGGAGTGTTTCCAAACTGGCGGCATAGGGGGCCCGGCCGCTGGCATTCAATGCCTTCAGCTCCTTACTGCCGCTTAGATAGACCAGGGCGAAGGCATCTCCCCCCAGGCCGGTCGACATTGGCTCCACCACATTTAAGGCGGCGGCAGTGGCGATGGCAGCATCAATCGCATTGCCGCCTTGCATCAGCATGCTTACTCCAGCCTGCACTGCCAGCGGCTGGCTGGAAGACACTATGCCGCGGCTGCTCATCACTGCCGAACGGCGGGATGGAAACGGGTATTTCAAATCCATATCTTTACTCCTTAGCAATCCAGCGAGTCGTACCGATAGTGTAGCCTATCTGGAATTAATTGAAAAGGATACCGGCGAGACGGCAGCGGCGGCGGCGGCTGGCCCTGGCTATCCCGCGGCTGCGCCCGAAATCCGGGGGGAACCGCTTTAATCTCACCCGGCAACAGCCAGGGGCGGTTCTACCATCAGCTTGACATTACTACGTAATTACGTTTAGAATAATACTTCCACTCAGTGTCAGGGAGGGGCAAAAGTGAAATTAATGGTGGTCGGCTGCGGGCAATGCGGTGGTAGGATTGCCGATGAGTTTGCCCGGCAAAATGCGCTGGCCCACAGTCAGCGTGGAATTGATATCATTACCGGCGCCTTAGCTGTTAATACCGATACCGCTGACCTGAGCGGGCTATCCTATATAAAACCTGATTACCGGCATCGAATCCTGCTCGGAGGTCAACGGACCAGGGGTCACGGCGTCGGTAAGATAAATGAAGTCGGCGCTGAAATAGCCAAGGAAGATGGTGACAAGGTACTGGAGGGCATCAGGGCGGTGGAACGGTTCAATGAGACCGATGCCTTTTTACTAATCGCCGGCGCTGCCGGCGGCACCGGCTCCGGAACAGTGTCAGTGCTGACCCAGCAAATAAAAGAGACCTACCCGGACAAACCACTCTATACCATTATTGTCCTTCCTTTTAGATATGAAGAGATAACCGAGGAGAGGGCTATCTACAATGTCGGTACCTGCCTGAAATCCACTTACCTGGTCGCCGATGCGGTAATCCTGGTCGATAACCAACGCTACGTTAAAGAAAAGAACTCAATCAGGAGTAACTTCACCGATATCAACACTCGAATAGTTACCCCCTTTTACAACCTGCTCTGTCCCGGTGAGGAGACAAACCGTAAATACATCGGGGCCAGGGTGCTTGATGCCGGAGACATCCTGGAGACACTGGCCGGATGGGTAGTAATTGGCCACGGCACCGCCAATATACCGCGTCTGAAGATGTTTAATGGCAAGTTCGATTTCAGAGATAAGGCCAATGCCACCCTGAGGGGGGTTCAGGCAATGAACCAGGCAATCAGTACCATGTCGCTCAACTGCAAGCCGGAAGATGCCAAGAGAGCCCTCTATCTGCTGACGGCACCGGCCGGTGAAATGACCATCGATATGATCAACCAGATCTCATCCTATCTAAAGAAAATAGCCCCGGAGGCTATCATCCGCAGCGGTGATTACCCCAGGGGCAAGGGCTTAATCGATGTCACCATTGTCTTATCCGAGCTTACCAACTCAAGAAAGGTGATGGACTACTTTACCAAAGCGCTCAAATACACCTATCTTGTTAAGAAGAAGCGGGGAGGGGCAGAGTACGACCACCGAGGGCTGGAAGGAGCCCTCAACGACATACCTTCCTTACTATAAAAGGCCTTACTATAAGAGGCTTTGCTATAATTAGAGGGTAGCTACCGGCAACAGCCGGCGCTACCTCACTGGTCTGAATCCTGCCTGGCTATTCTTACTTTTACTTTCCCTGGAAGATTGCCCAGGCTTGCTCCGTAGTCTCTTTACTTGTCTCCCAGGCTTGTTTGATTGCCTCGTTGCGAGTCTCCAGGGTCTGTTTTACATCCAGCTGATAAATTTCATTGGCTTTCTCTTTAGCCTTATTGTATAGTTCGTCAGCCTGCTGTTCAGCCTTCTGGCGAGCCTTCAGGGCTTTTTCGATGGCTGCGTTACAAGCATTATTCGCTTTCTGTTCAGTATCTTTATAAGCCTTCTCCATTTGCTCTTCCCGTTTCTTGTAGCCCTTGGCCACCTCCCGTTGAGCCTGTATGTAGGCTGTATAGGCGTTCTGAGCCTGGCTTAAAAGATCAGCCAGAGGGTCCTTAATCTGCTCAGGAACCTCATCAGCCGGTTTCAAGGCCTGCTCTGCAATCTGCTCGGCGGTCTCTTCGGCTTGCCTTTTCTGATCCATCATCGAAATACCCCCCTTAATTTGCTTTTTTAAAACCTTATTTACCAGTGATAAAATCCCCACCGCACTTCAGCCGGTACCGGCAAAGCACGTTAATTAATCTACTTTACCCTCCCCCTCTTCGTTATCTTCCTCATCCGGCATATCTTTATCAGTGGCAAACATTCGCGCCAGAGATTCAAATCGGCCCTCAATACCCTTCCGGTCATCTTTGCCTTCTCCTCTTTTCCCTTTTAAGCCAGCCCCCTCCGCTCCACCTGTAATTTGCTCAAAGGTCGGTGGCAAAGCCTTAGCTATCTCCTCCATATCTATTGGCTCCGGTTTGCTGGCAGTTTCCGGCGGCGGCTTCATCGGTGTATCGGCATTCTGTCTGGCCACTTGCCTCATTATTTTACCGATTCCTTCAGTGCCGGCGATCACTTCGTCGAATATTTTTGTCCACGCCTCAGCTGCCTCATCGGCGCCCTTCTTCGATGCTTCCGTAGCCTCTCTAGCGGCTCTGATTGATGCTTCAGCCATCTCTTTAGCCGCTTTACTCACTTCCTCAGCTCTACTGATTGCCTCTTGTGATGCCCTGGCCGATATCCCAGCAGCTTCCCTGGCCGATTTACTCGCTTCCCTGGACCTATTTATCACTTCCTGAGATGCCGTTGCCCAGGTGACAATAGTTTCCCTGGCTGATTCGCTTATTTCCTCAGCGGTGCTGATTGCTTCCAGTGAGGCCCGCTTCGATTCTTCGCCAGCCTCCATGGCCGCCCTGACCGCTCCCTCAGCCCGGCTGATTGCTTCCTCGGCTACTTTTCTTGATTGCTCGGTGTCTTCTTTAGCCGCTTTGCTTATTTCCTCAGCCCGGTTGATTGCTGCCAGTGAGGCCCGCTTCGATTCCTCGGCAGCCTCCCTGGCTGCCCGGCTGGCTCCCTCAACCCGGCTGACTGCTGCCAGTGAGGCCTGTTTCGATTCCTCGGCAGCCTCCCCGGCTGCCCGGCTGGATTCTTCGGCGCTGCTGACTGCTGCCTCGGCCGCTCGCTTCGATTCCCGGGTAGCGTCCTGGGCCGACTTCACGGTTTGGTCAGTCTGGCTGATTACTCCCCATGAAGCTCGCTTCGATTCCTCGGCAGCCTCGACCACCGTCCTGCCCATTTCCTCGGCACGGCTAATTGCTGTTTGCAATACTGCTTTCGATTGCTCAACTACCCGCTCGGCCGATTTGGTTGTTTCCTCGGCCTTCCCCATCGCCTTTTCGAAAGCCTTGCTATATTCCTTAGTCGTCTTCTCGGCCGATTTAGCTATTTTCTCGGACTTGCGTACCGCTTCCTGGGCTGCTTTGACTGCCGCCTCGGCAACCTTTTTGGTTGATTTGCCGGTCTCTTCAGTCTGGTTCGTTGCTTGCTGAGAGATGCTGATTGATTGCTCGGCAGATTCCCTGGCCGACCTGCCGGTATCCTCAATCTGGCTTATCGCCTGCTGAGACGCTCTGAGTGATTCTTCGGCCGTTTCCCTGGCCGATTTCATCGTCCCATCAGCTCTAGCTACCGCTTCCTTAAAGGTTCTGGTCAACGCCAAAACGGTATCCCCGGTTGACTTTATTGTTTCCTCAGCGGCGCTGATTGCTTCCAGTGAGGCCCTTTTTGATTCCTCAGCCATGTTTATCGCTTTGTTGAAGACTTTCCTCGATGCTGCGGAGGTTTCCTTAGTCGATTTGCTGATGTCTTCGGCTCGGTCAATCGCTTTCCGGGAGGCTCTGGCAGCTGCCTCAGCCGCTTTTTTAGCCTGGTTGCTTACTTCTTCAGCCCTGCCTATCGCTTCCTGAGATATCTTTACCGATTGCTCAGCCGCCTCTTTGGCAAATCTACCCAATTCATCGGCTCTAGCTACCGCTCGCTCGAATGTCTCGGTGTTGCCTTCCCCATCCTTTAAGATTTCGGGGGAGCTACTATCCGGCGGCCTGGCTTTACCGGGTTTTACGTTGCGACTGCTCATCTTTTTTACCTTGCTTATTCTATGCCGTATTACCTATTTTATCAATAGTCATCGCTTATTTATTATATTTATACTACATTATACCATTTCAACTCAATACAGACCAAATACAACCCCAACCTCAGCCAGCGGGAGGAAGAGGATGGCCGAGCTGAAAAAAGGAGGAGAGAATAAAGTGAGCGTCCTCATTCTCTCCCCGAAACCAGGCTCTGGGTTGGCTTTGATTATGTCTCGGCGATGACCTTATTCTTCATCGAGCCGATGTGTTCGATTTTAAACTCGATGACATCACCAATCTTCACGAAGCGGTCGGTCGGCACCGGGCCTTCTTTAGGCCTCGGCGTGGTATCCATCGCCGTTCCGCTACAGGTTCCCGAAGCAAACATATCACCCGGGTTGATGGTGAAGTCTTGCGAAATAAGCGATATCCAGGCCGGAAACTTGCGCATCATCAGCTTGGTACTGCCGCTCTGCCTGAGTTCCCCGTTCAGCCGAAGCTCCAGCATCAGGTCGTGGGGGTCGGGAATCTCATCCTTGGTGACGATGCAAGGCCCCAAACTAGCCGAGGTATCAAAGTTTTTGTGCAAAACCCAATCCGAGGGGCCATGGGTAGCGAGTGGGTCATGCCTGATACTCCAATCGTTAAGCCCGGTGTAGGCGAATACATAGTCCATCGCCTCTTCGGTGTTAGGGATGTTTTTCCCCTTCTTGCCGATTATGGCGACCAGCTCAACCTCATAATCCAGGTGTTTCGTCCTCGATGGGTAAATCATCGGCTCATCAGGCCCGATGACACACTGCCCTAGCTTCCAGAAACCCCATTGCACGTGTTTCCCTTCTTCCGTTTCTCTCATAATCTGGTCGATATCCGCCTGGGTGACTTTTCTGCCCTGCTGCGAGGCGATTGCCCCAGCGCCATGGTCGGCGAAGTTGGCTCCGGCGCAGATGATTTTTGTCTGCGGGCTGGGGAGAGGCGCCCATATTTTGACTCCCTGCGGGTTTATCAGCAGGTCCCCTGGCTTCCTCTGGGCATAGGCAAGGGCATTCCGGGCCGCTTCCAGAGCCGGGTCTCCCTCCTCGATGAACTCCTGTAGATTAGTGGGAAGCTCCAGATCGGCTCGCTCTTTTGGTCTCGTCCGCCCCTTATCTTTCAGGTATTCGGCGTAGGCCAGGTTCAGGTCGACTATTTCCCCGCTGCCGAGCAGCCCGCCAAGCCTCTTGAATGGTCCAAAGACAACTAGTTTCATAAAATCACCTCTTTATTCGTATCGCCCTCCCAACAGGGAGTCACCGCTGCCGCATATTGACAGCCAAACTTGGTATCAAACCTGTCGGTCACTTTTAGATGCCTCCTTCTTCCAGCTGAGTCTTTCCGTCTCTGCTTAACTATCAATCCGCCGAGCCAGCCGGCATCAGTATCGGCTTGAATTGCGATCGGTTGCTAAAGCTGGTTGCCACTACCGCCTCCACCTATCGCCCTCACCTCCTCATCTTTATTCCGCAAGCCCGGGCCGGTACTGATTTAACCACCACCTATTGTTATCCGCCTCCCTTTTTGTGTGAAGGATAGACTATCGGTAACTGGAATGTCAACAAGCCGGCTGATTGGATACCGGATGGCCAGCGCTAAGCTAAATGGTGGGCGATGCAACCAGCTACTCCCGGCGATAAGCCGGGCTACTTGCCGAGCGGATGGACGATAAGGAGGAGGAGCATCCCGGCCAGATAGGCGGCAATAATGGTGATAAAAGCGTAGTGGTAGCTCCCGCTGATATCG
>SDBU01007625.1_pt1 | contig 12436 bp, 15 predicted proteins | sample 2277071 | NCBI WGS metagenome assembly SDBU01 (sample SAMN10397929, study PRJNA504765) | marine sediment metagenome | isolation source: marine sediment core GS08_GC12, 126 cmbsf | place: Arctic Ocean: Gakkel Ridge, Loki's castle | collected 2008
TCTACAAAAAACACGTCTGTAATTTTTTTATTTTTTGATACTATTTCTAATTCTTTAATAACACTTTCAATTGGCCTAGCCCTCCACGTTCGACCATATACTACATTTGTGCTACAAAACTTGCATGCTTGGGGGCACCCGCGTGATGTCTCTATTGCATCACAGTTCATGTTAAATATTTTATAATTATATTTTTTAACCAAATGACGAGAAGGCATTTTTAGCTCATTTAAATTACTCATAAATGGTCTATCTGGATTGTGAATTATATTTCCATCCTTTTTATATGATAATCCGTCTACATTCTCTGGAGAACCCTTTTCAATAAGTTCACGGAATGTAAATTCTCCTTCTCCTTTAACCAATATATCAATCCATGGAGAAGATAAGGTCTGTTCAACTGCTAAAGTAGGATGCCATCCTCCTATTACTGTTGTAGCTCCATATAATTTTGCAATTTTTGCATGATTGAGAACAATATCTATCGCACTTGTAACTGGAACTGATAAGCCTACTAAATCAGGTTTAAACTTTTCAATTTTTTTTTTTACTTGAAGAAGGTTTAAATTAGCAGCTTTAGAATCTAAGATCATTACATCTACCAAATCTTTAACATATGCGGCAATATATTCAAGAGCTAAGGGAGGAAAGGCAGAATCATAGAAATCATAACCAGTAGTACTGAAATTAGAAACTAATAATAAAATTTTTTTCCATTTCATTTTTTTTATTTGAATTGATTTAATTAAATAAAGGTTTGTTTTTCTTACTATTTTATAATAGTGAAAATTTCTTATTTTAAAGATTTATAAAAAAAAATAGATATAATAGTAAATATTTTGTAAGAAAGATATAGGAAAGGATAAGATTTATTTTTTTTTTGATAAATAGCGGACCTTTAGCAATAAAGCACGTAATTCCATTTTATCGTTTTCCGGCGTAATAAATTTTTTTTTTACTCCTTCAGAAAGCGGTATAGTTTCAATTTTATTACCTTGAAGAGAGACCATATTTCCAAATTTACCTTCTAAGACTAGTTTCATAGCTGCTAATCCAAATCTTAATCCCAAAATTCGATCAAAAGAATTAGGGGTTCCAGCTCGCATAGTATGTCCAAGTACTACACTCCTACATTCAAAATCTACTCCATTTTTCTGAAAATCATGTTTTAAATCATCTCTCAAATTCAGTTCCTCAACTATTATTTGAGATATGTTCAATTTTGCTAATAACGGATTTCCAAATGTATCCTTAGGTAATTTATCAATTGTCTCCTTAGATATAGTTTTAAAATCTCGGTTTAAAGATTCTAAATTTGGATAAGCTCCTTCTGAAGTAGCTATTATATGATATTTATAGCCGGCATTAACTCTTTTTTTCAAAACTTCCACTATATCTTTTTCTAGATCGAATGGTGTTTCTGGAATTAATATAATATCAGCTCCAGCAGAAATTCCAGCATACATAGTTAAAAAACCAGCGTTCCTTCCCATAACTTCAACAACAAATACCCTCTGATGAGAACGCGCAGTAGTAGTAAGATTATCAATGGTATTAGATGCTAATTGTACAGCACTCCAGAACCCAAATGTATAATGTGTTCCACTTAGATCATTATCAATTGTTTTCGGGCAGCCCACAACTTTAGCTTTAGCATATTTGTACATTGCATCTGCAACACCTAACGTATCGTCTTCAGTTTAAAATAGAAACTATTTTAAAACTCCACCGATAGCAATTAAAGCATCAATGCTAAGCGTATCAAATAATTTTTTTAATTCTTTTGCTTTTTCCTGTTTCGAATCAACTCCCTTAAATGGATTGGTCCTGCTTGTATATAAGATAGTTCCACCAACAGTATGTAGATCATCGTGTTCTGCAATATCAAGTGGAATAGTTTTATTTTCCAAAAATCCTTTCCATCCTTTCAATATTCCAACACATTCTATACCAGGATCGTAGGCTTTTAACATTATACCATAAATTACAGAATTTAATCCCGGACAATCTCCTCCTCCGGTTAAAATCCCTACTCTTTTTATTTGATTTCCCATTTATTCTCACATTACTATTAAATTGCTGTTAAATTATTAATGATTTATTATAGTGAATTATGATTCTCTTATATTTTATTCTTCACTTTTCTCAATCTTCTGGAAAGTATATTTCGATTTATCTTGGGGAATTATATAACTTCCTCCTTGTGTATCGGTTAATTTTAAAGTGAAATTAAATTTTCCTTCCATGGCTTTTTTTAAATTATTTAATATTTCATCAATCTCTTTTATTTCTGGATCATCTTCTTCTAGACTCCTTCTGTATATTGATACAGCATTTTCAAACCTATAGAGAATACCTTCTACATTTGTATAATAGAAATCAGCTCTAGGACCAGGTTCTACTATTAACTCTAATTCAGGTATTTCTAATCTTCCCTTTGGTGAACGGTAAATTTTTGATTTAAGATCCTCCTCTTCGGATACCTTAAGAGTAATAATTCCCGCCTCCATATTAGTAGTTAAAGGAATCACGTCATTTTTAAGAAAATTACATTTATCACATTCAAATTTCAAAATAAGCATTTTATCACCATCGGGAAGATCATAGATAGTTTTAAGGATCTCAATTTCTCCCTTCTGACATAAAGGGCATTTAAACGAATATATAATTTCACTATTTCTATTCTCTTTAGACATATTGATAAGATATAATCTCTCTCAATGTTATTGACCAAATTTATTATAGAAAAGATTTTAAAATAAGTTTAATATCGAATCTTCTTAAAAATCAATTAATTATTATAATCAATATAATTATAAACTCTATACTATTGATTAATATTGCAGTTATATTAGTTAAATCAGTAGTGCATTCATTCAATGTGTCCTTGCGGATATAAGTAAAATCTTAGGAAAAGAAAAAAATTAGTTGAGGGAATTTGTCAGACGAGGAAAAAATTGTTGAAATATCAATGCATTGTAGAGGGGGTCAAACATGTATTACTGCTAGCCAGCTGTTAGGAGAAATGGCATTTGAGAAAGGTTTTAAGGATATAATTGCTATTCCGATAATCGGTGCTGAGAGGAGGGGTGCTCCTATTCAGGCCTTTACTAAAGTCTCAAGATCTAGATCCATTAAAACGTATGATAGTGTAGTAAATCCAGATTTTATTTTAATGTTCGATATTTCTTTACTTGAGATACCAAAGATTAGAGACACTATTAAAGTTGGAGTAAATCTTATAATTAATAGTCCAAATCCTATTGATAAGGAAGGACTTCCTGAGGATATTAGAATATTTATTGTTGACGCAACAGGAATATGCATTAAAAGAGAATTTATGCATGCCAGTGGCCCAATATTAAACATCCCTATGCTTGGTGCTTTTGGTAAAATTTCTGGATTTTACGACCTTGAAACAATGGAAAAAGTAATTAAAAAGAAATTTGGAGAAGAGAAAATAATAAAAAATATGAGCACTGCTGAAGACGCATATCACTCAGTTAAGGAGATTTAAATATGTCCGAGCCGAAAAAATGGAAAAAGATTAATAAATCTGTAAAAGACCGTCCTAAGGTGCAGGAATATAAAAATTGGAAGGAATTACCTCCTATTCCAATTTCATTACCTATTGATGGAAGCATGGGCACTACAGGGGATTGGAGAACATTTCGACCAGTAATTAGAGAAGGATGTAATAAATGTGGGATTTGCTGGATGTATTGCCCTGAAGGTGTAATAACCAGGATGGATGACGGTTCATTTAAGATAGATTTAAAATATTGTAAAGGATGCGGAATATGTAAAACCGAATGTCCGACAAAATGCATTGAAATGGTAAGAGAGAGTGAGATAAAAGATGGTTGAGTCCCAAGAAGATTTTATTCAAGAAAAAGAAACTATAATTATTAAGGGAAATGTAGCAGCAGCATATGCTGCTAAATCAGCACGTGTACAAGTAATTAGTGCTTATCCAATTACACCACAAACAACAGTAGTTGAAAAACTCTCTGAGTTTGTTGATAAAGGAGAGATGCCAGGAACCCAATATATAAAAGTTGAGTCGGAACACAGTGTTTTTGCTTCAGTAATCGGTGCTAGCAAAGCAGGTACTCGAACATTTACTGCAACTGCTGGTCAAGGGATTTTTTATGCCCATGAAATGATTCATTGGGCCGCTGGAGCAAGACTTCCAATAGTAGTGTCAATTGCTTCTCGTGGAGCAGCTCCACCGTGGAATATATGGGCTGATTTTACCGATGTACTAAGCCAACGCGATACAGGATGGTTAATTTCGTTTTGTGCTACCCATCAAGAAATTTATGATGAAATTTTAATGGCCTATAAAATCTGTGAGGATACTGAGGTATTACTTCCAAAGTTTGTTGCTTATGGTGGTTTCATTCTTTCTCATACCTCGAAACCAGTAATTATTGAGGAACAACATCTTGTTGATAAATTTTTACCCCCCCTACCTAGTGAGGAAGGTTGGCCGCATATTTGGATGGATCCAAATAGACCAATGATGTTTGGTAATCTTATAATGCCTTCCGGGTTCTATTACGAATTTAGAATGAAAATACATGATGCACATATGATTGCTAAAGAGAAAATCAAAAGTGTGGCTAAAAAGTTTGAGATTATTTTCGGTAGAAACTATGGAAATGGTTTAATTCAAGAATATAAAATGAATGATGCAGAAGTAGGAGTTCTAACTTACGGCGACCTTGCTTTACAAATGGAACAAGCTGTCGATGATTTGAGAGAAGATGGTTTTAAAGTTGGAATGGTAAAGCTTCGCCATTTTAGACCGTTTCCCATAGAAGATATTGTTGAAATTGCTAAAAAAGTGAAATTGCTTGGAGTAATTGATAGAGCTACAGCATTTGGGTCTCAAACTGGAGGACCTGTAAGTTGTGAGGTCAAATCTGCTTTACATAATACCCAAGGAACAGCAGACATATTACCAATAATAAATGGATTAGGGGGAAGAGAGGTCACTCTTGACCTTCAAAAAAATCAACTGAAAATGTTAGTAAAATTATATGAAACTGGAGAACTTCCAAAAGACATAATTCATGGAACCCTCTGGGATGGATTGTTAGAGGTTGAATAACAATGGTGAAATTAAAAGAAGCGTTGGATTCTTGTCAAGAAGAATATTTTCTTCCAGGAAATTCTTGTTGTGCAGGATGTGGCTTAGAAATTGCTCTTAGATGGGCAATGAAAGCATTAGGTCCTAAAACTGTACTTGTAACTCCGGCTTCTTGCTTAAATGTGGTTGTGGGATTATGGCCTAAAACAGCATCAACTTTTCCTTTTATAAATATGGCTTTTGCAGCAGGAGCAGCGGCAGCTACAGGTGTTTCAGCAGCTTTTAAAGCCAAAGATTATAGATTTCCAGGTAAAGGATGGGATGAAATTACAACAATAACTTTTGCTGGTGATGGTGGTACAGCAGATATAGGCCTTCAAGGCTTGAGTGGAGCAGCTGAAAGAAATTCTGATCAAATTTATGTGTGTTATGACAACGAAGCTTATATGAATACAGGAATCCAACGGTCTTCTTCAACCCCTCACGGGGCTATAACCACTACCACAACCTTGGGCAAAGAAAGATTTAAGAAAAATCTCCCCGCAATTATGGCAGCGCATGATATACCTTATATTGCTACGTGTAGTATTAGCGAACCTCTTGACCTGTATGATAAATTTAAGAAGGCAAAAGCAATTAAGGGTTGTAGATACATACATATTCTTGCACCCTGTCCTCCAGGGTGGGGGTATCAAAGTGAGGAGTCAATTGAACTAGCTCGTTTAGCTGTAAAAACAGGCTCATGGATATTATATGAAGTTGAAGATGGTTTAATGAAACTCTCAAAGAAAAGTAATATTCTTTTGGACCCGACAAAAAGAGCTTCTTTAATTGATTACCTTTCAAAACAAAAGAGGTTTTCGAAATTGTCGGAAAAGGACTTAATAAAACTTCAAGAAAGAATAGATCATAATTGGGACCAGATAAATATTGAATTGAATTGTCAAGAAAATTACACTAAATAATTTTGGATTTCTATATACCTCATTTTTTTAAAATGCTTAAAATTAAATCAGGATTGATATGGGTTTTTTAATAAAACTTGCTGGAAAAGAATTAAAGGAAATTAGCTTATATTTACAGATTGCGGCTGAAAATATTATTGATGGAAAGTTAATTGCTTTCCCTACTAATTCAGTTTATGGGATTGGGGGAGACCCACAAAACATAAATGTTATTAATAGAATTTTTGATATTAAATTTCGTGATAGGACAAAGGGTTTTTTGTTATTAGTATCGGATTATGAAGAGGCATTAGAAATTGCTGAATTTAATGGAATTGCTAAAAAACTCGCGAAAAAATATTGGCCGGGTCAATTAACGCTTATTTTAAAAAAGAAAGAACCAAGTGTTATTCTTCCCGAAGTTACAGCATTTAAAAATACAATTGGACTTCGAGTTCCTGAGAATGAAATTATTTTAAATATTTTAAACCGCTTAAAGGAAAAAGGGCATCTAGGATGTATAATTGGTACATCTGCTAATTATAGTGGAGAACCTCCCTCCGTTAGTGGAGAACAGGTTACAAAAAAAATTTTAAGCCCTATAGATTTAATTATTGATGGAGGTAAGTCAAAATCAGAGTTACCTACTACTATAGTAGACTGTAACTCTCAAAAGATTAAGTTTTTACGCATTGGAGTGCTGACAAAAGAAGAAATACTAGAATTTTTATCAAATAATAATCAGCAGGTTGGGGATGATATTAATTAGGAATTTTAATCTCCTTGTCTCAACTTCTATATACAACGAAAGGAATGCATCAGCTGAATTATGGTTTACTCTATTGATGTGTGGGGATGCTTACCCTATTATATTAAATACTCAGTATCCGGGGTTGATTAATGTATTAACTAATTTGAATGCGAAAAATGTGATTTCGCAAATTAAAACAATATTAGAAGAAAATCCGCGTTTCTATAATTTTATTTTAAAAATCCTTCCAATTGATTATACTTGTGAAACTGATACCAAAATTATAAGTTCAGTTATTCAACAGCACTATCAAGAGTTCATTAATGATGGAGATTCTTTTAAAATCACCCTAAAACGCAGACAAAATGAAAACATAGAGCGAAACAATTTTATAGAAATAGTATCTAAACACATTGAAAATAATGTTAATTTAGAAAATCCCGATAAAGTAATCAGAATTGAAGTTTTAGGCAATATTTGTGGCATTTCCTTTTTAAATAAAGATGAAATTATTACCAAAAAGAATTGAAAGATCTATATTTACGCTTTCTAAGTATTTTCGAGGCTTAAAAGAACCATTTTTTCACAGATCAAATCAAGTAAAGCGGAATATTTGAAATTTAATTTAAGATTACCTATATTAGAATCAATTCCATATGATTTTAAAACACATTTAATTTGATTCTCAGAAATTTCATAAAATTCTTTAATTAAATTAAATTTTTCATCTGAAACAATGTTAATTGTCAGTGGCTCCTCTTTAGCTTTTAAATTCTGTAATATATTATCATTTATGGCGTTTAAATTATTAGAGGAGGATATAATACAATATAATAGCTTCCCTTTACTTAAATCAGATGAGTCTATTCCAAAAGTTTGAATACTCTTACTTATCTGTCTATAAGTAGACATGTATAATAATAATTCAATTTCTTTTTTACTGGAAATATTTAATTTTTTATTAAATGCTCTTTCTACATAATAACATGCTGTAAATATATGATCTTGATTTAAAATATATATATCCTTCATAAACTGAATAGAAGAATAATGATATTGATCGTGGTTCTTGTTGATTGTTTTGAAAAATTGATCTAAAAGGGATTTTTCTTTAAAGTTGGCCTTATTATGTATAGATTGATCAGATTTAAATTTAATTTGGCTAATCCCTACAAAATACTTTAAATTAATCTCTTTTATATTAAATTTTTTCTCTATCAAAGAGGGAAACTCCACATTAAGATTTCTGGCATTGAATAAATATTAATTCGCACAATGATTAAAAATACTAAAACAAGAACTAAATAAATAGAAAAGATCCAATCCTTTAATGAAAATTTTATTGTATAATAATAAGAACGATTTTTTATACTGCCAAAGGCTCTTGATTCTAGAGCTTCTGCAACATTGAAGGCTCTTCTGATAGAACAAATTATTAATGGAATTAATAATGGAAATAAGTTTTTTATTTGTTTAATTAGCCCCTTCTTTTGGATTTCATATCCTCTGCTTTGTTGAGCGTCCATTATGTTTTGAGCTTCTATTGCTATAGTCGGAACAAATCTAAAGGCTAAAGAAAAGGAAAAGGCAATTTCATATGGTATTTTCATTGAAATCAATGAGAGAGCTAAATCATTTGGATCAACTGTAAGAAAGAAGATAGAAAAAGCAGATATCATGATTAAAATTCTAAAAATCATTGCAATAGCAAAATTTAATGATAAAAATAATGTATTTAAAATGATTATAAAGAGAATCAGAAAGGACAAACCACGTATGCTTTTTATCCATTGTTTAAATAATTTCCCAATTAAAATTATTGGAATTAAACTTAGAAAGATAATTAATAGAGGGACAATTTGAGTAAATAATAGAGCAAGAATCGTGTAGATTATCGCAAAGAACAATTTTGATCGAGGATCTAACTTATGTAAAAAGGTATCTTTTTTCATAAATTTAAAAGCATTGAGAAATTCTAACGACATGTATTTTTTTACCTCTTAAGCTTTTGTTAAGTTACTTCTTAAAAAATCCTGTAAATAATTAATCAATTTATCTCTAGAATTTAAATTATTAACTTCTTGAAAACCAATCTGCTCCATTGCTATACAGAGTTGCCGAATCTGGGGTAAGACTAGAGATGCTGCTAATATTAGTGGCTCGTTCTCAAATATCCTTTGAGTTGGACCATCTGCGATTATATCTCCATCTGCCATTAATATAGTTCTTGGTAAGTGCTCGTAAGCAAATTCAGTATTATGAGTTATTATGATAATTGTTTTTCCTTTATTCTTTTCTCTGTTAATTATATTGATGAAAAATTCCATTTCTTTTCCATCCTGCCCTAAAGTCGGTTCATCAAAAATTAATACCTCAGGATTTCTACATACAATTGAAGCAATAGCTAATTTTTTTGACTCTCCTCCAGAGATGTTAAGAGGAGATCTTTTTCGATATTTTTCAAGATTAAATTCCTCTAATATCTTATCTATTCTATTTTGGGTTTCTTCCTGAGGTAGTTTAAAACTCCTCAGTGAAAACTTAATTTCCTCTTCTATTGAATTTGCAAATAACTGATGATTCGGATTTTGAAATACTATTCCAACCTTTTTTGATATTGTCGCAATTGTTTTTTCATTAATATTTTCATTTTCAATATAGATATTACCTTTAGTAGGTCTTATTAAGCCATTAAGGGTGCGAATAAGAGTTGTCTTGCCTGCACCGTTTTTTCCCATAATCCCTATCAACTCACCCTTATAAATATTTATATTAATATCTTTTAAGGCTTCTGTGCCATTTGGATATGTATAACTCATTTCACTTATCATAATCAATGGTAAGTCTTTAATAATAAATATCACCCATTAAAATCGCGTTTTGACTTCAAATATTTCACTACATCTGAAATGGAGGTAGGTATCTTACTATCAAATAAATTTTTATTTTTGAGATCAGAGAAGATTGAATAAATAATGGGTTTATTTAATCTTAAGTCTTTGAAAATGACTCCATTAATAACATTATCTTTATCTCCAAACTCAACAACTCTTCCTTTCTTCATTAAAATCATGGATTCTGAGTATGAGAGCACAAGATCAAGCCGATGCTCACTAATTATAATTGTAATCTTTTTTTCCTTCTGTATTTCTTTTATTAGACTGATTATTTTATTTGCCATGAATGGATCCAATAAAGCTGTTGGTTCATCTAATATTAATATCCTAGGTTGTAATACTAAAATAGAAGCTATCGCAACTCTTTGTTGTTCTCCACCACTCAATTCAAATGGAGCCTTATCTAAAATATGTTCAATTTCAGTTAATGACGCACTTTCCTGAATTCTTCTTGAAATTTCTTTTGGTTTAACACCTAAATTTTCTAGTCCAAATGCGATTTCATGCTCTACATTCATGGCAATTAATTGGTTCTCCGGGTTCTGAAAAACAATTCCAGCCTCAGTTGAAAGTGAAGATATAGGTGTCTCACTTGTATCTTTTCCACACACGCTTACAGAACCTTTATAAAATCCTGCGTAGAATTGTGGAATTAGACCATTCAAACATCTAATTAATGTGGTTTTCCCACTTCCGGTTTCTCCACAAAGTAAAATAAATTTATTCTCTTCTAACTCTAAATTGATATTATTCAAAGCGTATTCTTCATTTCCTTTATACCGAAAATAGAAATTTTGAAAACTTACTAGAGCCATTTTAAAAATAAAACAAAAATAAATTCTTTTATGTATTAAAGTTTTAATTGTAAATATGATTTTACCTTCTTTATGATTTTATCAATTATGATAGATGCTTCTATCTCAGAGTTTATCGATGCTGCTCCATCATGTCCCCCTCCACTTCCTCTAAATTCATTCGCTATTTCACCTAGAATTTTGCCTAAGTGCAAACCTGTCTTTAAACATACGCTTCTTTTAGCTCTCGCATTTATACGAGATCCATTTTTTTCTTCAGAATAAACAAAACTAATATCAAATCCAACTTTCATTAACATTGAGGAGATTGTCGCTCCATAGCTACTAACATTTGTAATCCCAATTAAATAATCTCCCTCGCGAATTAGTTGTACCCTTTGAAGTCCCTTAATTTTAGCAATTTTTTCTGAAACATCAATTTCATAATCAAGGAGTCTTAATATATCTTGAAAATTAATTTCGTCATTTAATAATTTACTAACATTTCTTATAGTGTTGTTATCACCATGTTTGAAAAAACCAGAATCTGTTAGAATGGCAGCAATCATTAATATCTTAAGTGATGTGGAAATTTCAATATTAAATGCGTTATGTAATTCCAGAATTATTTCTGCTGTTGATGAATATTGTTCAATTATCAAATTCATCGAAGAAAAGTTTCTGTTAAAGTCTTTTTCCGGGGAATAATGATGATCAATAAAAATAATAAAAATTTCAGACTCTTGTAATTCCTTTTTATATTTGATTTGATCAAGATTATTTGTATCTAAAACCAAACACACATCAAATTCCAAAAAATCTATTTTTGTTTCAAACACGAAATCAACATTAGGATAATTCAAAGTAATCTTTTTCATAAAACTTTTTGTATGTTTAGATATTTCTGAAAAACAAATGACTGTTTGGTGGGTTTTTAAAAGCAAATTTATAAAATTTTTAAAAGCGTAGCAAGATATTAAGCCGTCAATATCTACTAAATCATGAGTTGTAATTACAATTTTTTTACTTCTTAAAAAAGATATAGCTTTCTCAAATTTTGTTTTTAACATAAAAATATCCCTCTTACATTCAATAATTTTGTGATTAATAAATAGAGATTTATCTTAAATCTCATGCCACACTTCAATACCTTCTTTTATAATCTCAGAACAGCGAGAACAGTAATATTCAGGAAGAGAATCTTTATATTTTGCTATGTATCTAAATTTTCCTTTTCTTATCCACTCAAACACCTTTTTATTAGGAGGGTAAAAAACACATTCTCCATCATGCTTCGCTAGAACGAGAGTGAAATGAGTATAACCAAGTAAATGAGCAATAATCTCACCTAACTCATGTAGTAAGGTAACTACCATTCTATGCTTCATACGTTCTCTATTATCAGATTTAATGTATAGAGTTGAAATTAATATTGCATTTTTACTACCTATAGCAGAAAATAAACCAATATCATTTTGTTTAAAATTATTATCTATTACTTGTAAACCAATTATATCTTTATTATATTCGTTTAATTTAGAAGAAAGATATGCAATATATTTGGTGTTTAAACAGTTGTTTTCAATAAAATCTTTGGGATCACATGTAAAAGAACTTTTTTTACAGTATAGGATGTTTTTATATTCATTTTTTATAATAATTTCTTTTATTACTTCCGAGAGGTCAAAAGTGGAGGGATTAATTGTTATTAAGCCAATTTTCCTCATAATTCCAAGAGTTTTACATTCAGGTACAGATAGGGCATTCATTAAGTGTTTATATTTTGAAAATCTAATTTAAGAGATTTTCTTAATGTTTCAATTTGAGTTTTAATACGATCTTCTTTCTGCTGTAAGGTTTTTAGGCGCATAGTCAAAGTTACTTTCATAGATTTTTTCTCATCTAATAATTTAGTTTTCTCACTTTTTACTAAAATTCCTCCAATTGCCTTATAA
>SDBU01007626.1_pt1 | contig 12436 bp, 12 predicted proteins | sample 2277071 | NCBI WGS metagenome assembly SDBU01 (sample SAMN10397929, study PRJNA504765) | marine sediment metagenome | isolation source: marine sediment core GS08_GC12, 126 cmbsf | place: Arctic Ocean: Gakkel Ridge, Loki's castle | collected 2008
CAATATTTTGAGATTGGGGATACAATCTCTGGCTTTGGCCTAGAAGCCCCGTCGCTTCCTAAGACACCAGGACGGTGTGCGGCGGGGAGTATTCACTGATTTGTGTTTTCGTCATCGTCTCTCCTATCCACACATTCATCACCTGATGTTTTGTTACCCGATCCCCATTTGTTCCACCCACGCTCGAATCTCGATTTCAAAGAGCGCCCCGACATCACCGTAATCTAGAGCAGGGGCTAGGTGCCCAAACAATTCCAAAGAAACCAGCCCGTGGATCTGCGCCCAACTAGCCAGTGCCAGATGAATGACACCCGGTGGCCCACCGTAGTCGAGTTGGTCTGCCCAAGGTTGTAACAATGTTAGTAACGCGGGGGGTAGTTCGGCGAGGCTAAGCACCCCGTCTTGATAGACTGCATCCAACAGCTGGACCAGCACTAACATGCTCTTAGCAGCTGCGGGGCCCGTGATCTCCATCGGAGCGTGGTAGCCGGGGATGGGGGTGCCAAATATCAGGCCGTACTGCTCAGGGTGGGCAAGCGCCCAATTTCGGTACGCGTTGGCCGAGGCGAGGATGTTCGCAGCGTGATCATCATGGTTTGCATCCCGCGCTTTGGCCAGAGCCGCGGCAAAAGAATGATAGGCATCCACGATCAACGCAGTAACAAGATCGTCGCGGCTGGGGAAATAGTTGTAGATCGCCGGTGCGGTGATGCTCAACTCGCGCGCAATTGCTCTCAAAGATAGACTTGCTGCGCCATGTTCGGCAATTTGTTTTCTAGCCACATCCTTGATGGCTGCCTGTAAATTAGGGTGTTGCTGGCTTCGTTTTGGACGTGCCATTTCGACCTCTCTTTACTATACACCGTATATATACAGTGTATAGTATATTTTGTCAAGAGGAAGTGGAGGAAATCACTGGGAGACATACGTATTCCAAGAACACAGTCTGCTTGGTGAGGGAAGAGCGAACCATCTAATCTAAAGATTCGTTAATTGCACAAGTCTGATTATTTCAACTTCATCGGGGCTTGAAGCCAATTCATCGATATTTCAAAAACAATATTGGAGTCCTCGCCGCATCAAGGCTCCTGATCGCCCATGTTTACCAACCGAGTGCACTATCTACACGGCAATTACCGACCCGAAAAGCGGAAGCAATCGACGAGGTGATCGTCGATTATGCCGACCGCCTGCATGAAGGCGTAGCAGATTGTGCTCCCAACAAACTTAAAGCCGTGCGCTTTTAGCGCCTTCGACATCGCCTCTGACTCCGGGTTGGACGTCGGGATCTCCTGCCAGGACTTCGCCAACGATCCCATCAGCGTCTCCCCTTCCGTGAATGACCACAGAAAATCCGAGAAAGAACCGGGCCGGTTCATGATGTCCAGGTAGGCCTGGGCGTTGGTGATAGCCGCGTTGACCTTGAGTTTGTTGCGGATGATTCCGGCATCCGCCAGCAATCGCGCCCGATCCCGATCGTTGTAATTGGCGATACGTTCAGGGTCGAAGCCGTGGAAGGCGCTGCGGAAGTTCTCCCGCTTGTGAAGGACAGTGCGCCAGGAGAGGCCGGCCTGGAAGCTGTCGAGGAGAAGATGCTCAAAAAGCAGGCGGTCGTCATGCACAGGGACGCCCCACTCTTCATCATGGTATTTTTCCATGAGCGGGTCGCCGGTGCCAAAGCAGCGTTTAATATCTTCCATTGAATAGCTACCTTCCAGTTGCTCGAATTGATTTTTAGAGTTACCTGACAATAGTCAGGTTGGAATTTCCGCTGACTTCATCCATCCTTTTCGACTTGCTGGGTTGCTATCATCGCCCGTGCCTGCGCCTCCTGCTTCTTGTAGGCGATGATCTTGAGTAAATCGTTGACCCATTTCGTCCCGCCGGTAACGAACAGCGCCGTCAGGAGGACATCCAGCCAGGGCATACGCGTGACCCCAAACGGGCCCAGGACGCGCAGGCCAAACCCCAGCGTGAGGAGCAAGCCTACGACCAGCGCTACGGCACTCAGGATCCACTCCTTGTGCGGCTTGATCACCTTGTCCAGCATTGGATCAAGCAGTTCAATCAACTGCTGCAGGGCGAAGCTGACGATGAAGACTGGGCCGAGCGATTCAACGAGTGGATTCATCAGATTGCTTCCTTTCACAATAAGGGACAAGCGGAGATTGCCTCAAACCGGAACCATGGTACAGAAGAAGACCCCCTTGAATGCAACCTAAGTGTACAAGCTTCTTAAGCTCTAGTCTCTTGTTTTTGTTGTTGAATCTAATATTGGTTGGAACCAGTTTATCAGCCATCTTTCTCCGGATGAGATCAATGTGTGGAATCAGGAAGCTCTGCTTCCGGTTGCAGGCTGCGGGCGGTGCACCTTGATGTTTGCGCGTATGAACGAATACATAGACCATTGCAGAGATGATGAAGCTCTTTTTCTTTTCTTCCCTCGCGAAGCACTCAGAGCGCAGCGTGGAGCACACCCCCCGGATCAAACATCAAGCTCTCAGCTCAAACCAACCATGCAAATCCAAATATGCGGATATATCTTTATCTCGGACTCTTTATCCCATTGAAACGCAATTCATAGCGGATTGGACAGAACCCGGCCCTAGAACTCGGGCATATAAGGATTGCATTATTAGCCAATCGGAAGGGGGTGCGGGGGACGATGAAATGGTCCCCTGCAGCCCCCCTTGGGGGGCGAACGGGGGGGAAAGAATAATTACAGCAACTCTCCGGAACCAATTGCATCGCTGCGTTGTAAATAATTCTGCTTAGCGTTTCAAAGAAACGTCTCTAAGTAACACATAGCAGCGCTCCTGGGATGGGCTTCATGGTTCTTCCCACGCGGGTACGGGGTTGTTGGTTGTATGTGGAGTGCGGAAGCTCTACTTCCGGTTGCAGGCTGCACTTGCCCTTGATGTATGTAAGTACATCGTGGTGGGCTTGAGTATTTACGACTTGATTAGCAAGGGCGAAAAGGGATCGCTAGTGGTGGGTTTAAAATAATTTGATGAAAACATTTTTAACTATTCAGCCGAATCACCGTCACCCCCTCGCCCCCTTCTCTCGCGCTGCCAGGCTCGAAAGAAGCCACATAACGATTATCTTGAAGAGCCGCTCGGATCGCCTGGCGCAGTTTTCCAGTGCCCTTGCCGTGAACCACGCGGATGAAGGGCATGCCAGCCAGATACGCGGCATCGAGGCGCTGCTCCAACACCTCGAGGGCTTCATCGACGGTTAGCCCTCGAAGGTGGAGTTCCAGCGGGGGAGCGCTGGTTGGCAAAGCGGTTGTCCGGGTTGCTTCCATGCGCTTCTCTTTTCCCTTCTTTTCCGGTCCCGGTTCCCCGTGAAGAGAGAGTTCATTTAGCCCGGCACGCACCCGCAGCCGCCCAATCTGCACCTCCGCCTTTGACTTTCCAAGATCCGTTACGACCCCTTCGGCGTCAAGCGTCCTCAAATAGACGCGATCACCCAAACGTATAGGGCGATGTGGGGTTTCAGGGTCCGGGTCCGGTTGGGCAATCGCTTCCTCGAGATCCTCCGCAAGCGTTTCAAGGCCCTCGGCGACCGAATCCAGCCCTTCCAACGATTGGCCGGCGGTTTCCAGCTGGCTCCGCAAAAGTGTCATCTCCTCGCGGACGCCGTCGAGCTCTTCCAGTGCATCCTCCCGCGCCTGCTGCAGGAGCTCCAGTCGCTCTACCTCAATATCATCTAATCGCCGTCGCAACTCGACCCGCAACTGTGTCCCCTTCTCCCGCTCGACCTCCGCTTCTATTCGTGCTGCATGCGCTAAATCACGTTCTTCGTGAATTTCATCCAAGAGCTTATCGGCGGTCAGTTCTTCAGGGGAAACCATCGAGCGGGCACCGTCAACAATCTTCTTGTCAAGGCCCAATTGACTGGCGATCGCCAGCGCGTTCGACCTCCCGGGAAGGCCGATCGTCAAGTGGTAAGTGGGCAGAAGACTTTTAATGTCAAACTCCACGCTCGCGTTGCGCACGGCGATGGTATTGTGCGCAAAAATCTTCAGCGCCGAGAAATGTGTCGCTACGATCGTCGTTACCTGGCGATCGAGGAATTCTTGGAGAAGGGCTTGCGCAAGGGCGGCGCCCTCCTGTGGATCTGTTCCGGCGCCGAGTTCGTCAAGAACAACGAGCGATTTATCCCCAGCCTTCGCCAGGATGCGGATGATGTTGGAAATATGCGCCGAAAATGTTGACAGAGACTGCTCAATCGACTGCTCATCTCCGATATCCGCGTAGACCGCGTCAAAAAGTGAGAGTTCAGAGCCGGAGGAAGCCGGAATATGCAGCCCGCACTCCGCCATCAACACCAGCAATCCGGCTGTCTTGAGCGTCACCGTTTTTCCGCCGGTGTTGGGTCCAGTGATAACGAGTATGTACGTGTCAGGGTCCAGGATCAGATCAATGGGGACGACGCTTTCCGGATCTAGAAACGGGTGGCGCGCCTGTATGAGTTTCAATGTCGAGCCGGGGTGCTTTCCTCCCGAACGAGGCTCAAAACGCCGCAAGATCGGCTCGTTCGCCTGCATTGTTTCCGCGTAGCGCGCCTTGGCAAACGCAAGGTCCATTCGCGCGAGCGCAGCGACCGTATTTCGGATGGTTTCCGATTGTTCACCTACGAGACTCGAGAGCTCTGCCAGGATGCGCCGGATCTCGTCCCGTTCCGCTAGTTCGAGTTCACGGACCTTATTGTTAAATTCCACCACCTGCAGCGGTTCCACAAAGAGGGTGGCCCCCGATGCGGATTGATCGTGGATCACACATTTCATACGCCCCTTGAACTCTGCCCGCAGTGGGATGACAAAGCGCCCATCGCGTTGGGTGATGATCGGCTCCTGGAGTATGGGGACGATTTTGGGATTGTTGATCAAGCGCTGCAGCTTAGATGTCAATCGGTCATGCGCATGGCGTAGGTCACGCCGGATCACGCCAAGCGAATCTGATGCGCCATCAACCACGTCTCCATGTTCGTCGAGCGCTTTCGAAATGCGATCGATCAACCCCGGGGCAGGGTGTAAGTCGAGCGCAATACGGCTGAGTTCAGGGTACGATTCATCTTCCTTTTTAAAGTGCCTGCCTATCGTCCTCGCCGCGATCATGGTGCTTTTTACATCGAGCAGCTCTGATGCCTCAAGGACAGAGCCCCGGGAAGCGGCTTCGGCCAGGGAGCGAATGTCGTGCGCGCCGCCGATGGTGAGGTCTGTCTTGACGCTCAACAGCAAGCGCGCTTCCGTCGTCTCTGCGAGCCGGCTTGATACGTGCTCGATATCGTCGCTCGGCATAAGCGACCTGGCGAGTTCTTTGGACGCAGAAAACGCGGCGCTATGTGCCAGTTGATCAAGAACCGCCGACAACTCTAGTTTTTGCAGGTCTTTGGTATCCATCGCCGGCAGTGTAACACGATTTCACATGGAATCACGCAAGGGACTAGCTCAAGGGAAAGAGGACGCGAAAAACATATTTTGACCCCTATAAGTAACTTCTTTCAAGTACAATGCTTAACTCAGGAATATAATGGAAAAAAGTAATTTGTTTACTTTATATGTAGTACTGACAATTCACTCGTTAGTCAGCAGATCTTTACGAGAGGCATAGATGCCCGAATTATCAACATCTCCGCCTAAACAAGATCCTTCATTTTGGCCTCTACTGCGCAGCATCCTGCTGGAGATCGCAATCTATGTGCCTGTTGTTGCGACCTATTTTTGGCTGATTCTACGCTACGTAGGCGACAAACTTGTTTCGCTCTATCAGGAATCCTTAACCCTCTATGCCATCGCTGCGACCCTCGCCATTGTTACTCAGGGAGTATTGCTTGAAATACTCACATCCTGGTTGCTGCGCCGTTTTGGCTTAAGGCACTGATCCATGTTTTTTCCAATTTCGCAGGTATTCGCCAATCCCTTCGTCTTGGCAGCAATTGGTTTCATCGTTGGAATATTAGGGGGTTTCTTTGGCGTCGGCGGTGGATTCCTGGCGGGTCCTTTGCTGTTCTGGACCGGGGTTCCGATGAACTTCGTCGTCGGAACGGATCTGGCGCATATGACCGGCAAATCGATCGTTGCAACAAGGCGCCACCGTGCACTTGGGAATGTTGATCTCCGCCTTGGTCTCCTGATGATCATTGGCACCATTCCTGGTATAGAAATTGGCGCGCAATTAATCGAAATCGTCGATAAGACAGGACATGTGGACTATATTGTCGGATACACCTATGTGGTCATCCTGACCGTTATCGGACTCTTTACGGGTTGGGAGAGTATTCGCACCATTCGGAAAAAGCGCACCGATCGGTTAGCCGCCAAAGACGTGCTCGGCGTTGTGAGTGCCAAGAGAAGACCCAGATTATTCACCATCCCTCCTCTGATAAAGCTGCCCGTTTCTGGTGTCGAATCTGTTTCAATATGGTCGATTATTTTCATTGGCTTTTTTACCGGACTTCTTGCCGGGTTCCTCGGTGTTGGGGGAGGATTTGCACGATTGCCTTTGCTAGTTTACGTTATTGGTGTTCCCACGCATGTGGCTGTGGGGACAGATCTCTTCGAGATCATTATCTCCGCGGGTTATGGCACCATCACCCATTCACTCAAGGGCAATGTGGATATCATGATGGCCTTAACAATGCTTACAGGTGCTGGTATTGGCGCACAGATCGGCGCGGTTGGTACGCGTTACTTCTCAGGCCCTACGATCCGATTGATGTTCTCGATTCTCCCTCTCATCGCAGCCGTACTCGTACTTCTTCGTATTGGTATTTGAAAAGGAGTCTAAATGACAGGCGCGTACACCAATTCAACCGTTGGAACATCCATTGTGTGTGTAGGGACTCTAAGCCCGGAGCCTAGGGCGATCCAATTTGCAGAGCAGGTAAGTAAAGCTCTCGGCTTCAATCTCGTGCTTCTACACGTTCCTGAACCTGGAGAAAATGCCGAGTCTGGCGAGAGCATTCTCAATCGCACTCGAGAGTTGCTAACCGATGCCCCGCAGCGGTCGATCCTGGAGAATGGAGATTTCGAGGAGACCCTCCACCAAGAAGTGGATCGTGAACCCTACCAGCTCGTGATCCTAGGAACCTCCTGCCGTGATCCTGAAGAGCGTTTAACAAAAAAGAGTCAGCGATTGGCCTCACGTCTTGCTGATAGTGTCCTTGTAATGTGCGATCCGCCGGAAAAATTGCGTCATCTTCTGATTAGCACGGGCGGTCATCCGGGGTCGATTCCTGTGGAGGATTGGGGGATTCGTCTCGCACGTGGTTCCGGAGCAGAAGCTACGATCCTTCATGTCGTTACAGATGCCCCATCCATGTACATAGGACTCCCAGCGCTTGAGGAGGGATTGGAGGATATTCTCTCCAGAGAGACGCCCCTCTCGCAGCACCTAAAAGAGGCAGTACGCAAGGCAGACTCCGCAGGTGTGGGCGTCAAACTCAGCCTGCGCCATGGAATTGTTGTTGAAGAAATTCTGCGGGCGTGTGAAAAGGAGCATTACGATTTGATCGTGATCGGCTCACACGAACCGGGGCGCATCCTCGACCATCTGACCATGGGCCGGATCGGTCCGCAATTACTATCCAGCGTGAAAACTTCCGTTCTGATCATTCGAACAGAAACGGATACACGTTGAGGGTCTCAAGTATCCGCGATGGAGGCGCCCCTGTTTCTTAGTTCCGGTGGCTGTTACCCTGGGGGCACTCTCTCAAATAATTGGCTCCCGGAAGTGTGGTTCGCTCAAGGCGTCGTTCGTGGTTGGAATTCTCGCGATGGAATGCCTGTTGTTAAAAAATCTCGAGAGGTATTATCAAAGCTGAAGCCTGAGTAGCTATCCTTACATGGCGACACCCGGCTTATGAGGTCCATCCATTCATCACGAGTCATAGAACTGCCGATAACTCAAGCTCTTTGATGACAACCTTCTTCCCGTAAACAACGGTGCTCAAAGGAATCAAGGAGAACAGGAAACGGAGCTACAATATGCCCGATCTTACCGAAGCTTTCCTCGAACTTGTCCGCTTAACTTCAACCGACCTACCCCCCGATGTAGAAGCGTCATTGAAACGTGCTCGAGAACAAGAGACGCCGGGCTCGGCGGCAAAAAGCGCCCTTGATACGATCCTCGAAAATGTCGTCCTGGCACGGAAGAACTCGACACCAATCTGCCAGGATACCGGCACGCCGATCTTCTATGTTCAGCATCCCTCCGGATGGAGCACAACGAAACTGAAGGAGCAGATCCGTTCCGCAGTCGCCGAGGCTACGACAAGAACTTATCTGCGGCCAAATGCCGTCGACGCCGTTACCGGGAAGAATACCGGGAACAACCTGGGAGATTCGGCTTTCCCCACGATTCACTTCGAAGAAATCGAAGGGGAAGATTTAATTGTTGATCTGATCATGAAAGGCGGGGGGTGTGAAAATGTTGGCGCCCAGTACTCGCTGCCGGATGGCCGGCTCAGCGCCGGCCGGGATCTTGAAGGGGTGCGCAAAGTGGTTCTGGATGCCGTGTTCAACGCGCAGGGAAAAGGATGCGCCCCCGGCGTGCTCGGTGTGGCCATCGGCGGGGATCGCGGCTCGTCTTACTACGCCTCGAAAGAGGCGCTCTTCCGTAATCTCGACGATGAAAACACAAATCCAGAACTGGCTAAGCTCGAAAGTCAACTCATGCAAGATGCAAATCAGCTTCACATCGGTCCGATGGGTTTCGGCGGCGATACGACGATTTTAGGCGTGAAAGCTAAGGGCCTGCACCGACTTCCGGCCAGCTACTTCGTCTCCGTCTCCTATATGTGCTGGGCATACCGGCGGCGGCGCATGACCGTCCGCGGCGATGATGCGATCTACGAATGAGGGAGGGACCCAATGCAGAAGATAACGCTACCCATTACGGATGATGTCATCCGCAAGTTGAAAGTTTGCGATTCAGTCTCCCTCTCCGGTGTGATGATTACCGGGCGCGATGCCGTTCATAAATGGATGATCGATACCTTTATCAAGAAGAGCCGCAAACCTGAGGGCGACGACAACGCGGTCTATGAGGCGCTAAAACCCATCCTTGATGGCGGCGCTATCTACCACTGCGGACCTGTCGTCGCCGGCCTGGATACTGGTGAGTATTCCTTCGTCGCCGCAGGTCCGACAACGAGCATCCGCGAAGAGCCCTACCAGGGTGATGTGATGCAGCACTTCAACATCAAAGCCGTTATTGGGAAAGGTGGGATGGGACCAAAAACGCTGGAAGCTTGTAGTGATGTGCCGGGAGTATATTTGCACGCGATCGGCGGGGCCGCTTCATTGATCGCACAGTCCGTTCAGCAGGTACTCGGTGTCCACAAACTCGATTTCGGAGTTCCCGAGGCGATATGGGTGATCGAGGTCAAGGATTTTCCCGCTGTCGTGACCATGGATGCGCACGGTAATAGCCTGCACGCAGAAGTCGAGGAACGCTCAAGGGCAGAGCTCGACAAACTCCTCGCATCCTAGTCGTGCCGGACCAGGCAATAAAAAGCACGCGCCCTGATGAGGCGCGTGTTGATTATTTAAGCGGGCGGGTCTCGTACTTAGCCCTCGGGTATGCTGTTGTCCTGGAGGAAGGTAAATTCAGCCTCTATCCCATTGACCGTGACTGTGTAATCCCCAGCGGGCAGCCCATAAACATCTAGGGGGATATTCTGCTCAAACTCCTCGATGACCTGAATACACATAACTTCCGCCTCGCGCAGGGTCGTGATAAGCACTTCGAAGTGGCTGCCATCACGCACGACGGAGACTTCGTCAATTTCTGTGCAGGGATCGGGGAGATATCCGCTGGCGATGCTATGGACTCCAAGCGGGAAAGATTCGAGAAACACGATCTCGACATTCTCCACCACAGCCTCTCCGTGGATGACCTCTCCTGAACCCTTCGGCGCGGGCGAGTCCTTGAACGCTCCCGGCGCACATCCCGTGAGAAGCACCATCGTCAGAATGATCGACAACATATAAGCTCTCTGATTCATGTGGAACCCTCTCTCTAACTTCGTTTTGTTATCCTTGTCGGTCTACATTGAAGAGACGAATCAACACCTCCATATGTTCCCGCTTTGTAAAGTTGGCTAGGGTAACCGGCGCGACTTGCAGGCCACATAGATTGTGGTCAATTCGAGCACAGACCAACTCTGAATCGCCACCAGTTTACTGGGTTATCGGTCCTGATGTTCGCCCGAGGAAAAATGAGCTTTCATCCCGCTCAGGAAGGCCGGTACCACCTCTCGTGGAAACCGCGGCCACGTAAGTATGACGGCGGCGAGAATCCAAGTTACGAGCCACAAACCGGCCGACGGCGCGTAAATGAGGGATACATAGATGAACCAACCGTATATTGGAGCCTGAAAGAGCATTCCCATCTGGCGTGGGGTCCCCGCTCGCCAGGAGTACATCGCCCAGATCAGAATATAGATCACGCCGACAGTCTGTTGCACATAGCCGGTAGCTACCGTGTAAATCAACAAACCAAGCGCAACTGCCATATCGATCTCGAGGTCATGATCGCCTAACCAGGAGTCGTAGCGTATCCGGCTTCGACGAGCGAGGGCGCCGTCGAATATATCTCCAGTCCAGTCTGCAATAAGCAACATAACCGCCAAAGGCAGACTTTCTTGGCCTCCGGTCAATGCCAGCCAAGGAAAAATAATGAGAAGCAACCCACGAGTGAAAGTAAGGAAATCTGCAACTTGCTTGGCGACCACCTGGCACACTCCTTAGCACGAGGGTTAAACCACAGCCGACCTATTTAAATACTACACCAGTTTTGGCGGACTTCCTGATAATATTCCGACTTTTTGCTCCAATCCATTCAATCCTTCTTCCTCGTTACCCGGCCGTTGCCTTCTATTAACTTAGCTAACGCTTCAAGCCGCACAGAGGAGCTAAGTGTGTCAAGGCCATCATCCCAGAGATGGGAGTTAAGCACAAAAATTGAGTTGCTTTAAGCAGTGTTCTTAGATATGGGCTGCGTGGAGAATGATGCCTTCACACACAATCATGAGCACACGCTGGGGGATATGTAAAGGCGAGCGTTCCAGGAACCTATCCTGGACAAATTTTCCCTACGGTGAGAGCGCAACGGCGCCAGTCACTACAAATGACTTGTATCGATGATGGGGTTTTTATTTTGTGTCTAAATGGGCAAATTCTGTATACTTATGGTGAAATCTAGCACAAATATCCTTTTTTTCCATAGGAGGGTGACACATGACATTTCTAGACCGAGTCGTTTTATTGGTGACCGGCTTGGCTGCCCTGTACTTGGCTTGGCGCTTCTACACTCGCTACTCAAAAGAGAAGAAGCTCCATGACATTTACTATATGATGGGCTTCCTCGTTCTGCTCGTATCCGGGCTTCTCCTCATTTGGAAGGGCTGGGAGGCTTTAGCCTCTCCCTATGTGCTAACCGTCGCTACCCTGATTCCGTTGGGGATTTCATTGGGCCTCATGAACCAGTATTTCGCCAAATGGAAGAAGGCCTACGCCTGGTTCGCCCTGATAGGCCTTCTGGCGATCGCATATACCAGCATTAACGGGTCCGACCTAAAGAGGTTCGCTGTACCCATATTCCATGGCGTTGCCGGCTTGATCATCTTCTTGGGACCCTTCATGCTGGGCGGAAAAGCGCCAAAGGGATTCTGGTGGGTTGGGGTAGGCGGTGCGCTAATTGGTATCGGCGGGATCGCCCTGGCATTCCTCACGTCTGGCACGCAGTTGCTCTTCTTCAGCCAGGAATTTGTCCTGATGATCTTGGCCCCGCTGCTGCTCCTGATGACGCTGGCTTTCGCCGGGGGATTCGTCAAGCAATTCGCCGCCGATTAATCAAAAAGGAGAGCACGGCATTTCACAAGTGTAACAATTTCTGTTACCGCCGGGTTCTGACGTCATTTACAGCCCAATAGTTCGAAATCGTGAATTGAAGGATGTCTTTCAATCGAAAGACATCCTTCGTTATTATCATTCCTTCCAGCTCCTAATGAACGCCCATTCATCTGCTTAATATACCCTTGCAGCTCTGTTATTCTCGGTATATATGAGACCATCCCCGAACCCACTGGCTAAGTTTCTTCTACCCCTCTATTAAGGTCTCTTTTGTCTGAAAGCAGAACTCATGCTATAGCAACCGCGCAACCCCCATGTTATGATTAGGAGGAAATTTCACAAAGGACGTAAATGGAAAAGTACGCCAAGCTGCTCAGAAATGTCGAGCATTTTCGGAAGCTAACAGTAGCTGACCTGCGCTTCGTCATCAATGCAGGTCAATTGAAGCGTTTTCGGTGTGGTTCGGTAATCTTCCAAGAAACTGAGCCCAGCGCGGGCATGTTTGTACTTTTCTCAGGGAAGGTACATTTATGCAAACTCAGCCCATCGGGGCAGGTGCAAATCATATCCATC
>SDBU01007627.1_pt1 | contig 12435 bp, 9 predicted proteins | sample 2277071 | NCBI WGS metagenome assembly SDBU01 (sample SAMN10397929, study PRJNA504765) | marine sediment metagenome | isolation source: marine sediment core GS08_GC12, 126 cmbsf | place: Arctic Ocean: Gakkel Ridge, Loki's castle | collected 2008
CATTTGCCCCTCTAAGCTCTTCTTTGCAGCAATTAAATCCGACTCAGCTACAAAGCTCTTACCGTCTACTAGTACCTTACCTTCCTTTACCTCTACCTTAGCAGTTGCAGCTATAGGTGGAGTTTCAGTTGGCTTGGTCTCAGGAGGCGGAGGAGTTGTAGATGGAGTCTTGACTTCATTACCGCTAGAAGCACCAGTGTTGCCCTGGTTCTCAGTTGTCATAGATACATTCCTCCCTATTATTAGTATATCATACCCTTATGGCATTGTAAAGGATAATAAATAAACTCTGATAATTATTGTATCATGTCTCTGGTAAGATACTTCTTCCGCAAGTTTTCATAGATTTGCTTAGCTTCGGTAGATAGGAGAGCAGTTGTAGTCCCGAAGAAATTGAGCCAAGCATCTGTCTCTGGGTCAAGTATTCTTAGCCTTTGCCTAGCTTCTCTGAGCCTTCGCTGGTAGCCTGAGATTAGCTTCTCCCCATCAGGACCTATTATCTCTCTCAGCATCTCTCGCTCAGCAGCAGGAGCTACCTCGTATCTGCGTATCTGCTGTACTTGCTCAGGCTCATACTCTCTCAGTACTACAGCTCGGAGATTTCTATATGGTCTCATGAACTCTCGGCTAACCTGCCAGTATAGCTTCTCCATCGGAGTCCAGTCAGATTGTATTCTCTGTAGTAAGCGTTCTCGGTGAGCAGCGTCTAGAGACTCTAGTAGTATATCTATATAAGCGTAGTAGGTATCAAAGTCTCTCTCATTCCGCTGAGATTCCCAGTTCCACTTATACTCGGGGCGGAGCTCATAGTAGTAGTACAATAGCTCCTGGTCAGGTGTCTGGGTAGGAGTAGGTATGTTACGCTCCTCTAGCATCTTAGCTCGCTCTTCAAAAGTTTTAGGAACATCCTTGTAGGCTGGAGACTCGCCCAGTATTCTAACTGCTTCTGCCATGCTACCCACAGTATCACTGCGGAAGCTCATCCACTGGTCAGGACCTATCTCACCCTCTACGAACTGACGGTTCATCTCTACCATACTAGGGCGAATTAGTTTATCATCCTCATAGACACCGACTGTTCTAGCTTCATTATATACTCTCTCTAGCTCCTCGTAGTAGTCTCTAATCTTAACATCCAGTAGCTGCCAGCTAGAGGGATATAGAGGAGTAGTAACTCCCTGCCACCTGCGATAAGTATCCCATTCGTAGAGTAGCTTCTGCTGCATAACATCTAAATGGTAGTAGTCAGAGAACCTCTTACCTGTTACTGGATACTGGCGGTCAATCTGCTCTTGAACTCTAGTTGATACTCCAGTAGCTTCCTCAATAGCTAGCCTCATCTCCTTGCGGATATTAGTGAACTCCTGAGGTCTTATACGGAATAGTCCAGTTTGTTGCATCAGTATGCCTTTAATACCATCTACTCTATTAACTGCGTCTAGCCAGAGCTTCTCCTCTTCTGGGGTTAGTTTCTCACCAGTCTGCTTCTTCCTCCATATCTCATCAGCATCATAGCCCTCCTCTCCTAGTGTAAGCATAGTCATATAGTCTCTAAAGCGGTCTGGATAGATATGCTCCAGTACTGCTCCTATATGCTCAGGAGACATAGCTCTTAATGCTGACAAACCTGTTCTCATCCAAGCAGGAGTCAACTGACCTATCTCAGGCTTGCCAGTAGCAGCACCCCACAGTACTATAGGAAGCATAACGTGGATGCCTGGGAAGAAGCCTGCTCTACCAATATAGTCTATAAACTCCATCCCTGGCATTACATCGTAGTATTCAGGGAAGTCTCGGAGGTAGAAGCTTCTAAGTCCGCCCATCCAGACAGAGCCTCTAAGTATGTTCATCTGAAGGTCAGTGCCAGGTACTGGCAGATAACCTTGGTCGGTGTAGTTCATGTATCTGGCTAGTCCTGTCATAGTACCAGGAGTCCTCATCCAGGTTCTAGGTATCCAGCGCCAGCGGAAGAGCTCATAGTTCCAGAAGGGAAATATAGCTCGCATAGATTCATCTATTATGTTAGCGTCGTCATAAGTAGGATAGGCTAGAGCGTGCATATCTCGAGCCTTGGTCATAGCAGATTCTTTGCTAGTCCACCAGCGTTGCTGACCTACCTCTACACCCTTAATATCATTTATGCCAAGCAACTTTGGTCTCTCAAACACCCACACCTCGCTTGGCTTTCCAGCTGGACGCCTTATCTTCAAGCTATCGTAGCCCTCACGTTGTAGTTGCTGCTTCAACTCAACAAACATATCCTTAGATGAAGCTTCTGGTCTGGATGGATACATACGCCAAACCTGGTCAAAGTCATCAAATACAGCGGAGTTCGTAGGCAACTCTGTAAGAGAAAGTTTACGCCCATAGCCCCTAGTAGCATAGCTTACATCGTCAGTGAACCAAGTACCTCCAGCCTCATCCCACGCAGGTCTTTGAAAGTCAGGAGGGTCTCCCCTTACTAGGTACCTACCAGACTCCACTGCCTCATCGACTGTCTGCGGTGCAGCAGCTTTATACATAGGCAGCTCTCCTACATCATCTGCCACTCCATTTATATACTGGCGCCACTTTACTATATCAGCCTCAGGTATCTTATTAGCAGCGTGCAGTCTAGTTATCTCTTGCCTTATCTCCTCTAGCTGTAATACTGTAGGGCTATCAGGAGTCAGTATTGTAGGCTCTATCCCAAGGTTTCTCCACATCTGGTCATAGACCTCCCCTATAGCATCGTCAGTAAAGCCTAGGTCAGTAGCAGTCTTGCCCAGCTTAGCAGCATAGGCATCTGCCTGCTCTACAGTGTGCAGGATGAAGTCTTCTCTAGGACGGATAGTTGCGTGGTGCTGAATCCTAGTTAGTCCTCTATAAAGATCATCTCCAGTAGAGCCATACAGATAAGCTAGATGATTAGGAGTTAGTTCAGTAACTACCTCTGGCACGAAGTCAGGCACAAAGACTGGCTTGTCTACTGAGTTGAGGAAGTTGCGGCTAGCCCTTAGCCTAAGGCTCTTAAACTGCCTAGCATTCTTATCAAACTCATCCCATATGGTAGCTTTCTGAGCTCGCTGCTGAGTCCAGAAGCGCTCATTCCTTTGTCTCTTGGCTGTTCTAGGTATGATTGCTTCTATCTCAGATATCCTGTTGCGAGTTGCTAGAATGTTTTCTAGCTCAAGACGACCCACAGAGTCAAGGTCAGTAAGGCGAGCTAGCTGAACATCACTGAGAATTGGAGGACCTACTCTAGCAGGTCCAACTGTCTTACGCCACTGCGACGCACCAACTCTTTCAAATCCAGCTCTCCTATATATAGTCTCGTGTCCAGGTATAATGGATACCTGAATCTGACTCCTGCCTAACTGCCTAGCCTTGTCCTCTACTTCAAGTAGCAATTCTTGTAAGAAATCCTTTGCTACTATTCCAGGCTCGGTCACTGCAAGCTCTTTAACTGTTATTCTGTCGGCGACCTCTAGACTGGTCTCGAGAGTTCCCTCTATTCTCCTTCCCTTATATGAGATCGCAAATAGATTAGGCTCACCTGCAGAGATCGGAGTTAGTGTTACATCTGGTCTAGGTCTAGCAACAACCCTAGCATTATCTACTAGCTGATTCATTATCCTAGTTAGTTGCGCTTCACTTGTCTCCATATACTCTGCCAGCAGTTTAGCTGAGCCCACCTCAAAGTTATCCATCTCACCTACAACTAGCTTAGCTTTTCTCAGCTCAGTCAAGCGTCTGTAATCGTGTATCCTCTCCCCAGTACCTTCTACTAGACTACTGATGTTCTGCATATCGCCGAGGAACTCATCTAAGTTGCGAGGAGGATTAGCTAGGAAGGCATCAGCCTCAGTAGTTAGCACATCCATCTGATTCTTCAGACTAACTAATGACAGCTCCCTCTCCCGCTCAGTCCAAGCAGCTATCCTACCATCTATATCAGTAAAGATACTACCATCCAGCACTTCGTCTCTAATACCAGTCTTAGTACCCATTCTGACATCAGTCATCTTATCAAATGTTCTACCTAGGTCTTTGCTAATCTGTCTCCGCTCAAACTCCAGAACATCCAAGTCGCCATGTAGTCTGATAGCATCAGGTCCTACAGTAGCGTCCTGTAGTAGTACTCGTTCTATATCTCTAGCATCTCTAGCAGATATAGCAGCTATGTTATCTAGCTCAGACCTACGCCTAGCCAGTACTCCTGCTAGGTTATCCATACTATCAGGAGCCACATCTGCCAGTGCTTTCATATAGTGGACTTGGTAGTCATAGGCTACTTGCATACTATTAAAGTGAGCCCACATATCGTATCCATCTTGGAAACTACCTATAAAGTGGTCTCTGCCAGCTATGTTGATATTCTTGCCTACAGTCTTACCGCCAAGGAATGGAATCTTCTCAGGTATAACTACATCCCTAGTAATAAATGGCACCTTGCCTCCCTTGAATACAGCTGTAGTACCAGTTGATGGGTCTATCATAGCCTGAGTTAGGCGCTTCTCACCTCTAGCAAACAACTGCAGTTCGTAGGGAGAGTTTGGTATTCCTTTGAATAGACGGACAGTCTCGTCCACTCCACTATAAGCCTTAGGATACAGTACATCACCTCCACCTAGGAAGCTCCTACCCATATTCTCGGCAAAGTTGTAAGGACCGAAGTTGGAGAACAGCAGATTCCATCTAGCCATAGGCATTACCAGTCGGCGCTCCATAGCTACTAGCTGAGAGGAGTATAGTATTCTGTCAGCTACTCTGCTATGCCAAGATGCTGACCTGCCAGCCTGATTCATATACTTAGTTAGAGGACTATGTAGATTATCATAGCGCAATCCTTCTAGTCTTCTAAACTGCCCCATGAGAACTTCATCTGCAGTATCACCTTTGAGAGCAGCCTTGGCAGTATCAGCTACCTTCTGCTTGAAGGCTACCAGCTTAGCCGCCATCTTATCTACCATATCCTCAGTAGCTTCCTGCCCAAGGTCTGCTATTATCTTACCAGCAGTTATCCTCTCACCTTGCCCACTAAACATATTAAGTACTTCATTATTAAGATGAGCTAGGCGATTAGTGTCAAACTTAAATGCAGGAGCAATATCCTTAGATACTTTACCTAGAGCTTTCAGTGCATCAGCAAGAGTCCTACCATCGGCTATCCAATCCTTAACAGACTCGACACCTAGTATATCGTGAACTTGCTTCCTGGTTAGTCCTATATCTTTAGTAGTATTCCAGAACCGTTGCCATTTCTGTCTAGTAGGATATGTAGCAGCAGCCTTCACAGCCTCTGAAGGAGTAATCCGCTTACCAAGAGGCGCAACCACCTCTTCAGGCGTAATGATGCCCCTAGCCATTCTAGCTACTGCTACATCATCCAGGTAATTAAACTCCAGTAGAGGAGCACCAGCTCTAACAAGCATATCGTGCCCTTCCATAGGTCTTGCTATAGCATTGTCTATAGCATTTATACCAGTATCAATAGCATCCTTAGCTGTTAAACCTCTCATATTGCGGACTTTAGGAAAGGTGCGTTGTAGTACTGAGCTGAACTCCATATAGCTCTTCCTAGCAAATCCTCTAGCCATCGCAGTATAAGTTGCAGGAATAGCATAGCCAGCCCCAGTTAGCCAGAAAGCTCCTTTGATAGGAGCTATAACTGCCCTTACGCCCAGCTTGAATAGAGCATCCTCACCTGCCATAAAGCCTTGCTCAGCAGACATTAGCAGTGAGCCTATCCTGGCTCCTAGTCCTGTTCTTGTTCCAGCTCTGAAAGCCACTCCGCCCAGCTTCTGACCCAGGAATACTCCAAGTCCCCAGCCTATATAAGTAGTTGGGTCAAAGAATGTCTCGCCAGATAACTTTAGCCACCAAGGAGCATTCCACTCATTAAACGACATAGTATAGGCAGACCAGCTGCTCTCACCCATAGACTTATAGTACTCATAACTCTCCTCTAGCCTAGCAGCAGCAGTTGTCTCAGGTGTCTTGAAGAATCTATGAAATGCTATAACAGAGCGGGCATATAAGGGTCTTGGTAGCATATCCCAGTACTTATCCAGCAGCTCTAATGTAGCCATCATAGGCTGAGTAAATAGAAGCTTAGTAAACTCCCAAGGAGTTAGCTCTGGAGCCTCTGCCAGCACTGTTCCCGCTCTAATAAGATTCAGGCGTTCAGACTCTAATGCCCACTCGTTAGCTCTCTCCGATAGCCAGTCCTTAGCGCTTAGCATCTCCTCGTCCATCAAGTCCATCTTACTGAGCATACCTCTAACCTGCTCCTCAGTCATACCTTTAGGTAGCTCAGCTACTCCGAAGGCAAAGGACTTAGCTATCTCATCTACAGTTAGATTATGAACTGCCTTCAGCTCCAGCTTAGGAGCAGTTAGGATTTCATTCAGTATCTTATTCTGAGCCTCTATAGCATCCCCATCAAAGCCTTCTGGTAGTACATTGGAAAGATGTTTTAGGCGATCAAAAGTAGCAGCTAGCCAAACAGTATCTTCCTCTGTTATATTATCTAGAGGAATGTACTGTAGTATATCCTCAGGGCTCTGGAGCTTGTAGTCTGGAATAGATAAGTAGTTTGGTAGAGTAATCATTACTTCCTGTTTCCAGAGAGCAGACTTAAAACCCTGTAGAGCCAAGTCAAATTCCTGCTTAGCCAATTCCAGTTGCTGCTCATAATCCTCTACTCTTACAAGTCCTCCACCAGCAGGTGCTATAAAGCCCTCAGGAGGCTTGAAACCAAAGATTCCACTTAGAGGATGTCTAACACCAAGCTGCTCTGCCTGTGCTCTTGTACGCTCAGCTTCAGCTAGTCTCTTCTGAGCCTTGTACTGCTCTATACCAAGTTGCTCTAGCTCTCTGCCGAAGCCTGGGAAGTACTCAGGAATCTCAACTGGCGGTGGAACTACTGGAGGTTTGGTATCTTTTACTTCTATCGGTTCTACCACTATACCTCCCTCCTCAGTCTAAGTTCTACCATCAGGCAATTACATCCAAAGTGAAACCATAGAGCAAGATGACTACCTACCCTACTGTACGTAACCCCTACAATAGGGAAGCGCCTTTGTAGCTGTATGTTGAAGTGTCTATTACCTTTTAGCATTATTGTCCTCCTTCAGGCGGAGTTGCTCTAGCTGGTAAGGCGGTTCTCCCAGGTGTAGTCTCCAGCTGGCGTCTAGGAGCTCGTACTGGAGGCTCCTCTCTACCCTGCTCAGCAGTCAGCATAGCCATAGTTGCATCTGCTACAGTATCATATAGTCTAGCAGTTTCTCTATCCCCAACCTTATCTAGCCAAGCTGCCTGGCGTCTGTAGTACTGTATCAGGGCTATTAAGCTATTGCTAGGGTGTCTCTCAGCCTGGTCAGCTCTAGTCTGAGCCCTCTCCTGCATAGCATCCTCAATGTCAGGGAACAGCTTGTTCAGGACATAAGTGTAGCTAAGCCTGAAGTCTGGGTCTAGCATTCTGGCAGTAGTTGCTCTCTGCACTAAGTCACCAGGAATCTCCACGTCATAGTCAGCAGATACATAGACATTGTCAGGTAGAGCATCTGGGTAGCTCCAGCCGTAAGGCTTTACTCCACGCTCCTTGATATCTACTAGCCAGTCGTTGTCTTCATCTTCATACTTGTTAATAAAGGCTTGGTGGAAAGGTCTCATTACTTGGTTAGCAGATGCAGCTATCTGGCTCATAACATAGGCTGTTAGTTGACCTTGGACACTACCATACATAGCCCAGCTAACTCCACCTCTCTGCATCATAGCTTCTAAGTCAAGTTGGGTACTCCTCAGCTCAAGCGGTATAGGCGGAGTACCTATGAAGTCAACAGCATCATCAGGACCTCCCCTAAATATGGCTCCTCGGCGGAAGACATCCTCAGGCTTGACTATCGCCTTGCCACTTCTGCTCCGTTCAAAGATTCTAGGCTGAGCAGTATCCCTTAGAAGCTGTAGACTGAAGCTCCACCACTTATTCCAAGTGCGATAGATATGCTCATTAGTTGCTACAATACCTTGCCCTAGCTCTGCCTTCCATCTCTCCCCAGGGGTCTCCTGAGTCTGCAGTTTCAGTGTCTTTGAGTAAGTGGGTATTAGCCCTTCAGTCAAGCTGCCCATATCAGGTAGTCCGCCAACTGGAGCTACATAGATAGGCATACGCTTGAAGCGAGTGCGCTCAAACTTTACCATTACAGTATCTATAACTATAGCGTTCCAGATAGCTTTGCCGAAAGGAAAGACATCAGATATCTCTACCCACCAATAGTCGTGTATAGTAACATTCCTTCCTACCGATGCTCTCCACTGAGCGTAGTTGCCAGGTAGCAACCAGCCGTGTCTCTTGCACATATTACAAGCCTGAGCAGAAGATACTTGATAGATGTGAGCTACTTCACTCAATCCCATAGTCGCATCCCACATAGGATAGACGTCTATAGGATTCCAAGGTTCAGCATAGCATCTGCTGCCATCATCTGTTACCATAGCAAACTCGGCATACCAGCCAGTTGCTAGCATGAAGCCTAGTGAAGTCCGCTGTAAAGATTGTCTAGGATTAGTTCTGCGGAAGCTAGTCTGAACGTCTTTCCAGGCAGTACGGAAGAAGCGACTGACTGATGCTACGGCAGTTGAGACCTCAGGGTCTATTGTCTCATAGTCCTTTACCCTATGAGGTATGTCAGTGTCTAGTAGATGTAGTACTAAGTTAAACAAAGACCGAGGGTCATTGCCTACGAAACTCTCCATTTTATCGGTCTTGAGTTCATCAATCATTTCTATGAGCCTATACCAACGCTTCATAGCACTATCTCTAGGAGCCCAGAAAGTTTTAAGCTCCTTAGAGCGAGTAGTTATTGTAGTTGCATTTCTATCCATTTGCTTCTCCTTGCTCCACTGGCATAAATAGTACCCCACCGCACTGAGGACAGACGAGAGCATCTGCTGACACTAGCATACCACACTTAACACACCTCTTCCTTATAATGCCATTATCCCCAGTCATCTCCCCATCCGCCTTCAGTAGTATTTCCTACATATCCTCTTGCTATTGGCATAGCTGAGCGGCAAACAATAGCGATAGCGCCACAGTCGTGGTGGTCATCAGCACCTACTACCAGTATACCACTCTTGACCGAAGCATTCCTTCTAATATTTTTGCACTGAGACCAGAAGCGTATATCCTGACAGTCTATGTCATCTAGGTGCCTACTGACTTCTGTTATCATATAAGGCTTAGTTGATATGTTAGACTGCCAGCCAATAGCCCGTATCATCTTACCAGTCCTAACATCTTCCCTATAGTAGAGGTCAGGGTATCCTCTTAGATGAGATACAATGTCTAAATTGTCTTCTGGACAGATAACTCCACCATTGTAGTAGTGAGCAACTTCCATCATGAGTATAGCCATCTCCCACTCATCATAGAAGCCTGCCAGAGTAGCGCAGTGCTGCATTACTGGAGGAATCTCATTACCATCCTTGTCTCTATAACCATCAACAAAGTTCCAGACATGACCTACTGATTCAGATATCTTACCTTTGCCAGGGTCTATACTAACAACATACCCCTTGCTTTCCTCTACATTGTGCCAGATATCAAGTGTAGCATTAACAGTACCTTTGGTTATAGAGTCTACTGCAGTGATGTCTTTATGCTCAGGTGCTGGAATACAGCTGCGAATCTTGTCAGTGATGATGTCAGAGTTGTATGCCTGGTCTCCTGCCATCATAAAGCAAGTCTCATCATCCTCAGGAAACTCCTGAGAGAATATGAACTGTGTCTCCCCAGACCTACGCATAGATGCCATCTCAGCCATCTTGTATCTTCGCCAGCGAATCTTAGCTATAGCTACTCGCTCACTAAAACTGTAAGTGTTAATGAACTTATGGATTAGTATAGTCTCGTCTGAGCTTATATTAGGCAGTGTCTCTTGGTCGTCTCCAGAAAGGCAGAATGGGCTGTCAGGATACATCACATATTCAGGATGCAAGAACCAGGGGTAGAAGTGATGTCTGTAGACTGAGCCGCTTATTGCTGTTCCTTCTTTAGCTGCTCTATACATCTCACAGAAAGGATTATCCTCTCCGTTGGCAGTACTACCTATGCGAACTTTAGTTTGAGGACTAAGTGGTACTCTCTGTAATGCTGAAGCCATAATAGCCTCATGAGTGCCTAGCTGCCAGAAGGCGTATTCGTCCAGTAGTAGATTGTGAATAACCTCACCTCTGCCAAGTACATAGCTCCTGCTACTGAATATATACATAGTAGAGTAGAAGTCAGTATCCTTATCTTCCCAGCTGAGTTCAGTAGCACTCTTGTGGTCTAGCTTAGGTATAGTGGGAATCTTTCTCCTCAAGCTCTGATGATAGCGCTTAGCTTTCAGTATCTGGCGTTGAGCACTGAACTCATCATAACTAATGATAACAGACACAGTGCCATTGATAGTAATGTTGTCTAAGAAGAAGTCTCCTACTATAATACTAGTAAAGCCTACCTGAGCAGGCTTGACATAGATATCCCGAAGCCCAGATGTGAGGATTATGTTCTCCTGAATAGGATTGGGCATAAGAGGCACTCTCTGCCTGTTCTTGTCGTCAATATCTAAGAGTGTGCTCAGTGTAAGGCGCCTATCAGAGAATAGTGTTTTTAGAGCATCTTCTTCTGTTTGTACTACCATTTACTTCTTTCCGTTCATCTTTCTTAGTAATACGTTAAGCTCTGTCAAAGCCTTAGTGTTTTCCTCTCTAGTCTCCTGGTCCTTCTCAACCAGTTCGGTCAATCTGTCTTCAGTGAACTTCTTAGACTCCCGCCACATCTTCTCAGTAGAAAGCCTATCCTTGCGATACATAAGGAATATCAGAGTACCAAGAAAAGCTCCTACACCTAGGCTTCCTGCTATCTGGAGGATTTCCATCTATCTTGTTCTCCTTCTCACAGGTGTTGGAGGTCGGCTATATAAACGTCTACTGCGAGTTAGCCTGCCGATTGACCTAGGCTCCTTAGTGCCTAGCCTACTAAGTTGGGCTCTGCGGATGTTGCGCTTAGCAGCTCGTATGACCTTAGCTGTAACTGGACGCCTAGCCATCTTGCCCCTTAACTGTTATAGTATTAGTTTGGCTCATTTGGACTATCTTATCTTGATTCTCGCTAACCCACTTAGCAAAGTTAATTCCACTATTACCTCCGCCTGCTACTGCTTCTAGTAACTGTAACTGCTGAGGTGTGTAGGCACTACGGAGTCTAAGCAGATACTGCTGGTCAAATGAGGATAGCTCAGCAGGCACCATCTCACCATTCTCATCCTCCACCAGTTCCATTCCTAGAGATGTTCGTAGTACCCTATGGTCTTTCTCCAGCACCATGCGGAAGTTGCGATAGAAGTCCATCTCTGTATATTCTTGGCTAAGTACTTTGCGGAGCTCAGGTATGCGTTCCTCAAGGTCAGTGAACTTGCTATCTTGCCTCATAATCTCAAGCCAGGACCTCTTAAGACCTAGGACATAGAGAGCTTCTTCATCAGAAAAACCGCAGCAGAGATAGCCAAGGTACCTGGCTCTGAGGTCATCACGGCGGTAAGGAATGAGGCTAGTAGCGGCAGAAACCTCTTTAGGTTCTGCGGATGGAAGTTGTTGAGTAGTTTCTTGCATAGATACCTCCACCTTCCCAGTGTATCATACCTCAGCCCCATTGGCAAGGATAATAAATAATGATTGTCCTTTGTTTTGACATAGTGAATAGAAAGGTTGACAACTGATATCTGAACATGGTATGATATATGTAGGAGGTGAAGATGATGGACACCAGCGAAACTTATATCAAGATGTGTGAGAAGGCAGAGGAGATACAGAAACTTCTAGCGGAACACGAAGGGCACTTAACTCCGCCAGATGATGGTATCTACTACAGGAATGACCCATATCCAGTAGCGGTTGTATACGACCATAGACCTCAATGCCCAACTGTGGGAATCGTCCTTCTTCAAAATACTGTCCTGCAGATGGAGGAGAGTTAGAGCCATTTCTAGACCGACATATAGCATTTGGTGGACCGTGCATAGATTCTATTAAGAATGATAAAATCATCTGGCTACCACGCCAAGACCAGTTACAGGAGATGTCTGGGCTTGATTGGCGAAGTTTTGATAAGAAGTGTTTGGTCTACGAACATCCAACCCTTGTTCCTACAAAAGAACAGGCAGGTATAAGAGTTGTAATGAAGGAGAAATATAACAAGACTTGGGATGGCAATAATTGGATATCTATCTAACTACTTGTCGTAAGACAGTTCCATCCTGCTCCTACTGTGGAGAGACCATAGAACTCTCAGAACCTATGGTCTGCGGTAAGCTGTGGCAGAAATATACTGAGGAAGGAGGTGAGCCGAGAAGATGGGTAAAGAACTTCCGCTGGCACGGGAAGAGGAAGAGGGACAGTCAGTGCTGC
>SDBU01007628.1_pt1 | contig 12432 bp, 13 predicted proteins | sample 2277071 | NCBI WGS metagenome assembly SDBU01 (sample SAMN10397929, study PRJNA504765) | marine sediment metagenome | isolation source: marine sediment core GS08_GC12, 126 cmbsf | place: Arctic Ocean: Gakkel Ridge, Loki's castle | collected 2008
TTACGGTGTCCCGAAAATGACAGGTTTGCTCCGCATTCAAGGACATCCAGTTGGTCCTAAACGAGTTCGTCGTTTAATGCGTTTGATGGGATTGGAGGCCATCTACCCTAAACCGAAACTGAGTGAGAAAGGAGTAGTACCCAGCGGATCGCCTAAATATCCTTATCTCCTGAGAGGCTTGACCATTGACAGAGTCAATCAAGTGTGGACAACAGATATCACATATATTCGCCTGCGGCAAGGCTTTGTGTATCTGGTAGCAGTAATGGATTGGTTCACGGACGTACCAGGTACGGCTTATATGTTATCTCCTGGGAGGTATCCAATTCTCTGGACACTTTCTTCTGTCTGAGTTCCTTGGACAAAGCTCTCAGCTGCGGTAAGCCAGAGATATTCAATAGCGATCAGGGAAGCCAGTTCACCAGACAGGAGTTTACTGGTCGCCTGAACACAGCAGAGATAAGTATCAGTTGGGATGGTCGTGGACGTTTCTGGGATAATATTCTCATTGAGCGTCTATGGCGGAGCGTAAAATGGGAGGAGGTATATCTGAAGGATTATGACCACGTACCAGAGGCCATTGGCGGTTTAGGTGATTATTTCAGGTTCTACAATACTGAACGACCACATCAGTCACTGGGATATCAAACACCACAGCAGGTGTTCTTTAAGGAGTAATAAAATACGGCGCAGGGAGGGATCAAGTTTCACACCTTAAAAAGGCCGAATTTTTGTCTAGACATTGGGGATAGGTATAGTTTTTTTTTATAGTACCACCAGGAACATGTAGATTTCAAGGAAAAAGTTCTGAAGTTGTTTTTTTTCAGTGACAGCAAAAGGATGATACAGTAGAAAATGACAGACTCCTATGATATAATGTGTAGAATCACAGGAAAGGAGTCTGCCATGAAAGTAGCTAAAGACTATAGTAACGTATCTCCCGTGTATTTTAAGCCAGAGTTGGAGAAATGTCTAGGGCGTGGAAGTCAATTGAAACGGAGTTATAAGGTGTCAGGAGGAAACAAATGAGCGTTTCTGTGACAATTAACAGGACTGAGTTGACACTGGTCCTGGGCGATATTACGAAACAAGAGACCGATGCAATAGTAAACGCCGCCAACAGCAGCTTAATGGGCGGCGGCGGAGTGGACGGGGCCATCCACAGAGCAGGTGGTCGGCAGATTCTCGAGGAGTGCATAAAGATCAGTGAGAAACAGGGCGGATGTGATACAGGCGAATCGGTTATTACAACCGGCGGGAATTTATCTGCCAGCTATGTGATCCACACCGTAGGCCCGGTATGGCGAGGTGGAGACCGTGACGAGCCGGAGTTACTAGCAAATTGCTACAGGAATTCTCTGAAACTTGCCGTCGATAATGGGATAAAAACCATATCATTTCCATCCATCAGCACCGGCGTATACGGCTATCCCGTGGAGAAAGCATCCCTGGTCGCATTGAAAGCTGTTATGGAGTTTCTGCGGAAAGATGATTCCATTGAGGAAGTGGTGTTTGTCCTATTCGACAAATGGACATACCAGGCCTATGAAAACGCACTGAAAGCCCTCGGATAGATTGCCTGAAGGATCTTATCCCGACAATGTTAATATTACTTTGTCAACTGGAGTAGCAGGCTTCAGCCTGCGTCTCTAATTCTTCGCCAGCGTTATGTTTTTGGCGCAGGCTGAAGCCTGCTACTCCATCGTATCCAGTCGCCGCCGGCCCACGTCTGTCAGTCGGAGCATGGAAAAGAAGAAGAAACTGCCGACGGAAAGACAGCCGCGCTCGATCATAATATCTATGGATTCCAGTATTTCTTTCTTTGACATATTTGCCAGAGAGCCGTATTCCTCAAGGTGATCGAATTCATACTTCGCCAGCTTCTTTGATTTTGCGCCCCGGAGAATCTTCATCAGCCCTGATCTGCCCACCTGTCCGTCTGTTTTCTCTGCACACCGGAGGATTGCGATTAACGCTCTATCCTGTTGCGATCTGGTTTCTTGCTCTTCTGGTGGAGCGGCGACCTGGACTATCTGCTTCATGTCCTCTGCGAGAGCAACTATGGACTCCTCATCGTAGGTGTCCAGTTCCCCACTCAACGCCCTGAACCCTTTGCCGGTAAGGTCTATCGGTGGATGGCGTTCGCCCTCTGCTTTTAAAAATCCATGTCCGACGAGGAGATCCAGCATCCGCCTGACATCCGCTGGGGTAAATATAGACAGCGCGCCGAACTCCTCCCATTTGTCGAACCGTGTAGTCCTTTGCTCCATGCCGGCGAGGATTTTGACCAGTTCCTCTTTGCCTAGCCTTCCCTCCGCCCGCTTCACAAGCTCCATAGCAGCGCGCGCGTATTGAGGTAGCGGCACGTGCATCTTTACAGGATCAGTTGACTCCGCGCTCACGCAGTTGTCGCATTTGCCGCATCTATCCCACGTCTCATCACCCAGGTAATCGCACAGAAACGTCTGCCGGCATCCCCGCGTATGCACGTACTCCTCCATGTCTCGCAACGCCTGGTATCGGTCTCCCTTCAGCTTCTCGAATACCTCATCCACGAGCGCGGCGTCCAGATCTGCTAGTTGAAGCGCCATACTTTTTCGTGACGGTTTATAAGAAATAGCCCCGGCGTAGTGCAGCGTCAGGAAAAAGTCCTCCAGAACGTCGTGTCGGCGATATAGATCCGTCCTCAGATTGGCAAAATCCACGTGGATCTCTCCACTAGGGTCTGACTTCGAGTTCTCCAGAAGCCATTTGACGACCAACTGCCCGGTCTCGCCTACAGCGTGCGCTGTCAATTCATCACGCGGAACCAGGATGCGCACCTGCGCTTGCATTGAGCAGTCCGGCAGAACGCTCAACATGCCAGCGTCCTCCATCTCCCTGAGCGCGGCATGTAATTTGCGGCCGTCTATCGCCGTCTCAAGCTCTATCTGTCCGTATGGAATCACCAGCAGCGGGGTAACAGGGCTTTCTGACTCCATCTTTGGCTTTGCAGCATCAAACAGTCTAGGCTGTTCCTCCTCGGATGCCTGCATTGCTTCAAACACCTTCCGCGTCATCGGACTATCCGGATGGATAAAACAGTGACACCTGGTACACAACGCCTTCACGTCTTTGGGCTTCTCTTTCAATAGAGTTTTATAGTGTAGGTGATGAACAAATTTAGACTTACGCCCGCAAACCTGACACTGTTTATGATTCGTAAGCATTTGCTCTCTGAATTCTACCCAGTGATTGCTTTCCAGATATTGCTCGTATTCATCCCTGGGCAGGCGATTCCGGTCAGCGGCGCCAAGACTCTCGTATTCGTTTTTCAGCCTGATCAGTTCCCTTTGCTCTTCTATTTTACGTTTTTCGAAGTATTCATGCAGCCATTCGTTTACATCCGCATCCGGCGGCGTTTTTCGTTTCCCTTTCCGCCGGGGTAGTGCCGCCTCCATATGTCCAGTGAGGGAGTCGTTCAGCCGCCAGAACTCCGCCGGCGGCATGGCGTTCCGCTCTATGATACTTCGGTGAAAGTCTCTGTCAGATGGGGAGTACATCAGAACGCACCGCGCTGGTTCCCCGTCTCCGCCGGCCATGCTGATCTGCTGATAGTACCTCTCCAGCCTGTCGGGCATGTCAAAGTGTATGACGTATCTGACGTTGGATTTGTCCAGTCCCGCGCCGAAGGAAACTGTTGTGGTAGCAACCAGAATGCTCAGTTCATCCGACCTGAAAGCTCTTTCCGCCTGCGTCCGTTTTCCCCGCCCCAATCCTCCATGATAGACAGCGGCCTCCAACTCGAAATCCTTCAGGAACTCGTATATTTCCATAGTCTGGCGTCGCGAGTTGGCATAGATTATCCCCGAACCTCGCAGTTCTCGGACGAGCGATCCCAGAGCGTCGTATTTTTCTTCTGGGGCCAGGGTCAGCAGGACTTCCAGCGACAGATTGGGGTGTGCTAGATCCAATGTAAGGCGTTTGGCGCCAGCGATCTGCAATTGATAGCATATATCGTCCCGCGTTCGCTCTGTGCAGGCATTTGCCAGAGCCAATATGCGCGGTTGGCTATCCATTTCCATAACGGCTTTGGCAATGTCCATATATTCCGGGCGGAAGTCATGCCCCCAGCGAGATATACAATGAGCGTCCTCCACAGCCAGAAGCGATGTGCGGTTTTTTGCGGCAGCGAACAGGAAAGCCCTATTCCGAAACTGCTCTGGTCCCACGTAGACGAGCCTATATTTGCCCTGCGCCATGGCCCAGAGCCGATTTTGAAGATGTTCAGGTGAAAGGGAGCTGTTTATGTGTGTAGTAGGTAGGAGATCGCTGACCTCTTTTCCGACGATACGGCGGCTGCGGGACACAACCAGAGTCATACCGTCCAGGACCAGCGCCGGGAGTTTGTAACATAAGGAGCGATCAAAGCCTCGGTGTGTAACAGCCAGTACATCCCTGCCGGATAGAACGCTACTGACGATCTCTTCCTGACCGGGATCGAATTCGTCCTGGCCAAAATGTCTCTTCAGCAGGTTGTGTAAATCCGTATTGGTAAGGCTGGAATCCATTTGGGAAGACATAATGTGGCTATTTCTACTGACATCAGTTTCCTAGTCGTCTGTTGATGTTCCCTTTTCCTGAATGCCTTCTGATGGCAATCGCCCTTTTATCGTTTGCACTAGATCTGAGATGGATTTCCGAGTCTTAAGCCAAAAGATTAGGAAGAACACTCCACCTATAGCTCCGACACTTGCTATCACAACAAAAACGATAAAGATTCTGTCAGAAGTTATGGCTGTAGTCAGGAGAGCAATCAGGAAGGAAGCGAAAACACTAAGCAGAAAGATCGCGAAATTGAGGTAAACTGAATTGGCTGATCCTCGGGCAAGAATCTCAAGTTCAGCTTCTGAAATCTCATAAATCGTCAGTTGAGCAATTGGTGCGCGTCTTATTGCAGGCCCAGTCTCAGACGGATTATTCTGACGCTCCTTGGAATCTGTCATGATTGCCCTTTGTTATTGCTCCAGAAGCACGTACAGTACCTGGGTATCCGCCGAGATCTACTATGATATGCCAGTGTCCTGGATGAGGTACAGGTAGATTTACCGGGGATACCTCTGCGAATCCTCCGTGATATCTATATTGTTGTCCGGTACGGTATTTTTCGTAGTTATCATCGTCCAGCAATTTAACATTGGCAGGATTATCAAGTGTCACCTGGATAGTATCATCAGAACCTGCTTCGACCTCATAGTGCAGATAGTTACTTTCCAATTTATACGGTAAATAATTCATCTCGACAACTCCCTTGATTACCTTCTGTTTTCAATCATCTATCTACCAATAATAATACCTCTTTCTATTAACTTTAGCAAGTCTTTTTTCATGTCCATTGCTATTTCATCGAGATTCATGGAACATAGCAATCCGGGCCGGTGCAATCAGGGCCGCCAGAGCACGTAGCAAGATCAAGTTCATGGACATTGAGGGTTATCTCGCCATAATTGACATTGCCGTTTTCATCAATCCATTCAATGTCCAGATCCTGCTTTCCAGTCTCAAGCCACCCATCCCAAAGCGCCTGGGTATCGTCAACGTCCGCCGAAGTTCCGTTGACTTTGACTGAGGCTACAGTCCTATCAAATGTGATGGTCAAACCTTCCTCGGCAAACATCTGGCCGCCGTCGTCGGGATCAGTTTCGAGTATGATGACAGCCCCACTCGCTGGATCTTCACTGCAACCCATAGTTCCAATGGACAGGCCAAAGGTAATGATAAGAAACAAGAATGCGAATAGTGTTCTCAATTTCCGCCTCCAGGTTGAGCGTTAACGGTAATCTAATCTATGGTTACATCATTTCGCAGAAATTCGTCAACGCAGGATACAATCCGCTCTGTAGCGCCGGCGTTTTCCTCTATTAACGCTTGAGCGGCTGCTCCTAATTCCCGAAGAAGCATATTATTGCTTAATAGTCTGACAAGTTCCGAGGCCATTTCCTCGCCATCATTGATCATAATCCCGGCGTTGCTCTCCTGTAGCATTGCGGCTTCCAGTGAGTTATGTATCGTAGGGCCAAAGAGCACCGGCTTGCCCATAATCGCTGGCTCCATGACGTTGTGAACGCTGCCGTGAAAGCTGCCGCCGATGAATGTAATGTCGCCCAGCATATAAAGCTCCGCCAGTACGCCAACCCTGTCCACAACTATTGCCTCGTCGTTCAGTTTGCCGCCATTTCCCATCTGCGAAAGAAGTATAAACGGAAGATTCCGCTGCGACATCAAGTTATCTATGTCTGCCAATCTCTCAGGTTCCGGGTCGTGAGGGACCACTATCAACTGCACTTTGCCCCATCTTTCCAGCACCTTCTGGTAGGCGTCGATAACCACCTGATCATCCTCAATATAAGTGCTTCCAGCGATTATGACAGGAAGTTTAAACTGCGGCAAAAGGCCTTCCAGCTTCTTCCCGGCGGAGCCTCTCCTGGCGATGACCTGATCGAACCGGGTGTCGCCCATAACTTCGATCCGCGTTCCGTCCGGGCAGATACGTCTCAGCCGCTCCGCGTCGGATTCCGATATGGCGCAGTGCAGATCTATATGTCTGTGTACTGACCTGAGAAACGACCGGACTATAGGCCACAAGCGCTTCGATTCTGCGCGCAGCGACGCATCAGCGACCAGCACGGGTACGCCCATTTTCGCCGCCGTCCACACGTGATTTGGCCAGACGTCAAATCTCATGAAGATGAGAATATCAGGCTTGATCAATCTAAACATCCGACGAGCATTTTTGGCAGTATCGAAGGGCATATAGCAGACGAGATCAGCGTGGGGAAATTTCGCCGCGCCGTTGTATCCCGATGGAGAGAAGAAACTTATCACTATCCTTGCTCTGCCGTCCAGAGCCGCGATGATAGGCCTCGCTTGCTCGAATTCGCCCACAGAGGCACAGTGAAACCAGATCGTGGGTAATTCGCCTTTTCCATTCAGGGTGATCCGGTCGAACATCCCTTTTCTACCCTTCAAGCCTTCCCGTGCCTTGCTATTGAAAAGAGCGCACACACGATACAGAAGCAGGAACAAGGGCATGATTATAATTCTATAAAAAGCGCGCCACAAAGAATTCATACTGATTTCCCGGTGTTCACACCGAATACTTCGTCAATGGACCAGATCAGGGCATGTGTATCTATGGTAATTCTGGTTTGTTCCATTCACCTATAACCTCTTCAATGTCTTTATCTGTAATGCGGCAGTCACGAATGATCCCCATCAAGGAAAATTGCCCATTCTCTTGCGTTTCGCGATCTCGTGCGGCATCAATAGCTCTGGCCATGTCGGACACAATATACCAGCGGATCACTTCCTCTTCGGATATTCCCAGTTCCTTAGCTCTGTTCTTAAGAAATTTCAACTGGTGACCAGCCAACTTAACACTGATTTCGGAATTCGATGCTTCTGGATGCGCCACATCTATCACCCCCTGTCGCTCTTTCCGATTCCTCTTGAACCACCGTAGCGTATAGCTCAACAACTCCATTGCCCTTCCTCACTCAGGAAACATCATGGCGTCTATGAATTCGTTCTGGAAGTTCATGTCTACCGCCAGTTCTGTATACTCTGTGTTCTTCGATATTCGTTCTGCCGTCTTTCGCGCCTCTCGTGACATCAGGGCCATCTTTGCTCCGCTGGCGGCGGCGTTGCCGATGAATTTGACCTTTTCCAATGGGAAATTGGGGATCAAGCCCATACGTATGGCGCTTTCTTTCTGGATATAATTGCCAAAGGCCCCGGCCATAAGCACCTCGGAGATGTCATCAAGTTCAACTCCCAACGTGCTCATGAGGATCTTTATGCCGGCCATTATTGCGCCCTTAGCTAACTGCACCTGCCGAATGTCCTTTTGAGTGATAACGACTTCGCGTTCGTCCGAACTGGATAGAACGAGGTGAGGGCCATACTCATCATTTTTGCCAAGATATTCTTTCAGTCCAGAAGGTACCTCCGATTCCGGATCATCGGCTCCCATCATCCGCCCGGTGTAGTCAACAATACCCACCTTGAGCATCTCTGCCACCACGTCGATCAGCCCTGAGCCGCATATACCGGTGGCTGGCTCATCTTCGATAGTGCTGCATATTGGTTGGCCGTCCAGCTTCACTCGCTCAATAGCCCCAGGAGCGGCGCGCATTCCGTGAGTTATCGTAGCCCCCTCAAGAGCAGGGCCGGCGGCGCAGGAACAGGTCAGAAGCCGTTCCCGCGAACCCAGGGCAATCTCACCATTGGTACCTATATCTATCGCCAGCTTGATGGAATCGCTTTCGTGCAGCGCGGAAGCCAGGATCACCCCAACGGTGTCTGCCCCCACAAAACCTGCGATATTGGGCAGAACGTATACACACGCGCCAGGATTAACGTTGAGGCCCAACTGTGATGCGGTTACCTCCACAGGATCGCTCACGACAGCCACGTAAGGCAATAAGGCCAGATTGCGGACTGGAATTTTCAGGAATAGGTGTGTCATAGTCGTATTCCCAACTATGCTAACCTCATATACATTATCAAGATTTACACCCGCCTCTGCGCAGGCGCTCTGGGCGAGATCATTGATGATTTGCACAACTCTGTCATGTAGTTCCTGTAGACCATCCTCGTTTTCCACACTGTAGTTGATGCGAGATATAACGTCAGCGCCGTGCACAGCCTGAGTGTTGAGAGCCGAAGCGACGCCCATGTCGGAGCCTGTGTTCAGATCCACCACAGTGCACACAACGGTTGTCGTGCCAATATCCACCGCCAGACCATACTTCCTGCCGGTTGTGTCGCCAGGCTCGACGTCGATCAATCTGTCGCCGTCCAACACAAGTGTTGCCTTGAACTTGGAGTCACGTATCACATTAGGGAGCTTGCGCAGCACATCCAGTTCGGCTGTCAGTGCCTCTTTTCCCAGGGCGCTTCCCAGGTTAGTCAGATCTGCTACCTGGTTTTCCAGAGTTTGCTCCGACAATTCCACGTATGTTTTGACCACATTCGGATGGAGTTCTACTTCCTGCTCCATTCCTTCTGAAAGTATTTTGCTCTCGGCGATTCTTGAATCTTCCGGAACTGTGACCGTCATGTCATCTGTGACGAGGGTTTGGCAGGCAAGCCTGTATCCTGCGCTCAAATCCTCTTCAGACAGAGCTTTTTTCTCCAATTCGTTAGGCGGATCTATGCTTTGAGCACGAACCACAACCCTACACTTGCCGCATCTTCCCTCACCACCGCAGGGGGAGTTTATGCTGATCTCCGCAGAGGCGGCAGCTTTGGCGATAGTTATGCCATGTTCCGCTGTAACTGTCTTGCCGTCAGGCTCGAATATAACGTTATATATACTCACTTCTTATCTCCAGTTGCTTAGACCGTAGGGTGGGCACTGCCCACCTTCTGCCAATCAGACTCTGTAACGATCTACTGTAGAGCATCGAATGCCATCGCTGCGCTGCCGACTATACCAGCGTTATCAAGCTGTGAGATACCTACCGGCGCAACAGGAACGACTGCCAGCATTGTCTGGTACATTTTCTCTGCCTTTTCCACCATATTCTTCCACTTTCTCATACCTCCGGCCAACACCACTACGGTCGGGTCGAATATCTGAACCACATTCCTGATGCCGTGTGCCAATGCTTGAGCCACTTGAGTCTCGAGTTCCAGGGCAACTTTGTCGCCATTCTGAGCTGCTAGATTTACGTGTAGCGGCTCGATGTATTTTACCAATTCCTGAGCATCACCAGTTAAAGAAAGTAGTTGCGGTTTGATTTTTTTGTCCTTCGCGATTTCCTTAAGGATCAAGCTTTCTTCGCCTCGCGACAATGCGTTGAGGATCATCTTAGTCCCGGCGGAGCGGATTGCAGTAGCGGAAGCGTAGCCTTCCAGGCAACCAACGTGCCCGCATCCACAAAGTCGCGTCTCACTTCCTATCGGGTGCGGAATCGTAACATGCCCAAGTTCCAATCCTTTATATGTATCCCCTTGCCATTTGAAATATCGATCCAGTTCTTTGAGATGAAGGATCACGCCGCCGCCGATCCCGCTTCCCAGGGTGTAAACCACGAGAGTTCCTTCTGGCCAGTTGCCAAAACGCCTTTCACCATCCGCGGCCACGCTGGCGTCGTTATCAACTATAACCTTCAAGTCTCTGAAGTGCTCCTGAAGCTCAACGCCCAAAGCTAATCCCTCGTATTTGGGCATGTTGGAGGAGTGCTGAATAACCTCGTTCTGCCCATCCCACGACGGAATCCCCAGTCCGATAGCCTTTACCTTTTCATTTACGAGTTCCCCAAGCACAGACTTCAGATCAGCCATATAATCGACAGGATCATCCACCGTTTTCACCATCTGAATTTCGCTTCTCAGCTTGCCATCGATCCCGACCCGGGCGATCTTAGTGCCAGTTGCACCCAGATCTATACCTATAACCTCTACCTGCTCATCCAGCATTTTTTCACCCCTATTTGCCTTACCAAAGAGAACGGCTATGTCCTGAGATACACTGAACCTATGACCATAGTCCGTGTTGCTGCCTCCGACCTTCGATTATAATACTACAAAAACATCCCATAGTCAACTTTGTTCTGCTCAGAAAAGAGGATCACGAATGACACGAATTAACGAATAACGCGAATGGTTTGGCGATATTCAGAGCGGCCCTGGGAGCGCGGACATCTTGTCCGCAAAGAATGCGGACAAGATGTCCGCGCTCCCAGGCTTTTCACTGTGTATGAGTGATGCAGAGGACACTGCGGGTGATGAAGCCAACGGTAGAGCAACTGTCTAACATAAATATACGCTTCCTCGTCAGACTTTCTCGGGATCGAGCATTTCCCAATGTTCCGGCGGATTACCCAGATCAGGTATCACCAGCCGCTCACCGTTGCACTCGGCAGACTGATGCGCCACCAATCCCGGGATGCAGTACCGCGCCGCAGCCCAGGCATGATTAGGAGGCAGCGTTCCGGTGGCAAGCGCTTTGACGAAATCGTCTGCCAGAAATTGGTGCGAGCCTTGATGCCCATTCGGCAGGCCTGCGTACTCCCTGGGTAGCCGTTCGACAGGGTGAACCTTCGACACACCCGAATAGAATTCCTCAAGCACCGTACTATCCTCGTCAGACCGAGACGGATCCACAGGCAGCTTGCCACAGGCGAGTAGCTCCGCCAGATTGGTCAGGTCTTGCCGATTGTTGGTAGCCCATGCCTGACTAATAGCGTTCTCTTCATAGGATCCCGATGTCCCATAGAGGCTCATCAGCACTGAACTTTTACCGACGCAGCCGATGCGACGGAATTCGCTAATCCGCGCGGAACTGCCGTCCGACATCTCCATCAGCGCCACCTCGTTGCTGAACACGTTGTCCCAGAGATTGACGCCAACCTGGAAGATACCGTCCTCATGAGAGTCCTTGAATCCGAGGCACGAAACGCTTACCGCATGTGCGCCGGTGACAGACACGATCATACTCACACTGTGGGTCGGGTAGTGCATCGGTGGGATACCAGCGACCTGCTTCCATTCCTCCCCGCCTGAGCGTTGGAACGGCTCGTAGAAGTGGGACATATCGTGGAAGTACTGCGCTTCACCATGCACGGCTCTGCCGAAGTCGCCCTTCCTGAAACGCTCACGACAGTAGATCGAGCACGGGTAATAGTAGCTCGTCTCACCCATCATGTAGATCAGGTTGGTCTCCTCCACCGTCTTAACAATGGCTCGGACCTCCTCCAGCGTCTGGCCAATGGGTACTGCGCTGTAGACGTGCTTGCCGGCTTTAAGCGCCTGAACCGCCTGTGGTCCATGTAGTTGTCGCTGCGTCAGGATCGCAATGGCATCAACGTCACTCTCGCACAGCTCTTCCAGTGAACCGTAAGTGCGCGTGACTCCGAACTTCTTCGCACTAGCCTCCATACGCCCTGGAATGAGATCCGCCAGAACGACCTCATCTACCATAGGATGTGCCTGAAACAGACGGATGAAACTCTGGGCGAACGCGCCGGCGCCACAAACTCCAATTCGAATCGACATTCAAGAATCCTTTCTCTGAAATCAGTTTCAGTAAACCCATTTCCCCTGAAGAACTCGATCATCTTTCCAGGACCAGCGCCAATCTCCAGGACAGTTCTCTTCCGCTCCGATTTGAGCAGCGACATAAAGCGATCTTGCTCCTGAATTTTCCACTCATGTGTACGGCTTTTATCCCGATCCTGAGCGTACTGGCCGTATGTTTCTACAAGGGTGTTCTTTAGCTTATGCTTCATTCTATCCATTCATAGTAGCTCCACTGTATCATCCAGCGGCAGGCCGAGTATTTCATATAGCTTTCTTCTGCCAGCCTTATCGCCGTCAGCTATACGTTATATGCGGTGAGCAACATCCCGCCACAGTGGCTTGGTCTCATGCGACATACGTCCAACG
>SDBU01007629.1_pt1 | contig 12432 bp, 13 predicted proteins | sample 2277071 | NCBI WGS metagenome assembly SDBU01 (sample SAMN10397929, study PRJNA504765) | marine sediment metagenome | isolation source: marine sediment core GS08_GC12, 126 cmbsf | place: Arctic Ocean: Gakkel Ridge, Loki's castle | collected 2008
ATTAGTAAACCTGCCATTACTTTTTAGTAGCCTCCTTTTGCCTCTTCCATAGCTGCTTAACGGCTACGGAAGATATTTAACCCTATTATAACATCAAATTGGTTAAAGAGGCACAACAAAATACCATCACCTTCACCGCTTTTGGCCACTACCAAGCACTATGCTATACTATCGTCAAGGGGAAAACCATTCTTGGTAGATAGTAAGGGAGTGTTGAATAAGTCTTCTCTGGATATTCAGCAACAGGTCGAAAGGGGCATCTCTGTTCTCAAACAGGGGGGAGTAGTTGCCTATCCTACCGACACGGTTTACGGTCTCGGTGCCGCTATCAGCATTCGTCAGGCTGTCGAGCGGGTCTATCAGGTAAAAGAACGTCCAAGGGATATGGCGCTCCCTTTGCTACTGGTTGACACCACACAGATAACTGAAGTTGCTGAGCCGCTGTCACCGATTGCCTGGCTTCTGATTCATAGCTTCCTACCCGGTGCCCTGACAATAGTGCTCCATAAGTCCCAGTCAGTCCCCGATATCGTCACTGCCGGAGGGGAAACGGTAGCCATTCGTATTCCAGACCACCCCATCCCGCTGGCACTTATTCAAGGTCTGGGGAGTCCCATTGTAGGAACAAGTGCCAATCTGAGTGGCAGACCGAGCCCATTGACGGCCGCTGAAGTCAATTCTCAATTTGGTGAACGGATAGACCTGGTTATTGATGGCGGCAGGTGCTCTGGCGGTAGGGAATCTACCATAGTTGATGTCACCGGGGAAACACCTGTAGTCCTGCGGGAAGGTGCTATCTCAAGGGATGAGCTCAAGCAAGTATGCGGGAATATCGTGTTCCGGGAAGGGGGCTGAACAGTGCGTATTGCTATTGGCTGTGACCATCATGGACCAACGCTCAAGCAATTTATCATCAAGCTGATTACCGAAGCCGGATACAGCCATCAGGACTTTGGTTGTTATACTACTGACGCGGTAGACTATCCTGATATCGCTTTGAAGGTAGCTGAGGCGGTAGCTGTGGATAATTTCGAACGCGGCATTCTGATATGCGGCACCGGTATTGGCATGAGTATTGCCGCCAACAAGGTTAAAGGAATAAGAGCCGCCCTGTGTCATAATGTCCTCAGCGCCCGCCGCGCTCGACAACATAATGACGCCAATATCCTTTGTCTGGGAGCAGATGAGAAGCAAGAGCGAGTAGCCGAAATCGTTAACGCCTTCCTGACTTGTGGGTTTGAGGGTGACAGGCACCAGCGCCGGGTAGATAAGATAAGAGATATGGAGAGCTAATTCACTAGATAGTTAGCTTGACAATAAAGATATACTATGTTATCTTACTTGATAATGAATAGCCAAAATGTCGTCCTAGTACTTATCGTTAGCAACCGGAACCGGTAAGTGGGCCCGTCTCCACACAGAGGCCGTCCCCGTGGGGACGGCTTTTTTTTTAAGGACGGACTGCCAGGGTGAATGGATAAATAATGAAGAGTGACGTTATTAAAAAAGGCATAGAACGGGCTCCACATCGGTCGTTACTGCATGCTGTAGGCGTGACACAAGCGGAGATGGATAAACCCTTCATCGGTGTTATCAATAGCTTCAGTGAGATTGTGCCTGGACACATACATCTACGGGATATCGCCCAGGCCGTCAAAGCCGGGGTCTGTAGTGGAGGGGGGGTTCCCTTTGAGGTTAATACCATCGCTGTTTGTGATGGCATCGCTATGAATCATCCGGGCATGAAATATAGCCTGCCCAGTCGAGAACTAATCGCTGATTCAGTGGAAACGGTGGTTGAGGCCCATGCTTTCGATGCTCTGGTCTTCATTCCAAATTGTGACAAAATAGTCCCCGGGATGCTCATGGCGGCGGCAAGGCTTAACCTGCCGGCTATCTTCATTAGCGGGGGCCCAATGCTGGCTGGAAGCTTTGCTACTGACGATGGAATCAGGCGTGTTGACCTTATCTCTGTCTTCGAGGCAGTGGGTAAGGTAGCCAGTGGCCAGATGACTGAGGCGGAACTGGAACAATTAGACACGGTTGCCTGCCCCGGCTGTGGTAGTTGCGCCGGCATGTTTACTGCCAATACCATGAATTGCCTGACTGAAGCGCTGGGAATGGGGTTACCCGGCAACGGCACCATTCCGGCGATTGATGCCGGACGGCATCAACTGGCCAAAGAGGCTGGGGAGCAGGTTATCAAGCTCCTGTCAGCTGATATTCGCCCTCGGGATATCATCAATAAAGACTCTCTTCATAATGCCTTCACCGTTGACATGGCGCTGGGTGGTAGCAGCAACTCGGTGTTGCACCTTGTTGCCATCGCTCACGAAGCCGGGATTGACTTTCCCCTCTCGCTAATAAACGAGATAAGTGAGCGCACCGCTACCTTGTGCCGGCTGAGTCCCGTCGGTGAACATTACATTGAAGATTTAAATACTGCTGGCGGTATCCCTGCCGTAATGAAAGAGCTGCAGGAATTACTGAATCTGCAGGCCAGAACAGTGTCGGGGAAAGCAATGGGTGAGATCATCGCCGATAGTCGGGTGGTGAATAGAGACGTCATTCACTCTTTAGCAGATGCCTATTCGGCTACGGGTGGTATTGCCATGCTCTTTGGTAATCTGGCGCCGGATGGCGCCGTGGTCAAGAGGTCAGCAGTAGCCCCTGAGATGCTGGTTCACCGCGGACCAGCCAGGATATTTGATTCTGAAGAGGAAGCGTCAACTGCTATTATGGAAGGCAGCATAAAGTCGGGTGAGGTGGTAGTTATTCGCTACGAAGGACCCAAAGGCGGCCCCGGCATGAGAGAAATGCTCACTCCAACTTCCCTTTTGAGTGGCATGGGCATGGATAAAGAGGTTGCCCTGCTAACCGACGGGCGTTTTTCTGGGGGCAGCCGTGGTGCCGCCATCGGGCATGTTTCTCCCGAAGCAGCCAGCCACGGACCTATCGCTGCTCTGAATAGCGGGGATATGATTAGCATTGATATTCCAAATTACAAGCTTGAAGTGGAGCTTACCGAGAAAGAGATATCCGAGCGATTAGCTCACCTCGCTGAGTTTAAACCAAAGGTGAAGACAGGTTATCTTAGACGTTATGCCGAGAGGGTAACCTCGGCTAGCACTGGAGCCGTCTTTAGCCAGTAAAGGGGGATGACACTACTATGAAAATGACCGGTGCCCAGATTATATTGGATGGCCTCGTAAAGGAAGGGGTAGAGGTTATTTTCGGTATCCTTGGGGGGGCTATTTTACCCCTGTACGATACCCTACCCCAATACCCTCAGCTTCGCCATATCCTGGTGCGGCACGAACAGGCTGCCGCCCATGCCGCTGATGGCTATGCCCGGGTTACCGGAAAGGTAGGGGTATGCCTGGCTACCTCCGGGCCCGGTGCTACCAACCTGGTAACCGGCATTGCCAACGCTCACCTTGATTCGTCCCCCATGGTAGCCATCACCGGCCAGGTAGCCCGACCTTTTATCGGCAAGGACGCTTTCCAGGAAATAGATATTACCGGTATTACTCTACCGATTACCAAACACAACTACCTTGTCCGTGATGCAGGTTCACTGGCCAGGATAGTTAAGGAAGCCTTCTATCTGGCCAGGACTGGCCGGCCAGGACCGGTGCTTATTGATGTGCCCAAAGATGTTTTTACAGAACAGGTGGAATATCACTACCCGAGCAAATTAGACTTGCCCAGTTATAAGCCAACGTTCCAGGGGCACCCGGCACAGATTAAGAAAGCCGCCAAGCTGATAAATGAGGCTCAAAAACCCCTCATTCTCGCTGGTAGAGGGGCAATAATCTCAGGAGCCTACACCGAGCTCAGAGAGCTGGCCGAGACGGCACAAGTACCCGTGGTTACTACCTTACTGGGCATTAGCTCTTTCCCTGAGTCTCACGTTCTAAGCTACGGTATGGTAGGAATGCACGGCATGGTCTATGCCAATATGTCAGTCAACGCCGCTGACCTCATTATTGCTATCGGGATGAGGTTCGATGACAGAGTCACCGGCAAGCTAAGCGCCTTCGCTTCCCAGGCTCGCATCGTCCACATCGATATCGACCCGGCGGAAATTGGGAAAAACGTACGCGTCGATGTGCCCATAGTTGGCGACGTGAAAACTGTCCTTGGGGTACTAAACAAGCTGATTACTTCTACTCAGCATGTTGATTGGGTTAAGCAACTTAATGGCTGGCGGAGGGAACATCCCTCAACAGATATCAGGGATAGTGAATCCATCCTGCCCCAGTATGTTGTTCGCCAGATATTTGAGGCAACGAAGGGTGAGGCCACCATCATCACCGGGGTGGGACAGAACCAGATGTGGGCCGCTCAGCACTACCAGTATGATAAGCCAAATACTCTGATATCCTCAGGAGGCCTGGGCACTATGGGTTTTGGGCTACCAGCATCTGTGGGGGTCAAGATAGGTCGCCCTGACGATACGGTATGGCTTATTGATGGCGATGGTAGCTTTCAGATGACCATACAGGAGTTAGCCACCATAGCACAGGAAAGATTGTCAATCAAGATAGCCATTCTGAATAACGGCTATCTGGGGATGGTACGGCAGTGGCAGGAGCTGTTCCACGAACGGCGCTACGTAGCCACCCCTCTAAGTGGACCAGACTTTGTCAAGGTTGCCGAGGCATACGGTATCCCAGGGGTAAGGGTCACTCAGAAGATAGAAGTGGCTCCAGCCATTGAGCAAGCCATGAAAGAGCCGGGTGCCTTCCTGATTGACTTTGCCATTGAACCAGAGGAGAATGTTTATCCCATGGTGCCAGCAGGGGCAAGTATAACCGAAATGCTTGAGGAGCCTAAGAAGGAGGAGGTAGTATGGCCGCAACGAAGCACACCATAGTCGCCCTGGTAGAGGACAAGCCCGGCGTGCTCAACCGGATGGCGAGCATGTTCCGCAGACGCGGGTTCAACATTGAAAGTATCGCCGTAGGGCACAGTGAAATACCTCATTTATCACGCATGACCATTGTGGTCGATGGCGCAGCTACCATGGTGGAGCAGCTTAGAAAGCAGCTGGATAAACTGATAGACACGGTCAAGGTATCTGATATTAGTGGGGATGAAATGGTTGCCCGGGAACTGGCACTGATTAAGGTCAAAGCCACTTCTGCTACCCGAAGCGAGATTATGCAGATTGTGGACATCTTCCGGGCCAACATAGTAGACGTTGCCTCTGGTTCGGTCACAGTTGAGGTTACTGGGGATGAGGATAAAGTAGATTCCCTGCTTGGCCTGCTTCGTAATTTTGGCATCAGGGAAATATCCAGGACAGGCCGTATAGCTCTGACCAGGGGAAGTGCAAACCCGCTAGAAGTGCAAAAGGAGTCATCCCACACCCGTACCAAGAAGCAAGAAACATCCTGAGGACTATTTGAGAAACGCTGAAAAAGGTTGAAGCAGAGGTGCCTCCTCCCTTTTAGAAGCCCGGGGCTCTCATTAGAGCAGGCCAGGGGTCAGGAGGCCTCGCCAGAGGTAAGACTAAAAACATCATACATGTTGATTTAGCCCAACTTGTGATGTAATGTATTATTGAATCCACAATCAGAGGTGAACAATGTTTCAGAGAATGCTCGTTCCATTGGATGGTTCCGAGCTTGCCGAAGTGGTCTTTACTTACGTAAAAGAACTTGCCGGCAGGTTAGACCTGGACGTTATTCTACTTCATGTTTCTGACCCGGCCCTGCGCGCGTTTGTCCCTATGCACCGAGCCTACATTGAGCGGGCGGCTGAGACTGTAAAGCGTCAGGCACAAGAGATTCAGAAAAAGACCGGCGTTCAACCTGGGACTAAGCCGATAGAAGTGCAAGGTGAACTGGCCATGGGCTACTCCGCCGATGAAATTCTGCGTTATGTCGATGAGAACGCCGTCGACCTCATCCTCATGGCAAGCCACGGGCGCTCCGGAATTAAGCGTTGGAGCATGGGGAACATAGCTGATAAAGTCCTGCGGGCATCAAAGGTTCCGGTATGGCTTGTTCGTGCCGGAGTCACCGATGAGACCCCCTATGACCAATGGCCAACGACGACAATAATTGTCCCACTGGACGGTTCAGAGTTGGCTGAATCGGTGCTTCCCTATGTCGAAGCGCTGGTCAAACAACGGAGCACTGAGCCGGTGAACGTGTCTCTGCTCAGGGTCTGCGATACCCCGGTCACCCCAACTTATTACTCTCCTGAGATTTCCGGGGTGCCTATGAACTGGGGGGAGTATATGGAACAGGAAACGGCCAGGTGTAAGCAGGTGTCTAAAGAGTATTTAGCTGAAGTAGCAAACCGGCTTACGGACCTAGGCATCAGCGTACAGTCAGAGGTACTGGTAGGCAAACCCGCTGACGAGATTGTTAACTATATCAATAATAATCCGTTTAGTCTAATCGTCATGGCAAGCCACGGGCGTTCAGGACTCAAACGTCTGGTTTATGGCAGTACCACCGAGAGTGTTTTGGTGGGAGTCTCCAACCCAATACTCCTGATAAGAACGCATAAGTCTGATGTAGCAGTAAAGAAGGAGGAATAATCATGGCTACAATATACTACGACAGTGATTGTGATTTGAAACTACTTGAAGGGAAAGTAGTTGGCATTGTCGGCTACGGAAGTCAGGGTCATGCCCAGGCACAAAATCTCAGGGACAGTGGTTGCCAGGTGATAGTGGCTGAGGCAGAGGGAACTCCGGGCTGGAATAATGCTAAAGAAGCTGGCTTTAAAGTTCTTAGTGCCGCCGAAGCAGCCAAGGAAGCCGATATCATCGTGATACTGGCCCCTGACCAGTTGCACCGAGACATCTACTATCAATCTATTGAAAAGGGGCTAGCCCCGGGTAATATCCTGATGTTCGCTCACGGCTTCAGCATCCACTACGGGCAGATTGTCCCACCGCCCAACATTGATGTCACCATGATAGCTCCCAAGTGCCCCGGCCATATGCTGAGGCAGCTTTATACTGAGGGCGTGGGACCGCCGGCAATAATCGCCGTTCATCAGGACGCTTCCGGCAAGGCGATGGACGTAGCCCTTGCCTATGCCAAGGGCATCGGTTGCAGCCGAGCCGGAGTAATAGAGACCACCTTCGCCGAAGAGACCGAGACCGACCTCTTCGGGGAGCAGGCGGTGCTCTGTGGCGGAGTTACCTCCCTTATCAAGGCCGGCTTTGAGACACTGGTTGAGGCTGGCTACCAGCCCGAAATAGCCTACTTCGAAATCCTCCACGAACTCAAGCTTATTGTTGACCTCATTTATCAGGGAGGCTTGAGCTATATGCGCTACTCCGTCAGTGATACCGCCGAATACGGTGACTATACCCGGGGGCCACGGGTTATTGATGATATGGTCAAAGAGGAAATGGCGCAAATTCTGGCCGAGATTCAGGACGGCACCTTTGCCAAAGAATGGATTCTGGAAAACCAGGCTGGCCGCCCCGTCTACAACTCCCTGAAACGCATGGATGAGGAACACCTTATCGAGGAGGTTGGTGCTGAGCTGCGTGAGATGATGCCCTGGCTCAAGGGAAGCAGTTAATCAAATTGGAAACAGGCAGAAATTGTTTAGCACAAAAGATAAAAAAAATCACTTAATAAAACACTTCGGCAGATTTATTCCTGCTGGGAGGAATAACCTCATCCTTACCAACCCCTCTCCATTTCAGGGGAGGGGGTATACACGGTTGGTTAAGGAAAATGAGTAAGGAGGTCTTATTTCTTCCAGGAGGATACCATGGATAAAGTAATCATTTTTGATACTACCCTGCGGGATGGAGAGCAGGCAGCAGGTGGGTCGCTAAACATACAGGAAAAGCTGCAGATAGCCAGGCAACTAGAGAAGCTAGGTGTAGACATTATTGAGGCTGGCTTTCCCGTAACTTCACCGGGTGATTTTGAGGCAGTCAGCCTTATTGCTAAGGAGATTCGTACCCCGGTAATCTGCGTTCTGACCCATGCTAATCTTGAAGCTGTAGACCAGAGCTGGGAAGCAGTCAAAGGAGCTGCGCAGCCATGCATTCATATCGTCCTCTCCTCTTCAGATATCCACCTCTTCTATCAACTGAGGAAGAGCCGCGAAGAAATCCTGGAGATGTCCTGTAGTACCGTTGCGCGCGCCAAGAAATACTGCCATGATGTTGAATTCTCAGCAATGGACGCCAGTCGAACCGAACCTGAATATATCTATCAGATACTGGAAGCAGTTATTGACGCTGGAGCCACTACCGTAAATATCCCTGATACTGTAGGCTATGCCATGCCTGACCAGTTTGGTGACCTTATTGAGGGGGTCTTTAACAATGTCCCCAATATTGACCGTGCCGTCGTCAGTGTCCACTGTCATGACGACCTCGGTCTGGCCGTTGCCAATAGCCTGGAAGCGCTCAAGCGGGGGGCAAGACAGGTTGAGGGCACCATCAACGGTATTGGGGAAAGAGCCGGCAACGCCTCGCTTGAGGAAATTATCATGGCTATCAAGACACGCCATGACTTTTTCGACCTTACTACCAGTATTGACACCACCCAGATCTATAAAACCAGCCGCCTCGTCAGCGAGCTAACCGGCTTTCCCGTTCAGCCTAACAAGGCTATTGTTGGCGCTAATGCCTTCCGCCATTCCTCAGGTCTTCACATAGACGGGGTCATCAAGATGCCCACAACCTTTGAAATAATGGACCCTAAGACAGTAGGCATTTCCTCCAGCAGCCTGGTGCTGGGTAAGACCAGCGGACGCCATGCCTTCAGGGAGCGGCTGGCCGAATTAGGCTATGGCTTATCTGAGGAGAACTTCAACCGTGCCTTCACTGCCTTCAAAGAGTTGGCTGACAAAAAGAAGGATGTAACCGACAGGGATATTGAATCACTGGTCGCTGAAGAGCAGCGCACTGTATCCGAGACCTATCATCTCGACCGCCTTCAGGTGTCCTGCGGCGATAGAGGCATTCCAACCGCCTCAGTCAAGATTGTCGCCCCTGATGGTCAGGTTTTGGCTGATGCTGCCCTCGGCACCGGTCCTGTGGATGCGGTATGTAAGGCTATTGATAGGATAATGGCCGTCCCTAACAAACTTACCGAGTTCACTGTTAAATCAGTAACCGAAGGCATTGATGCTATCGGCGAGGTGCTGATACGAGTAGAGAGTGATGGCATAACCTACACCGGACGCGGTGCTGATACCGATATTATCGTGGCCAGTGCCAAAGCCTATGTGAACGCCCTTAACCGGCTATTAGCTGCTAAGAAAGCGACTGGATAGCCTTTTTGCCGGGTACTGTTATGGCAATTGAGCTAGAAATGGCCCTTCGCCTCCTTATGGCGGCAGCCCTGGGAGCTGTCATCGGCTTCCAGCGTGAAAGAGTTGGTAAACCGGCCGGAATTAGAACTCACGGCCTTATTTGCATCGGTGCTGCCCTGTTCACCATAACTTCCGTCCTTGGCTTTGTCGGTGCAGACCCAACTAGGATTGCTGCTGGAATCGTTACCGGCATCGGTTTCCTGGGAGCCGGGGCAATTTTGCGCAGCCGCGAGGGTATTGTCGTCGGGCTGACTACAGCCGCCAGCATATGGGTTGTAGCTGGTATCGGCCTGGCCGCTGGAGCTGGTATGTACTTGATTGCCGGAGTGGCTACCGCCATTGTGCTCATCATATTGCTTCTCCCCCACATAAGTGGATGAGTGTGAACTTAGGCAGTTTCCTAGTCTCCCAAAGTAAGGACTATTATTGAAATGAGTCAGCAGAACGGAGAAAAAGATGCAAATTTGCGAACGTTGCTAGAGCAGCACTGGCTTCACTGCCGTCATCTGGAAAGCGAAAGAGCCTGGTTCATGAGCGTATATGCAGCCATAACAGGCGGTATGCTGACCTACATATTCACGAGTGACACAATACAATTGTGGCCCTTATCTTTTCTCATTTTTCTTACCTTCGTGGGTCTTCTTCTTAACCTAAGGTGGATTCAGGCATTCGAGCATCACAGAAGGATGACAAAAGAAACCGCTTCGAAACTAGGGATAACTGCTGAGGTTGATGTGCCAGCCAGACACATTTGGAGAATACTCAGAACGAGATTCCTTTTTCCTTCTTTCTACTTCATTATTCTGGTTGGGCTGATAATCTTGCTCACAACCAATTCAGCATGAGTCACCTAGTAACCAAAGAAAGGAGTATACATTGACCTTAGCTGAAAAGATACTTGCCACCCATACTGATAAGAAAAAGTTAAGCCCCGGCGAATTCATAAACGCCAGGGTAGACCTCATCCTGGCCAATGACATTACTGCCCCCATTGCCATCACAGAGTTCCAGCGAATCGGGGTGGACAAAGTCTTTGACCCTCAAAAGATAGTCATGGTGGCTGACCACTTTGTTCCCAATAAGGACATCGCCTCCGCCGAGAATGCCAAGATTATGCGTGACTTCTGCTACCAGCAGGACATACCGCACTTTGATGTCGGGCAGATGGGCATCGAGCACGTGCTTCTCCCCGAGCAGGGCTTGGTCCTACCTGGGGATGTTGTTATCGGGGCTGATTCACATACCTGCACCTATGGTGCTTTAGGCACTTTTGCCACCGGCATGGGGTCAACTGATATTGCCGCCGCTATGGCTACCGGTGACATCTGGATGAAAGTGCCCCCAACCATCAAGTTCGTCTATCATGGCAGTTTAGGTAAATGGGTGGGAGGCAAAGACCTAATCCTCTACACCATCGGCAACATCGGTGTCGATGGTGCCCTTTATTCCGCTATGGAGTTCACCGGTGAGGCAATTGACACCCTACCTGTGGACGGCCGATTCACCATGGCTAATATGGCTATTGAGGCTGGGGCTAAAGCCGGTATCTTCCGGGTAGATGACAAAACGCTGGATTACGTCAAGCCCCGCGCCAAGCGCCCCTACACCGTCTATGAACCAGACCTCGATGCTGAATATTCGCAGGTTATTGAATACGACGTCTCATCTCTGGAGCCTCAGGTTGCCCTGCCCCACTCACCGGCTAATGCCAGACCAGTTAGTGAAGTAGGCAATATAGAAATAGACCAGGCGGTAATCGGCAGTTGCACCAACGGCCGCCTTGGCGATTTGCAGATTGCCGCCCAGATATTGAAGGGAAGAAAGGTACACCCAAAGGTACGCTGCATAGTCATCCCCGGCACTCAGCAGGTATATCTCGATGCCCTGACTCAAGGATTGATAGAAATCTTTATCCGCGCTGGGGCAGTGGTCAGCACCCCAACCTGTGGCCCCTGTCTCGGCGGATATATGGGAGTCCTGGCTGACGGCGAACGCTGCATCTCCACCACCAACCGCAACTTCGTCGGCAGGATGGGCAGCCCCGGGTCAGAGGTCTATCTGGCAAACCCGGCCGTTGCCGCCGCCAGCGCTATTACCGGTAAGATTTCAGGTCCTGAGGAAGTCCTGAATTAAGGAGGGATTATGCCTAAGACACGTAAATCCTGGCAGGAAAAACTGGCCGATGACAAGGACTTGCCCCGAGTCGTGGAAATCACCGACAGCATGAGCAAAAGATGGGGAACCGGCACAGTTGTTATCCCTGCTCCCAGAGAAGTAAACGAAATCATGTCCAGAGTCCCCACGGGCAGACTCATCACCGTCAATCAAATTCGTGAAATTGTCGCCAGAAGACACGGCGCTACCATCGGCTGCCCCATAACCACCGGAATCTTCATCTCCATTTCCGCCCGTGCCGCTGAGGAAGCTGCCGTGGAGATCCTCGCCGAAGCCACCCCGTTGCAGGCACGTGCCCTGGAGCTCGCGAGCGTGTCACCCCTGGCCACGTAGCCAGAGCGAGACGATCCATATCGCCCTATCCGTGCTCGATCACGCTCGGATGATGCTGGAAGTTCGGCCTAGCAGACGGCCTCGTATACCTCTCGCGACTTGATACCCACCACCCGATTCTCAATGATGTCATACCTGCCCACACCATTCTCGCCGCCCAGCGTATTGAGCGCCGCGATCAGTTCCAGCCCGCTCATCTCGGCGCCGTCCAACTTGACCGGTATACCCTGGTGAAACTCGACGGTAATGACTGCAGGTTGATCAGGCGCGTCCCGCGGCGCTTTCGTAAGCAGATAAGCATCTGCCGGCGGCTCTTGCCAGGGGTCTTCCAGGGCGCCACATTCAATACTTACGCCCCAGAGATTGCATATTTTTCCTGAATAGTTGGGCTAGGGTCAGGTTGGTACGGAGGGGAGCATAGTAACTGCCTAACCACTTATGCTCAAGACGAGCACCACTAGCCGTAGCCGCACCCATAAAGCAGTTTAGCACCTTTTGTTTTAATTCTTCAAGGTAGGTTTCATCCTCAGCACGCACCAGAAAAGTCCCGGCGCTGTGAGCAGGAACAATGTTGGCCGCTTCACCACCATCGGTGATAATACCGTGGATACG
>SDBU01007630.1_pt1 | contig 12431 bp, 17 predicted proteins | sample 2277071 | NCBI WGS metagenome assembly SDBU01 (sample SAMN10397929, study PRJNA504765) | marine sediment metagenome | isolation source: marine sediment core GS08_GC12, 126 cmbsf | place: Arctic Ocean: Gakkel Ridge, Loki's castle | collected 2008
TGAAATGTATCTTTTACATTAATAATAATTGGAACAGATTCAATATTATACTTCTCAGTTAATTGCAACCCTAAATCTGATTCAATATTAACCAAAACTATTTTGTTTTGTTTAATAGGTTCTTTAAGTAAATGTGTAGCTGTTTTACAAGCATCACATTCATCTTGTATAAGCATATAATTTTTTTCTTTATTTTCACTCATAATTCTTTCATTTTTTTAAATTTAATTTTATAATCTTTCTTAGTAGTTTACCTCATAACATCCTCTTTTCCACAGAATTGACAATATTGATTTTTGTTATGTGCTACGCTTCCGCATTCAGTACAAATATATGGAAATGTAAGTTTCCATAATTTATAGGTTATCTTTGTCATTTGACACTTCATTTTTTTTTGTTTTTTGAGCTTTATTTAAATCGTTCATAAGTCCGTCAACAGGATTATCCATATTTCTGTGCTTACCCCATAGAACAGAACATTGAACTAATCTTTCTGTAGAATGAATTCCCTCTTTTCCAGTAATAACTTCAACTCTGCTTAGAGAATCTGGTTTGGTTTCATCAACGGGTTTCATACATTCACTCTGGAAATGTTGATAAGAGCCGTATTTTCTTGACTTAGAATCTGGTATTGGTTTCCTGTTTTGTCGTCTAATCGGCATACCAATTGATTCTATTTTATTAATTTTACTTCTAATTTCATCCACTTTTTCTTCCGACATTATACTCTTAACCTCTGTATTTCTTTTATTTTGTTTAATGTACTTTTCATATCATTATTAACTAATTGTTGAGCCTTCTTATTAGAGAGTTTTTCTGATTTATCCAAAAGTATATGTCCTAAAGCGTGCTGAGCCGCCTTTTTTCCTTCGGTAGCAAAGAGAAAACTAACTGTTTGTAAATCATGTCGCTCATTTCTATGATTCCGACCAAGCCGTTTTACAGGAGCGTCCATAAACTTATGTATATCATCTCCCGACTCCCCTAAAAGAAGCTGGCTTACGTTTCTGTGCATTTTTCTGGTTGGCATAATTTAATTTAAGTGTTTTTAGTTTATTAATTTCTTGTTGTAATTGAACTTTTTTTTTCATTTGCTTCTCAAACGGGAAAAAGAAGTTAAAAAGACTTAACATTTCGGATAAATACCAAATTCCAAATCCCAATTGCCAATGATGTATATTACTTGGATGGTCTATGTGTCCGTTTCGGTTAGAATATTTGAATAGTCCTACATCGTGTAAATCGTCCTCAACCATCATTTTTCCTAACGATTTCATCTGTCGGAACAGGTTTCGGAAAATGTCTGGTATAAAAAATCACCAACATAAATCATTCAATATTTCCCATATTTTATGGATTTCTTTTGATGATTCTATAACAGTCTCTTTAGCATTAGAATCTAACTCTTCACGTTCTAATTTATTTTTAATATATAATGAAGTAGCTTCTGTTTTCTCTTTTAATGAATCCTCTAATATTTGGCAAACATTTCCTCTCATAAAAGGTCTTTGCATTATTTTTCCTCCTACATATATTTCCGAGCATGAACCCGCATCTTCTTAGGGAGTAAATCTATAGCTCCCTTAGCAAATTTCTTGGCAATATTTATTGTAGAATATTTTTGACCGATATAAAAACCAGCTACGGCAGCAGCTATTCCAGCAGTTATTCCAACTACAGCAGGAACCCAATTAGCTACAGCAAATTTATTAAAAAGCGCAAAAAACTTTCCTACTTGCGGGGGGTATATATCATGCCACTTTTTCTCGTCAGATGGTTTAGCAGGACGAGTTCTTAGGACTCTAAAATCTTGCCGATTTGATATATTTCGAAAGCTCATAATTATGTATAAAATAGTTTTAGTATTATTTAAAATTTAAGTAAACTTGCGGTACTATCTCCATATAATTCCAAATGCAAAGCATTCGAGTACAACAGCTTAAGATTTTCATCCTTATCAATATGTAAATACTTGGTATAAATTATATTAGCAAACTTTTCATACAACTTCATTGCTCTTCCCGCCGTATCACCTACTATTAAACGCTTAGGTATATAATTAACTAATTTTACCCAATCAGCAAAAAAATCATAATCAGATGATATATTATTAAGAAATGCGAAGTATCGTACAGTATGACCAAAATAAGTTCTTACTCCTGCTTCGATTGCTGCGGGTGCTAATTCTAAACCTGACAAACAGCTCATCGTATAAAAAATGCTGTCTTTAAAAAGATGAATATTTCTTTTATCTATCAGGGGTACAAAAGAAATAGCCCAATCACCAAGCCTGTCCTCTTGACCGTGCCCGTAATAAAAAACAGCATTATATTTATTTTTCTTGGCTTTTCTGTTAATATTTACTCGATTTGCTAAAACAAATGTTAATAAATCATATTCAATCTTATGAGCCTCAATAAATCGTACCAATCTCTTAACAGCTTTATTCGACAGACTTGTTGGGTAATCATGGAACGGAGCAATAATTAATAACTTCATATATATTAGAATTGTATTATTTTTATATAAAATTTAAGTTTTAATTTTATCGACCCATAATAATATTTTTATATTAATTAAATTATATCTAAAATAAGAAGAAAATAATATATATTTTAACAGTATCTATCCCCGATAAGTATTGATATGTCACCTAAAAAAAAAGGCACAGGAGAAAAAACGAAATTGTCTCAATATAATGCATCATTTAGTATGCATTATGATGTCATACTTCGAAAATTATTATTATATTTTTATGAAAACGGAATAATTAACTCAGATTCTAAATTCGGATTAGCAAATTATTGTATTCTACGTACTTTATTTGATTATGTGGATGAGGTCATCAAAGACTACCCTTATACACCTGAGCAACTGGTCGCGTTGATTGAAGAACATGATATACTAAAAACTAAGTTTGAAAAGAAATTAATATTACTCGCCGAAATAAAACAAGAACAACAAGAAAAAGTGATGTTGGAGATTGAAAGCGAGTGAACTAAAAACAGCGCTCGACCCTCATATAAAAAGAGCGAGTCAAACAACTGTTAAAAAAATTATAAATGAAGTTAAAAAAAAAACCCAAATGAAAAATATGACAGCAACTAAAAAAGATGTAGAACCAAAAACGCCGAGTGGTGGTTTTAATGATTTACGAGATATTGTTAATATCAAAAAACAGAAAGCAGTAATTAATGAATTAGATAGCTTGATTGATGACCAAAATGTAGCAAAAGAGAGAAAAGTTAAAGGAGAGGAAGTTCATGTGCAGACCACTCCTAAAAAACCATCCCCAATGGACGTTTATTTAGCTCAAAATCCAGAAAAAATTAAAGATATGTCACTCGAAGATGTAGCTAAACTTACAATGATGACAAATCCCTCTGGAAACTCTAATGGTCTGGGTATGATGTTAGCATTAGGGGGATTAAATAAAGAAAAAAATAATGGAAACGGATTATCAGATAAAATATTAGGAATGTTAATTGATAAAGTGTTTAATAACAATAACAATAATCAAAAAGCAGCATCTTCAAATGATAATACTATTCTTAAATATATGATGGAACAAAACCTCAAAACCCAAGAAATGCTCATAAATATAATGGCTAAAAAAAATGAACCCCCTGTACAACAAAATAATATATGGCAAAAAGAATTATTTACTCTTGTCCAAAATCAGAGCGATTTAAAAAATTCTATGCTTATAGATAAACTAAAAGACATGGAAATGCGTATACAGGGAGGCGATTCATTAGGAGAGATGAAAAAAGTTATCGATTTTGTGAAAAGTATTAAAGGCGTCTTTGGAGGTGGTACAACAACACCAGAAACAATGACACATGAACTTAAAGTAAAAGAAATGGATTTTAATCAAGCCCAACAGGTTAAAGAAGAAAATATGCGAGATGGTAGAATGATATATATTGGAGACATGATAAAAGAAGGAATTGGAGTATTGGGTAAAACATTCAGCGAACCAATAGCAGAAGCAGTAAAGGACAAAGCTGCACAATTCACAGAATCTATTAAAAATCCGAAAGAAAAAGTAAGAAAAAAAATATCACCCGAAATATTAAAACAGGAAATTGATTTAGGAAATTTAGATGACATTGAAAATGAATTAAATGAAATTGATAATAATATACAACCAATACCAAGAAAACGTTTTAGGGTGACTGAATCTGGCAAATAAGATAAATTTAAGTAATATAAATACAGATTTAGATGAAGATGAACTTCAGACAATTTCTACCTTTCTTATTAGTTTCTTTATTGGTTTACTAAAACCAGTTAAAGTATCTGATTTAGAATATTATATTAAAAAAAATACTGTTTATAATTTACAACCGTATTTTAACAAACTCCCTAAACAAATTCGCCAACAAATATCTGATTTTGCTAAAAATAATAGAGAATTAATTAAAGAACTTTTAACTGGACATAATTTAATTAACCAAGCAAAAGAAAGTCGCCCCGATTTATATAAAGTTCTTATAACATATCAGGGGCGAAATTGGTTAGAAAGATTTATGAAATACATTCAAAAACTTATCTCTATTATTTGATTTTTATCGGATATGTAATAGTAATGAACTCTTAATTCATAAATAATTTCCATTGGAGAATAAGAGATTTTGTGGTTGAAAGTGTTATAGGAAAAAGTTGTACTTTTTGGGGATAGTGCAATATATATATAGGAAAACCCCAAAAAGTACAACTTTTTTATTTTAAAATTTTTATATTTGGTACACTAATCGGAAAGTTAAGAAGTTGTTTTACTTGATATTTATTTAATCCATAACAATAAACAGTAGATTCTGTTTCTCCTTTCGGGTCTTTTCCGCGAGAGATTGCCTGAAAAAAATTGCTTTTTGCATTATAATATTCTAAATGTCTTGTTAACGATTCAATATCAAATTTCTCTTTATCAACTAAATCTTGTTTTAAGAATAAATCAGCTAACCATCTATGTGAATTCTTAGGTGGATAAGGACTTCCTATTGTTATTATATTTCTACAAGTTGAAGGTGTACCAATAGTTAAGGGACTTCTAAAATAAGTAAGGTGTTTATAATGAACATTTTTAATTAAAAGCTTCCGTAGAACCATGCTGGTTATAATGTTTTGTGTTATTATCATTGTATTAGGAGTAGTATGAGTTTTAATATATTTAACTACATCTTTTAAATAAAATCCTAATGATTTCATTTTAGAAATGCTTACCGTTCGAACATCTGGATATACTGTTTGAGTTTTTGCTGTACTCATAGGGTCGTTTATTTCTAACATATTTAAGTTAGGAAACATTCTGTTTATATCAATAGGCGGTTCAGTAGCATCAGTAGTAAAGAATTGTCGTTTTTCAGAAACTTTATTGAGAAAATCTATAAATTCTTTAATTGGTTTAGCTGGTATAACTTCCATTTTATATTCATATCGTAATGGAGCAGTATATTGAATATACACTTGTTTAAATTTGGTAATAATAAGTAATTCTACAATAGAACTCGGATACAACTCTGTCTCTTCAGTATATTCAATAACATTTTTATATATAACTAACCAATCCATATCACCGCTTCCTTTTATTTTTTTATCTTTATAATATTTATCTAAGTTTTTTAATATCTTAAGTAATGGAGATGTTATTTTATAAAATTCATCATTTCTATCTAATTTATGCCAATGATTATGTATATTTTCTATTGCGTCAACAAAATCCTTTAAACTATACCATATTTGTTTTTGTTGTTTAGTTAATCTGCTCATCATATATTCATGTATATTTTCATAATCACGTAAGAATTGAGCGACAAAATTCTTTTCTCCAGCTATTTTACGATATATTTCGTCTGCTTTTTCTTTAAATACAATCCCTTCACTTCCAACATCTAATATATTAGAGATTTCATCCAAAAAAATTACATCTATATTATCATAAATTTTATCAAGAATATGTAATCCCTCTGGGTCGGTTGTTTGCGTTAATGCATACATTTTTGCTATAGTTATATAGATTATATCATAATCTTGAATATCTTCAACAGCTCGTCTCCAATTACATTTCTCTCGGTTTTTATTTATTATATGACAATCTTCACATTTTTCATCGAAATTTTTATGTTTGGCACATGAAATATATGAACAGTATAAACAATTTCGACAATCTTCTTTTAATAAAAACGGGAAATTTTCCAAGACTTTTGTTTTTTCAATTCTTTCAGCTAATTTAATGCATAAATCTTTATTACTTCCGAATCTAAATAATTCTACTTTTTTATCTGTTAAATCTAAGGCATCATTTACAGTTATATCACAGATTCTAATTGTAGGAGCTATCATAAACAATTTCCTATCATTTTCAATAGTTTCAAGAATAACATTAGTCGTAGTTCCTGAGCGAGTGGTTTTTATAACATATTCTCTCGAATCTTCTCCGTTAGTTATTATTTTACCAAAAAGCTCTCTTGCTTCAGTCCAACCGCCTGTTATTCCTTTTATTTCCTTTTTATTAGGACTAAGTAAAATATTTATTATAGCATTTTCACTAACTTCCTGTGCTTTATATCTATATGGACAATCTGAATAACAATAACCCCATTTGGCAATGGTTTTGCAATTTGAAGTGAAAAATTTATTAGACTTTCTACAACGCATTTCTAAATCTTCTATTTGGTATTTAGACTTTTCATGGTCAAAATCTTTTTGTCGAGAAAATGCGTTTAATCGTGTAGAGAATGGAGCCTTAAGTTTAAATAGGTCATTCGCTAAAGCCATTCTCATATCATGTCCATAAGTTCCAATAGCTTGACGGTTTCCTTTAACTATTTCTTTTAAACAATACCGTAATTTTGAATAGAAAAATACATCGTCCTTATCTAATGGTTTCCATTTAGATAAATTGACTTCTGTTCCTTTTCTATCATTTTTATTCTCTATTTTTCTTTGTTTACGTACCTGTTTAATTAATTTGGTTATAGCAAAAGATTCTTGAATAGTTAAATTAAAATCTTTGTCTATTATAATACATTCAGTTTTGGTATTACGGTTGATAGAATAAGGCAATTTAACAAAATTTCCTAATCCATATTCTATAATATTGGCTTTAGTTTCAAAATCTTCATTACAGTATCGACAAGTATAGAATTTGTCATGATTATATACAGATATTCTATTTTTCTTTTCGCAATGAGGGCATTTGTATATATCATCAATATCATTCTGTTTTGGATTAATTTCGTCTAATTCGACTCCAAATTGTAATAAAACCTTTTCGAAAATATGTTCTCTAAAATCGTATGCTCGTTTGAGAGTAGTTAAATCTTTAAGTTTAATCCAAATATGGAAACCGCGCCCCGATTCTTCGGCACATATAGCTTGTTGAGGGATTTGATAAAATTTCTCAAAAAATTTTTTAATCTCATTAACTAAACCTTTTAATTTATCTCTATTATTTGCCTCAATTCTATATTTTTCTATAAATTTAAGAAAAATATTATCTATATAGATTTCTCTAATTTTTTTTTTGTTGGGTTTTTCAGAATTCAGCTTTTCATAAACAACCAAACCAGATTTATTCCAATAATACTCTTCTAATTCTTGAGGTGTAAAGAAATAGCTTTTTTTGTTTTTAGATTTACGATTTTTGTATAATCGAATAGGAAATTTAAGATTTTTAATTTGTTGAGAATTTTCTATTATTATACCATTTTCAAGTTTAAAAGGATGTGAATCTATATCAATACAAATCCATTTACAATAAATTTTACCATGTCTTCGATATATAGTATAACTTCCTATGGTTATTTCTTTATTTAAATGTCTTTCAATGACGTTTTTTGTTATTCTATTCCTAACTGCTGTCCAGCTACCGTTTGGATTCTGTAAGCCATACGCATTAATATTACCAATAAAGTAGCTCTTAAATTCTTTCCAGTCTATCATCGACAAAAATAATAGAATTTTAATTTTAAAGCAATATACTATTATTTTTTACATTAAAAAGGATAAGGATTTATTCAAGAATCTCTTAGGAATGACGACATAAATAACTCTAAGGATTATTAATAAGATATATGGATTGAATCTAATGAGTTTATTAGATAGAATAAAAATGTAATATTTTAAATTCATTTTTCAATTTTTTGAGTTTTTCCACATCTTGCACATGTTTGTTCCACGCATACACTATATTTCCCGTCTTCCTTTTCTACATTTATTCTCTTACTCGAATACCACATGTGTCCTTTTAATTTACATAATTCATTCATATCATACTATTTCTTCTAACATTTTTTTTAATTCAATAAATAACCACATGTGATAATGATGACCAAGTAAAGCCTTTAATAAATCTGTTGCTTCTGGACATATTTCTATGATTTCTTTATATTTAACTTCTCTAAACATAATTTCTATTGGAATAATATAATTATTAATGAATTTTGAATATCCAGTATAATGAGAACATTTATTAAATTCGAGATAAATATATTTAATCCATACAAAAACATGTTTTTCTTCTTTCGTTAATTCTCTAAAATCATTCATATAAATTTTTCAATACCTTTTTTTTCTTTCTTCCTATATGGACAATTCCAATAACATTTTGGAAAACCCTTAATCGTTGTAAAATTTTTATATCGACATTCTAAACATAATTGATTCTTTTTAATCATTTTTATGGACGTGGTTGGATTCGAACCAACGTTTCGCTGTTGTTCGCGACACAGCCGAGTGATAGACCAGACTACACTACATGTCCTTAATATATAAAAAAAATAAAAAAAATTAATTATAATATTTTATAATTAGTGCTATAATAGAGATAAATAATGCTATAAAGGATATTATGCATGCAAGTCTAATAATAACACTTTCATAATCCATTTTAAGTTATCCCCCTATTTTACCTATTTTAAGTGAAGTTGATTTTTCACGCTTTTCGATTTCCTTTCTATAACTCTCACTTGTCATTGATTCATATTTAAACTCTTCAAACTCTTTGTCTTCTGTTTCATCATCTATGAATTCATTATTGAATAGGTATTCGGAAATATCCATATCCTCATCTTGTATAGCCCAGAACGGTCTATATGGATGTTTGATACAATATTTATGATAATCATATTCAAACCATAATTCATAGCTAAAAATACTCAAAAGCCATTGTTTAACCTCCTCTTTATAACCTATTATTACATCATTGAGATAATGACCAGTTATATTAGAAGTAAGAATTAGATTGACGTTATAGATTTTACAGAAGTTAATAAAAGGTAATAATACGTCCTGTTTAATAGCCTCAACTTCAGCATATTCAAATTGGGTGACTCGTTTGCGTTTATTTATTTTAAGCCATTTTTTTACTGCATAAATTCCAATAGGAGATAAACTGTCAATTATCACATTTTTATATTTGCCTGATTTTATTAACTCTAAATATAAAGGAGTATTTTTTATGATATATTGAATTGTGGCAACGTCATCACGTTTTCCAGTAGTTTTATTTACCACTTGAGCGACATCTATATGTACATCGGAAGTATTCTTAAATATTTTGGAGTGCGGAATATTATCATGTATAATGGGTTCTTTCATATCATACACTAATTCTTGGTAATGTTCATCCAAAATATCACTTACCTTATATTCTGTATCAATATATAAGGTTTTTTTGAATTGCCGAGCAAAATCACAGCACGCTTTAGTTTTTCCAGTTCCATGTTTACCAACAAAACCAAAAACTCTTCCTTTTTTTCCTTTTTTTATTGGAGTATCTATTTTAGAAGATGAAATTGCAAGTTTCTTGGTTTTCTTGTATGTATTAACAATTGATTTTTTAATATCTTTTCTAATTTCAATATCATCTGTAATTTTTGAAATATCTTCGTCTAATTTTGATTCTTCAATTATTTTAACTGAATCTTCACTTCTACCTTCTCCAAGTTCTATAGTAGCTTTAGGTTTCTTTTTTAATGCTTTAGCTAATAAATCCATTATGTATTAAACCCCTCAAGATAATCATCTAATTTCATATCGGCAATAGATTGGTGATTGTTATCTTCTTCTATAGGATTTTCCTTGTCTAAGTGTCCGTAAAAATCTTCTTTAATTGCTCTTATTTGTTTTTTATCTTCCTCTGTTGGAGTTTTTGTAAATTCCATTTTATCACTCATTAATTTATATAGAAACTTAATATAATGAGAATATTTAATGCTATAATGCATCTCTTTTGTTATTTGAGCGTTTGACCTTTCTTTTGGTTTTTCTAATAAACTATGTTCCTCTTCCAATTCTCTTTGTAATACATCTTTTTTCTCGAATTTTAAGTCAAAAACTTTAATGAGAGTTTTTAATGCTTGGTGTACATTAGAACCTTTAGTTCTCATTTGTTCATCAATTAAACCGTTTAATTGATGAATTTTCATTGTGTCTTTTTTATCCCATTTCTTGGTTAATAGTAAGTTGTACATATCAATCTCTTCGTCAGTTACTAATTCGAATTCCTCTTCCTTTTCAACTTCAATTAATTTCGGTTCAGCTAAAGTACCGACATCTTTAAGTTCAGGAGTATTTTCTCTTTTTGTTCGAGTAGCCAGCATTTTTATTATACCTTTCTTTTGGTTTGGATTTATATGTTCAGAGTCGATATTAAGTTTTTTTAGCCAAGAAAATTTAGCATTGTTTATATACCATTCAATAAATTGTTTTGTTATTAGATTTCGGTAAACAGTTTTTTTGTTAGGAAAGAATTCATTAAAATCAAATACGCATTTTGGATTTATACCAACATCATTGATAATATTTATACCATTAACAGCGTCCTTAGCCTCTTCAATTTCTTCCTTTTCTAATTCTTCAATTTTTTCTGTATTATTAACTAACCCCATAACAAACTTCTTTTTTTCTTCCTTCTCTTTTACTAATTCCCCTAAATCAATATTATCACCATCAACTTTGTCCTGCATAGCTACTAATTCTTCGTCCGAAAGTGTGCCAAAAGTTATTTTACCATCTACAGTTTTCTTTTTTGCTATATTTCCAATTTTTAATTTCATATTTATCATTCTTTTAGTTTTTTGTGGGATGGGGAGGAGTAAATCCCCGTAGGAGCAGAGTTCCTATGTTCATATACATGCTTACCATCCCATATAAAAAAAATAAAAAAATAAGATTTATTTCTCTCGCTCAGCATCTTTTTTTCCTATTGAATATCCAAGTAATATTCCTGCAAAAAATATTAATAGTGCATATATAACATTTATCATTCTTCTTCTTCTTTTTTGTCCTCTTTCCAATTACATTCAGGAAGTTTTATTTTGACTTTTCCGCCTTTAGTTCGATTAATTTCTCCTATTTGCCATACATTCAGAGTAAATGAAGGGAAATCGGTATATAGAACTCCTTCCTCTTTTTTTCTATGATAGTTTTGGGGGTCTTCATCACTATTAGCTACTTTATATTGAGTTGTTAAACCACCAACGAGAACATAGTAATGCTTTTCATCTAAAGCTTCTACCTTGCTTAGTCCTATAAAGAATCCCATAAAACCTCTTCGAGCTTTTATTCGCATTAAACATCGTCCAGTAGGAACTAACTCTCCAGCATTATCCCTTATATATTGTTTATCCTTATCTTTCTTATACAATTGCATTACTTGAATCTCATTTTCGTCCTTATCTCTAAAGATAAATATGTTTTCATCGTTTAATTCTATAAAAATCCCAGTACGATAGCCGTCTGTATAGAATGGAAAGTTATTAATATCTACTTCATTTTCAAGTTCGTTGTTATTAAACATCTCTCGTCTAATAACAACCTCTTTGACCTCATGTTTTAAAACTTTCGAAATAAACTCTTCTAATTGTTTAGGAGCTAATTCACGTTTTCCAACTAAGTCTAAGCTCTGTGTTAATAACGTTAACGCATCTTCGGGCATTTTTTATCACTTCTTTTTTTATTTTATAATTTTAAGTTTTTTAATTTAGTATCTATATATATAATAAAAAGTATAAAAAGTAATTAATAAAAAAAAGAGAGTTAGTTGGTTTTTAGATTTTTTATCGGTATTTCGGGGATTGTATTTCATCTAATTTTTGATAATAATCTTTTGTTTCATTATTAATTTCTTTTAAGATGTGTCGTGGTATATACCATAAAACTAATGGTCTTCCCCAGACTGGACGGTCAGTATTTTTTTTACTAAATTTGAGTACGAGTTTCTTATTTTGGAGTTTTATCAGATTATCATAAATCGTAGTTCGTGGTGTATTTAATGTATTTACTAAAACCTCTCTTGATAACGATTTCCCATGAGATAATTCGTTAAATATTCTAACTTGTATAGGTGTTAATAATGGTATTTGGAATTCACTCATCAATTTTTCCCCCCAATATATTCTATTTTAATACATTTTCTAAAATCT
>SDBU01007631.1_pt1 | contig 12431 bp, 8 predicted proteins | sample 2277071 | NCBI WGS metagenome assembly SDBU01 (sample SAMN10397929, study PRJNA504765) | marine sediment metagenome | isolation source: marine sediment core GS08_GC12, 126 cmbsf | place: Arctic Ocean: Gakkel Ridge, Loki's castle | collected 2008
CTATATTAAGAGGTTTAGACTGCACCAACACAGGTCCTGTGTCTTCTCCTTTATCAACAAAGAATAGAGTTGATCTTATCACCTCGTCTCCAGCTAATATAGCCTTGGCTGATGGTACCCAATGCAGACCATCATAGCCTTTTGTCGTATCTCCCGGGTGAACGTTAAGAATCCTTGGATAGTATTTGTCTACCATCCAGTCAGTAAGCCATTGATCGTAACCAGCCAAACATATCAGATCAGGTTCTCCACCGATATTGCTTTCTATTAATCTAAGTAGTTGCTGTTCATATTTTACTCTTTCAGGACAATTTCTTGGAATATTTCCTGAACCACATCTTTTTTTGGCATCTCTGAGATAAGGTATGTGACTAAGTTCTATTACTTCGTGTTTATTTTCTCTCGCTATTGCAACTCCACCACAACCAGGCCTGTTTGTGAATACAACATATTTATGATCACCGTTCTGTGCAACTATCTCTCTATAGTTAGTGCCAGAGCCAGAAACAAAACATGCAATCGTCATTTTTTCCCCAGATTTAGAGGGATCGTAAACTAATTGCTTCACAACTTTATTATACCTTTATCAAGAAATTTGGTATAGGAGAAGGCATAATCGACTAAACTGGATATCCCCGAGAGACATCCAGCTCTATATCGTCTTGAGATGAGTCAAAGGTCCGCATTGCGTTACAAAGCTTGCGATTGCTCTGTTGTGGGTGTGTGATGGGTCTTCTTAAAGTAGAAACTTAACCAAACAAAGTAGAGTATCGAGAAGATGGACATTATTGCAGTAGGAAGGGCTGCTTTTTCACCAAGTAGATCAATAGCAATGACGCTGGCTAGAGCGTTATTCTTGCGAGTGGACATTACGGCCCAGCTTATTCTGCGCGCAGGGTCGATGTTCAGCTTCTTACTAACCAGGTTAACTAAAGTCCCCAACCCAAAGGTAGCAACAGCTGACATGGCAACGATGCTAACCAAGGTGAGGGGGGCTTGGAAGAAGAACTCTCGGTTGAGGCCGACAACGGCAAAAATAACCACAAAATAACACCAGTTTAAGGCTGGGGTGCGCCATTTAGCGATACGTTGGTCTAGGCCAGTTGATATCAATAGCCGCGACAGCAAAAGTGGGACAACGATCAATTGTGCTAGGACGAGCAATAACCGGCTTGTCTCGATAACATGTTGCCCTAGTATTGATAGCGTGATGCCAGGAGCGAGTACCAGAGACAGCAAATGAAGCCCCGCCGTACCAGTGAGAGCGAATGTTGTATCCCCGCCAAGTAAATACGTTAAAGGCATTACTGCGGTAGCCGGGGGCATGGCGGCTAATATGACGACTCCTCCCCACAATACCGGGTCATCTACGCCCCATTTACCGATTAGCAGCAGAACCCCGCTCATGATAGTATAGTTGAGTAGAAATGATACCGCGATGGGGCGAGGTTTGTTTCTGAGTGAAGCGAGGTCACGGTTTGATATGGTACTCATGGAAAGGGTCATTGCTACGGCTAGGATTGGTAATAACGCCGGTTTCAGCCACACTGTCAAGTGACCAATGGCAAATCCGAGTGCAATGGCCAAAACAAAGATGAATTGACCTTTTCCAAATAAGCTGGATGCTCTATATGACTTATTCCAAGGCATTACTGTTAACTTATCACATATGACAACGAGTTAGATATATGGGCTCTTAATAATGTCGCATTGATGGCCAGTGGCTACTAAGCAAATGTGGCTAGATTGAAGTTATAGGCAATTGGCTGCAGAACTACAGCTCCTCCCTGACCCCCATTACCATAAAGCGTGGCCAGTCCGTAACGTCCGCCAAGCTCGGCAAGCGAATTCACGACGACTTGCCTATTCTAATAGAACTGCTTCAGTAGTTCCAGTATCCGTTTCTCGTTGAGAGTTGCCGGGTTGGCCGCTAGGTTAACGGCATTTGTCGACGTCTCAAAGGCAATATTCTTCAAGGCTTCTTCTGGTATTCCAATATCCCTGATTCTCGTCGGTATATTCAGGTCTTCGAACAACCTCTTAAGAGCTGCTTCCAGATCATCTGAACCATCCAGAGCCCAGGCTAAATCCAAGAACTGCTTTTGACAGACCTTTTTACTAGCTCTAACAAAACAGAGCAGGCCTATGGCACAGGCTCTGCCGTGAGGAATATGATAATATGCACCCAAGACATGTCCGATAGCATGCCCTAGGGAAAGGCCTTTGGTAAAAGCAATTCCCCCGAAAGCTGCTGCCATTGACATGTCCGTCCTAGCACCAATATCCTTTCCATTATTATAGGCCGCCCTCAGGCTTCGACCAACTAATTTCACACCATAGAGCGCAAGCGCTTCATAATAGGGATGATAGGGTGCGGCCATACCCACGTATCCTTCAATACAATGGGCCAGTGCATCAGCGCCTGTATCTGCAGTCACCACCGGAGTCATAGTCACACACATGGCAGGGTCAATCACGGCTAACTTGAGTACCATCATGTCGCTCATAATAGTAAACTTAACATTCCGCTGCTTATCCGTAATGATTGCATATTGATTCACCTCGCTACCGGTACCAGATGTAGTGGGAATACAAATCAGCGGTGGTAGTGGCGGCTTAATTTTTGCTTTTCCCCCCACCATGTTTTCGTATTCCTTCAAAACACCGGGCTGAGATACCATTACCGCCGTAGCCTTAGCCGTATCTATAGAACTACCACCTCCCAAGGCAATCAACCCATCACAACCCTGCTCTCGGTAAAACCTAGCTGACCGCTCTACTCCTTCCACTGGGGGGTCAGCTAGCACTTCAGCAAAGGCAGCCGAAGCTACTCCATTATTTTCCAGAATTCCCTGAACCTCATCTATGCGCCCCAGCTTCTTCATTACTGGGTCAGCTATCACCAGGGCTTTCTTTATACCAAGCGCTCTAGCCCGTCCTCCTAATTTCTGGACCACCCCAACCCCAAATAGAATTGATGGGACGGAAGGTAAGCGAACCTCCCAAATCTTCTCCGGCTGGCTATAGGTCTCCATCCTCTCCCATATGCCATCCATCTCAGAATCTTCCACATCAAATACATGATTCGTCGGGGGCAGGGCTTCCGTCCGGATAAAAGCTGGGTAACGCTCATAGATTCTACTGAACTCAGCGCCTTCATTAAACTTCAACTCATCCCTTATGGTTTGTTTGCCTATTTCCATTACATCGTCACGTGTTGATTTCAACCCATAACGGGCATTTAGTAAATCCGTAAAGAAGACGTATACCGATACCTGTCCCCCAGGCACAGAATTAAGGCAATATCCTAAGGTATCACAAGTCGCCGCTTGTATCTGGGATCTCAGTGAGTCGGCTATCTGTCCCGTTTTGGCCAAGGGCATCCTATAAGTAAGCCCCGCGGTGTGGTCAGCACCCATAGGACTGGTAGCATAGGTTACCCCCATCCCTTTAACCGCCCTAGGCTCATGAGCTGGAATAGCCTGCCCTTTAAACGCCGGAACACGGTTGATACCAAGCGCCTTGGCTGTGGAAACCACGCCATTGCCCAAGACATGGCCAAACTCAGTGCCCTGCTCTATCTCCCTAAGCAATCTTTTCGCCGACTCCACATCACCCATCTTCATCTTACCAGCACTGGCAGCCACACCTAGGCAACTCCCAATTTCAATAATGTCAATGCCCAAGTCGTCACAGATGAATTTAAGCCTGGCTATAGCATCATGGTCGTTAATGCCTAAATTTGTACCCAACATCCCGACTCCCTCATACTCATAGGCCGAACAGATACGCTTTCCTTCGGCATCGTTATAGATTATGGAGCACTTAACCACACAACCCGGCATACAGGCATGCATCCGGCCGCCACGCTCCATAAGATTTTTCTTCATAACCTCACCAGTAACCTGCTCAAATCCTTCAGGTCTGCCCGTAGCATAATTATTCCCCGGCATAGTCCCCTGATAACAATTAGAAGCAATGGTAAACGGAGTCCCAAACGTTGAGAATAACCCGCAGACAACGTCCCTACTTATATAATCTACCCAAGATTTTACTGTGTCCTTAAACAGGGCACTATCAGCAATATCAACCGGTGGGGCACCCGTATCATCAATGATAATTGCTTTAAGCCCTCTGGACCCCATAACTGCCCCCATTCCACCCCTGCCAGCCAGCCTGGAAGGATCTCCCAACATATCGGTAAGAGAAACTGAAGCTGCCTTGTATTTCCTCTCACCACCAATCCCGATAGAGATTATTGCCGGTTTCCTGTCGTATTTCTTATAGAGCTCCTCAACTAACCTATAATTCTTCATGCCCTTATATTCATCAGCGGGCACTAAAACTGCTTCATCCTTTGAAATCTTAAGACAATAGAGCTTTTCTCCTTCAGAAACATCCTCTACTATGATGGCTCGAATACCCAATTTGTCCAGTTTCTGTGCCGCGGGACCACCAGCGTTAGACTCCTTTATCCCCAAAGTCAAAGGGCTTTTCGCGCCAACCGAGATTCTCCCTAGTTGAGGGGCTATCGTTCCAGCTAGAGGACCACCCGCGATAATCAGTTTATTCTCAGCGCCCAGAGGTTCAGCATCAGGAGGTACTTCCTTATTCATTATTTTGGCGATTAAACCCCTGCCACCAATAAGCATCCACTCCTTCGGGAACTCCTCATAAGCTACCTTCAACTGGTTCATGTTAACACGCAGTATTCTCATACACCGAACCTCTCTTTCCAGACTATACTGACCGCTCACCCCCCGCTGACAGGCGGAAATATGGCAATCTCATCCCCATCTTTGAGCTCTGCCCGAATCCCACCCGACATCTGGATGGGCTGGCCATTCTTTAATATCACTACATAAGGTCTGGGCTCGCCAAACTGGCCAAATATCTTCTCGCGACGTTCGTCTGAATCGCACAGAAACTCTAAGAGTTCTTCCACATCAGGGGTACCACTTAGCTCAATTTCGCTTTCTTTTACACCAAATAACTCTCTAAAGGGAGCAAAGAACATCACTTTTACTTTCACATGTCCTCACCAAGCCCTCTCAACATAGTGGACTATCGCTTCACTAGGCTGCCTATCCGCCTGCCAAATCCCTTACACCCGACTATACACTTTTCATCTGGCGCCTCAAGTGAAACTGCTCCGCAGGCGCCTGATTGGTGACCCACAATTACCATCCCATGCCATACCATAGCACGAATAAGAGCAAGCAAGGTCGTCTCACTTCCGCCATCGGCCGCTGCGCAAGACGTAAACGCAGCACCAATTTTGTTTTTTAGTTTGCCAGGCTCATCGGGCCACAAATCAATCGACTTATCTATGAATGATTTCATCTTCGCAGTCATGGTGCTGAAATAGGTTGGCGAACCCATAACTATAGCATCAGCATCCACTAAGTCGTTAAGCTTTGTGTCGCCTACCTTTTTTACCCCCACATCCAAACCTGATTCCCTCAAACCCTCACCGATTGCCACCGCCATCTTTTCAGTATTTCCAGTCTCAGAATCATATACCACTAGAGCTTTAGCCATAAATCACCTCCATTCTGTAGTTTGTGCCCAAGCCTTTTCCACCTGGAATCAGCATGACCTGCCTCCATAAAGGATACCACTCTTTAAGTTAGAGTTACCGGAATCCCAGCCTCAGGAGCAGGTGGCCGATAACCCAACGAACTATGAGGACGTACCTGATTGTACTCCCTCCTCCACTGCTCAATCAATACCTTTGCTTCAGTTAATATGGTAAATATCTCCCGGTTAAGCAACTCGTCTCTCAACTTACCATTGAATGATTCTATATACCCGTTCTCCCAGGGACTACCCGGTTCTATAAACAATGTCTTTGCGCCAACGCGATTTAACCATCTACGTATCACCTTAGCCGTAAACTCAGGCCCGTTATCCGGTCTGATGTGCTCTGGTATACCCCTTAAGATGATTAGTTCAAACATCTTAAGCCGGGTATTCTCTTTTTCCAGACTCTTGAGTTTCCTCGCTCGAACGGTGGAAAGAAACGACAAATGTTTCAGAAAATCAATCCAGTTAATTCAAAACGTAAGTTGACATGATTGACAGGAGTGTTAGAATATCAGTAAGTAAATAAAAAATAGGAGTGACTAGGAGATAAGTCAAAGAAGCTTAATAGACTGGCACTGTCAGATCTCAAATCCTGAAACATATATTTATAGAACGTCAGGGTTAGCCAGGTAGGGCCGTCATACATAAAGACTCAGAAAAACCTTTATGCACAATTATGTGAAAAAGTTGACCAAGTCTACCGTATTGGCTCCTGTGTTACTCCAAGCAGAATTATTGACGCCGTCTGGGATGCCTACAGGAAAGCCCGGGTCATTTAGACTCTCCATTACCACTTGCCTAGTCATAGGGAAGGAGTCCAGAATAGAGATATGAAGTTAGAAGACATCAAAGGAGTGGGAATTGTGGGTGCTGGGGCAATGGGTTTTGGCATTGCTATAAACTTTGCTCTTTGGGGTTACCCGCTCATTATTAGCGATATCAGCGAAAGAGCATTGCAGCGAGCTGTGGCAAATATACAGTATGCAATGAATATGTTTGTAGAAGAGAAACTAATAAGTCATCGGCAAGCGGATGAGTGCATCCAACGAATAAAGACTACTACTAATTTGGTTGAGTTGGCTGCCAGGAGCGATTTTGTGACCGAAGCTATTATCGAGAGGGCAGAGGATAAGAGGGAATTGTTCAATAAGCTTGATAAGATGTGTCCTCATCATACCATAGTTGCGAGCAACACTTCTTCACTCGTCCTTAGTGATTTTGCTTCCGATGTTAGTAGGCAGGATAAAGTCGTGATAACTCATTACTTCAGCCCAGCGCATATTGTGCCTGGGGTCGAAGTAGGTAAAGGTTATAGAACTTCAGAGGAGACCTTTGACATAACCTATGACCTGATGAAGAAAATACGTAAAGTGCCAATTAGAGTGCTTAAGGAGCGTCATGGTTGTCTGTTAAGCCGCATACAACGCGCAATGGACCGGGAAGTGTTTCAGTTGTGGGCTGAGGGTGTAGCCACCGCTGACGACATTGAGCTGGGGATAAGATCTACTTTTGGCTTTCGTATGCCAAACGAAGGCTCGATGATGCACCACGATCTATCCGGTATTTGGAGGTGGCCAAGGGATGCGAGATTAGCTCTGTGGAGCCGTGACGAACATGAGCTTAGCACTGAAGCAGCCGATATAATCAGAGAACGTATGGTAGAGGATAAGCCCTGGTTCGTCGACCCCAACCGATTAGATGACGAAATTGAAAAAAGAGACCGGACATACGTTCGCCGATTGAAGGAACTGTATTGGTCAAAAGAGGATTGGCTCGTATAGTAACTCGGTACGATCGGCTGCTCTTGGACGATTCAGAAACATCGTGAAATAGACTATGGCACTGTGTGCAGGAGGAATCATGATAACGACTGATAAGCTTATTATTTGTGTTGCCCCTTGTGGTAGTTTCTTGATGAAAGATAAGAATCCTAATATACCCCTTCAACCCGACGAAATCGCAGAGGAGGTTTACCGTTCCTGGAACGAAGGTGCTTCAATAGCACACATACACGCCCGAGACGAAGAAGGTGGGGCAACCACAAACCCTGCGGTCTTTCGAGAAATCAGTTGTCGAATCAGAGAGAGAGGATGCGACATAATCATCGAATTCAGCACTTCTCCAGGGCGTGGACCAACCACAAATGTCGAGGATGGATTTAGAGTACTTGACGCAAACCCAGAAATGGCCAGTGTCGACATGGGAGTTCTGGTTGTCATGCAGGGGGAAGAGGAAAAGATAATACCATGGACTCGTTCTTTCAACGAGAGAATCACTAAGGCGATGGTGGAAATTGGGATAAAACCTGAATTCGAAGCCTATGGTGTAGGTGGTATAGTAGAAGTCGACTATCTGGTCAACAAAATGCCAATTTCTATACCATTTTGGTTTAATTTCCCCTTGGATATGCAAAGGACCGCACAAAATACAACCCCGTTCACGCCGAAGAATCTGATACATCTCGTTGACCAACTTCCCCGGGATGCGATGTTCATGGCTATGGGTATTGCTGCTACAGAGACACCAGCAATAGTTCAGTCAATACTTCTCGGAGGCCACGCCCGAGTTGGCTTTGAGGATAACTACTATTATCGAAAAGGAGTTCTAGCCAAGAGCAACGCTGAACTGGTAGCGAGAATAGCTCGTATAGGTAGTGACCTTGGCCGGCAGGTAAGTAGCCCCAATGAAGCCCGAGAGCTATTGGGTATCCCCAAACTATGAGGTGACCAAAGGAGTTTTTCCTGCCCCGGACCTCAGACAGGTTGGCCTATCCCGATTTGAACATTTTGATTTCCTAATAGTTGTCAATAGCCGATACTTGATCTCCTAATTCTTCTCGTTTAGAGTTACTACCGGGAGACGGCTTTGACTTGTACGTATTGAGGAGCTTCGCTGCCTCGTGTGTCCTGTAAGTCGCTGTCTCCCGATTTTCGTAGTCGACTGGACTGTCGATTCTTGCTATTGCACCGTCGTCTCTCTCGTCGTATATCCTCCGGCACATGGTATTTGGAAAGAATCGTTTTCCTGGCTGCGTCCCAGCTAATGGGATTCCCGCCAGGGTCTTTCAGTTCGTAGGGTCTATCTTCTTTAAGCACTCCCCACACCCGCGCGCCAAGTTGAAGCGCATTTCCTATGGCTTAAGAAATGTGGAGGTCTACTGGAGAAAGCTACTACTGGGGTTTGTGCCATCCCGAAGCTATTTCCACAACTATTTGACTAAAAACCAACTAAAAACCAACTAAAAACCAACTAAGGTCTTGACAATTGCCCAAAACGGTAGTATCTTGAAGTACTAACAGTAGAATATCGCATACGATGGTGATGGAACGGAAGAGTGGAGTATTGAGGAGGAGGAGAAAGTGGTCAAATAGAAAAAACCTGTCGGGGGTAGGTCTTTCAAGGAATAAAAAGGCAATGTGGCTGGATAGTTATTTTCATGCTGAAGTAACCCTTGAAAGAAGTCAAGCAAAAGGGTTCAGAGGGCAAGTATGGGTGCATCTTTGACCCTTCGGGTTTTATTGGGGCGGTTGGGCATGAGTGTTGAACAGCGTTGCGTACCTTAACCAAGAGTAGCTCAGGAAAGTCAGGGAGATTGTGAAGGGTATGCGAGGTTGGCCACAGACGGAAGAAGGAGGTGGGCAATTAATATTAATGAGGAGAGTATGAGTGGCAACAAGCAACTTTCTCGTTAGGGATAAAGTAAAGAAAGGTAATATAGAAGGAGGTAGAAACACGGATGATAAAAGGTGGCTATAGAGGAAAAATATTGCGTGTCGATTTGACCACGGGTAGTATAACTGTTGAGGGATTGCCCTGCGAAAACATACTAAGAAAACATGTTGGCAATTTTGGCTTGGGTCTATGGTATCTGATGAAGGAGTTGCCTGACGGTATCGATGCTTTGGAGCCAGAGAACCCTTTAATTTTCCTGAACGGCCCTCTTGTCGGGACAAAGGTCCCGTGCCCCAATAACTGTACCATCACTACATTGAACGCTGATACTGGTTTTACTGCTGGTCGCTCTCACAGCCATGGATGGTTTGGTCCCTTCCTTGCTAGGGCTGGGTATGATGGCATCATAATTACTGGAGCTTCAGACAAGTGGGTTTATCTCTGGATTAATGATGATAAAATTGAGCTCCGAGATGCAGCCAAGCTCGTGGGCCTGGATACCCACGAAACGGAAGACGCTGTTAAGGAGGACCTTGGTGTCAATACAAAGGTTGGAGCACCAGACGGAGCCAGTGTGGCCGCCATTGGCCCGGCGGGTGAGAATCTGGTCGCCGGATCAGCCATAATGAATGACAAAAATCATGGATTCTGCCACTCGGGTGTTGGCCAGATAATGGGTTCCAAGAAGTTAAAGGCTATCGCAGTTCTAGGAACCGGGGAGGTTCCCGTACATGATGCTGAAAAGCTCAAACCAATAACTAGGAAATGGGTTAAGAAAGCGAGTGGGTTAGGTCTCTTCGGGATTGTTGGACAGGGTGGAGTGCCAAGAAGCGAGTATCAGGGAGTCAAAGGGCTTTGCGGTGTGTCAGCAAAGAACTGGACGGTAAATGATCTTCCTGGCTTTGGTGATGGGATGACAAGGCACAAGATCACTCCAAAACCCTGCTATCGTTGCCCGGTGGCATGTTGCTATGATGTCGAAGTAGTAGAGGGTCCATATGCCGGTTATGTAGCTTCATTGTCTGGCGGTGGGGAAAACATGGAAGGGGCAGCTTCAATTGTCGGGATAGGTGGTGATGCGGGCACGATCTTTCGCTTAACTGACCTCCACGATCGTCTTGGTTTCGAAACAAGCACCGCAGGCTGTGCCATGGCGGTTGCCTTCGAGGCCTATGAAAAGGGGCTGCTGACCAAAGAGGATACCGATGGTCTGGAGCTAACCTGGGGTAATGCCCAAGCAGTGGAAACACTGTTAAAGAGAATGGCCCATAGGGAAGGGAAGTTGGCTAATATGTTAGCCGATGGGCCCAAAGTAGCAGCACAACGTGTCGGCCTGCCGGGGGCATCGGTTGATATTAAAGGCTCAGGTATGAACCTGCACGATTGGAGAAGGGCTTGGGGAGTCCTTCTCGGACAAGCCGTTAGCGGAGGTTCTGGCTGGCCGGCACCAGGAGCTGATTGCTGGACGCCTGAAGCCGACGCCGGCTATCCAGAGAAGGCCGACCCGTTAAGCCCATACGGGAAGGGAGAAGAAGTAGCTAAAACCGGCATAATAAAGTTCTGGAATGATTGCTATGGGTGCTGCTGGTTTGGCACCTGGGGTCTTCCTGACATCATGAAGCTGTCATCATCTGCCGTCGCGGCTGTTGTTGGTTGGGATGACTTCACTGCCGAGGAAGCTTGGGCGGTCGGGGAGCGGGCTGTAACTCTGGAGAGGATATTTAACATGCATCACGGTCTAACCGCTGAGGATGATATCAATATATCACCCCGGCTGACTGACCCGGCACCAGCCGATGCTGGTCCTGCCGCCGGTCTGAGCGTCGCTCCGTATATGGAAGGCTGGGTGCGAGACTACTACCAGGAGATGGGTTGGGAGCGAAGGACGGGTAAACCGCTGAGGTCAACAATGAAAAGGTTAGGACTTGAAGAGTTCATAGGTGGCGTCTGGGGTTAGGCAATCAATTAGTTCCAAGAACAAAGAAACAAAGGGGGCCTTTGAGATGTTTAGATTGGGCCTAAGAAAGAAAAAACCCAACTTTCGGTTCTGGTTAACGTTATAAATATCTATATGCAATCAATATTTCAGAACCAGGATATAGATTTATGAGAGTCGGTAAGGGAGTATGCCTATGTAGCAACTTGTTTTTGGATAACTAATATCGAAGCTCAAGTAAGGAGGAGTTTAGATGAAAAGAAAAGGACTACTAAAGTTAATCATTGGTGTTAGTCTGGTAGCAGTGCTGGCAATAAGCATTCCCCTGATGAGCAGTTGTACCAGCCCGGCCCCAACACCGGAGCCGACACCAACGCCGACACCAACACCGGAACCAACACCGGAACCGACACCAACGCCAGAACCGCCGCCGGCGGAGACATTTACGCTGCTATACCATTGCCCGTTTCCTCCCGACGTCTACGTGAGCGACGTCGAGCAAGCGTATTTGGACGAGGTTGAGAGGCTGACTGACGGCAGGGTTACCTTTGACAGGCTCTTCGGTGGTGTTTTGGGGTTTATAGACAAACAACCCGAGAACATGCAAGGTCGTGTTATTGATATAGGGCAGATAAGCTATGTCTATAGTCCCGGGCTATACAAGATGGGAACTGTGTCCACTTTGCCTTGCATTGAAGACGACCCCGCGGTATGGGTTCATGCCACCCATGAGCTATCGCAGACGGAACCGGCAGTAATGGCGGAGTTTGAAGCGCTGAATCAGAAGTACCTGTTCACCTTTGCTCTGGAGCCGATGGAGATAATGACCCACGAACCGGCGTATACTAATGAGGACCTCGACGGGCTGGTGATTCGTGCTCACGGTGGTTCTGCCTTAGCTTTTGATAAGATAGGGTGGATTGGAAAATCCGTGCCCTGGGACGAATTGCCTGTGGTCGCGGAGATGGGCGGCGTTGACGCTAGCTGCCACCCCGTCCCCGTTACCGGTCGTGACGCCGGCTTGTGTGACGTCTTCAAGTATTACCTACACCCATTCCCCGTCTATCAGTTCCATTTCGCTATGGTTATGAACATGGATGCTTGGAATGAGCTACCGCCTGACATTCAGCAGATAATGGAGGCGGCTGCCGAGGACGCAGTAGACGTTGGCCTTGACCTCCTCGACGTCGCACTGGTAGAGGGCGTACAGGATTGCGCTGATGCCGGTGTCATAACT
>SDBU01007632.1_pt1 | contig 12430 bp, 26 predicted proteins | sample 2277071 | NCBI WGS metagenome assembly SDBU01 (sample SAMN10397929, study PRJNA504765) | marine sediment metagenome | isolation source: marine sediment core GS08_GC12, 126 cmbsf | place: Arctic Ocean: Gakkel Ridge, Loki's castle | collected 2008
CCATCTTTTTTGTGAATTTTCTTTCAAGATTAATAACAGGAAGTGGATTAAAAGAATTTATGTCTTCTCCCCTGAAATTAACTAAAGTTGATTTTATGATTGAAATATTGTTATCTTCAATTCCTTCAGAGAGTGTATAAACCTGGTTTTCAACTAGAGTCAAATCATTGGATTGACCTGGAGAAGAATCAAGAGTGAAAGTAAGAGAAACCTGACCGAGATATTGTTTTGTAGCAAAAATAGTAACTGAATCTCCTTCTGCCCATTCGAACTGTCCACCTAACTCGAATAGGTAACCATCTGTTGTAGTTGTAAAAGTAAGTGAATTATTCTGAGTAGTATTAGTAAAAGTAACAGTTGCTCCGACTAAATTAGAGTCACTGTTCTTTCTTAGTATCTTCCCGTATATCGTCTTGGGTGGGCTTGGTGCTGGCATCTTCTATTTTCTTTAACCTCCTTGCTTGTTCGTCTAAAAAATCAAAATTGACTATGCCTAATATTCTCTTTGAAGAACCGATTAAGTCAGTTAATTGAACATTAGTTATATTCTTTGGACTTATATGTATAAAGTTCTCATCAGGGCCTGCAATGGAGAAAATAAGGGATTCTTCTTTTTCGACTAAATGAACATTTCTTTGGTCTGAACCTTTGACTAACTCCTCGAATTTCTTATAAAAATAGTCTAGGTCACATCTATAAGTTAATTTCATTTGTTTTTCTCTTGTTCTTTTTTCTTTCTGTCCCTCATATTGTTAGTTGCTGTTCCTCGTTCTCTTGTTAATTTGTCTGCGAAGTTTTGTCGGTTTAAACCTGTTTCTTGATTACTTGGTTTTAATGTATTTGAGGTGAGGTCTGTTTCTTTCAGTCCTAGTATCTTTTTTATATAAGGCATAGAAAGCTGTAATCCGATTTGGTCTTTTGCTTTGGTTAAGTAGTCTGTTGCAAACATTTTATTCTGTAATTCTTTCATTGTGTCTACTTTATAGCTTCTGTTGTATCTCATCCTTACGCCAAAATAAGGCTCCCAGAATTGAGTATTTAGTAGGATTTCGTCTGTGTCTTGCATCTCACTAATCTTCCTCCAGTAGGCTTCATCAGAAAGGTCAGATTGAGCAGCACTACTTTTTTGTTCTCCTCCTACTATCTGCATTATTCTAGTAACTGGCATATTAAAACCACAAGCAAGTACACCAGTGAGATAGATTAAAAGCATCCTGAATTCCATATCTTTGTTCCATTCGTTTATTCTGTCTACTTTTATATCTCCAGCTAATACTAGATTACCGTGTTTTCCAGTGCTTGGATTGTATTTTCTTAATTTTTGCTCTAGCATTTTTACATTTCTAGTGCCTGCTGTTTCATTAACTAGAGAAAAGATAAAATCAGGTGCTCCACCGTTTCTAAAAAAGTTCTGTGCGTAGTCTTTTGCAAATCCCATTGTCTGTATCTCTGGTAGGCAAGCAATCATAGGCGAAAAACCATAGACTTTGCCGTTTAGTGTCATTAATTTTGCGTGGATTATTTCTTTTGGTTTGAATGAATTTGCTGTATTAAAATGAGAGACAATTTGTTTGTAGCCTGTAACTACATAAGTATCGTGCTCTATGTTCATAGTCCTAGTTGGAACGTGGCGTATTTGTAAAAAATCACTTACTTCATCTGGGTTTATGTTTTTAAACTCTGACTTTATTTCAGTATTTCCAAATAACTGTATGTAGGCTTTAACGCTGGCTATGCTTCTTGCTTCTTTTATTTGTTCGCTTGTGAACTTTTTTCCGATAAAAAGATAGCCATCTCCGTAGGTTAGTTCGTCTCTTATGGCTTTTCCTCTTTCTTCTTTAAAAAAGCTTTTTTCGTAGAATTCCTCTGCTTCTTCTAATCTAGTAGAGGTCTGGACTTTTCCTTTGCCTTTTTGCTTTATTGGCTCGAAAAAGATACCATCGCTTTGTAGATCAGTACGAATTGCTTCTATTATAGCTATTGCCTCTGGTGTTCTCTCTATCCAACGGTTTAAGTCTTCGTAACTAGAAGGATGAGTTATTATGTCTCCAAACATAGTAGGAAACGGCTCATTAAACTGTGGATAGTGTCTAGTTGGTACAAATTGTTTTAGTTCAATCATTTTCTGGCCCTCATTATTTTCTGCATTCCTTTTACGAAATCACTCCATATGTGGTTTAAGATAAAACGATAAGCAAGTGCTAGTCCTATTACTTTCAAAAAAATATTAGAATTAAGCAAGCAAATAACTGTTATAAACAAATAAAGAGTAGTAATGAAAGTTTCTGCAAATAAAGTAAGGGTTTGCTTTGTCCAGAGCTTGAATACGTTTTCTATATCAGTTTCCCTGTTTATTAGCCCTAAAAAGATCAAAGGTTCTTTGAAAACATTGAATTTGATGAAATTCACTAGAAGTTTGATTGAATTCGTTCTTTTTTGCTTATAATTTACCTTATTTTTGTTAAAAAGATACATAAATCTAAAAAATAAAGAAAAAGATATATAAATACTAGTTAATAATTATTGGTTTAGCTTCTTCTAATTTTTTCAGTTTTTCTTCTTCTTGTTTCTTGTCTGCATCTATTTTATCTAATCTTTCTTTTTCTATTTTGCCTAATCTAATAATCCTAGCTAAAGTAGATGTATTCTTTTTTGTTGTTCCTGGATTTAAGCTAGTTCCTTTCATATCAAACTGGACTACTTGGCCTACATTAAGGTGTTCCCCTTGAACTACCCTTGCTGGGACAATTATGGCCATACCACCACCACTTCTAAATGTCTTTGCTGTTCCATACATTTTATCTTACCTCCTATCTTTATGTTATCTATATAGTAGTTAGAACTAGTATATAAACTTATCTATACTGCAACAGTAGTATTTAAATACACATATAGATTTTTCAATTCGATGGACAAAGAAATAAAGAAGAAAATCAATGATTTGCCTATTGCAAAAGGGCTTAATCTACCACAAGGAACAACAGAAAGAATTTACCAAGTAATGCTAGAATTATTTGGAAATAATATGGATGCTTATGATATGTATACTAAATTTATGGCATTTCTCAGGGAATACACAGGTAAACAGATTCATACAATAAATGAAATGGAGAATATGTATATTCTTTTGAGAAATAATTTAGCTAATTCTGGTATTGATAAAATCATAGAAGGAAAGAAATTAACAAAAGACGAAAGGGAACATTTTGCTCTCCTTGCAAAGACTTTAGAAAAGCTTCACGATATGAAATACGGAAAAAAGAGTGTAGTAGAACACAGAAAAGCAAATTTTGAAGATATACGAGATGCTTTTATAGAAGCTGAGGCAGAAGAGGTAAAAGATGCCAAAGATAATTCTAAAGACAATTGATACTGGCAAAGAAAAATTAAGTTATTATTCTACTGATATAACTGAAGAAGATAAGAGAAAAACAGAAGATAAGTTCAAACTATGGGATACAGTAAAAGTGGATGGGTTGATTAAAAAAAACTTGTTGCTTTTAAGAGATCCTACAACTTGGGCTTATGCTTTTTTACGAGATAGGTATAATAAACCCTATAAAGCATTTCCTCTCCAGGATATAATTATGAACGACAAGTCTCAATATATTCTTGCTGTTGGTTCATTTCAAATAGGAAAAACAGATACTCTTCGAATTCTTGGACTTCATCACATTTCTGGTTTTGATGGTATCTTTAATGCTTCTGCCCTTATTTGCTCTAAATCATTACCACAGTCTTCTGATGCACTTAGAGGAGTAAAGCAAATGATGGAACGGTCTGATATTTCATTCAAAGAAACAATAGGCCAGGCAGACAATCAAACTCAGCTTTTTATCAAAAACCAAAGCGGTAAAGGAGATTCCTCGCTTATCTGTGTTCCTGCAACAGATGCAGCACTTGGATACCCTGCTACTCTTATGCTCATAGATGAGTTAGGAACGTATGAAAACGGCAGGGATATTTACTTTAGAGTGCTTGAAAGCAGGACTTATTTGACAAAAGGCAGAGTTATCATATTTGCAAATCCTACAGGCAAACAAGGCATTCTTTGGGAGCTCTGGAATAATCCTAAGTTTTCAAAGTATCAATTTGATTGGTTATCTTGTCCGATTAATACGCTAGCTGGATTAATAGAAAAACGCCAGGATAAATATCTTGGTGAGTTCAAAGAACACTGTCTGGGGCAGTTTATTTCTTCAAGAGGCGGTTGGCTTACAGAGTCAGAAATAGCAGATGCAGAAACGGAGGATTTAAACGAAATAGGCCACGTTGTTGATCCTGTTTTTTCTTTTACTGATTTGGCCAAGAAACACGACCAAGCTATTTCACTTATTGGAAGAATCAAAAATCCAGATGAAGATGAAAAAAAACAAATACTAGAGGTAGTAAAAGCAATAGAATTTCCAAGAGGAACAGATTACAAAGTAGTAGCAAATGAAATAGTCGGTTTTAACACTGAATATACTGTTAATAACAATGGAGTAGATGCTTCTGGCCCTGGAGAGGCTTTTTTTGATTTTATCAAAGACAGAGTTGCTATGATTCCTATTCCTTTTTCTCTTCAAAACAAAAGCCGTATGTATACTAATTTTAAGATAGTATTCGAACAAAGAAGAATAAAAATTCCAAAAATAAAAAAATTCCATCAACAGCTTGAAACACTTGATTTCAAACGAACAAGCGGCGGACAATTAATGGTACATCACGAAAACGAGTCTGACTTAGACGATTACCCAGATGCCCTTGCTGGATTGATGGAGATAGCATTAAGACCAAAGCAAGCCTATGCAAATATAATTGAAACTGTTTCAGAGCCGTCGGCAGACAAAGGAAAAAGAACTCTAGTTGTATGCACTAAGTGTTCTCGTTATTTTGAAAGCAAAGGAGTTGATATTTGTGAAGATTGCAATTAGTATTGTTTTTATTATTTTATTAATTACAAGTTGTAAACCAAATCCTATTTCAAACCCTGTTTCAAACGTAGCTAAGTCTGATTTGATTCACTATTATAATTTTGAGCAAAATGGAAGGTTAAGAGATTTAATAGGAAATTCTAATTCTATAAATGAATCTGTTTTTGAAAAAGGAATAAAAGGGATAAATGGAAAATCTTGGTTTTTTAATGGAACTAATTTTGTTGATCTCGGAGAGTCTTTTATTGAGGGGCTTAGTTATTTTACTTCATCTTGTTGGGTTAATTTAAATAAAACAAATATAGGTGCACAAGTTATTTGGGACTCAGGAAGAATAGATGTTGGCTGCAACAATATGATGTTTGGCAGATTTGGTGAATACTGGGAATTTAGGCTTACTACTACACTGGATGCAGAAGACAGAACTAAAACAAATATTTTCTCATATAATTTAAGTTATCTAATCAAAGAAAAAGAATGGCATATGGTTACACTTGTTTATGATTCAAAAAAAATAACAGGTTATATAAACGATATAAGCATAGGAAATATTGGCTTAGATGGAAACATTAGGTCAAATGAGTCTTTTTGGCTTGGTGATGATAGTGAAGGGGGCTTTGGTTTGAATGGTTTGCTTGATGAATGCTATTTCTGGAACAACTCTCTTTCAGAGAAGGAAATAAAAAAACATTATAATAGTTTCCAAAGGAAGTAAAGGTTCTTTCTTTTTCTAAGTTGCCCGCGGGGACAGTGTGGACTTTAGTATACTCCCCCGAGTGACTCCATCTGAAATCAAGGTAGTGACATTTTCAAAATTAATTATAATTTAGAGTATGGGTATTCCTCTATATCCACCTACCTATTTATTCACTCCCCACCCGTAGTCTATGTGTTGTCTTATGATATATCTATTCTAATATCTATATATGATTATGTAACCAAACCGAAAGGTTTATATACTTACTTATCTATACTATCTCTTATATAGTTACTAAGAAAGTATCTATATGGTAAGAAAAGGTTGTGTTACTGATCATATATTATGTGTTGTATATGGTTACTATCATATATGCTAAGAGGAATACTTACTATGTAAGTATCAAAAGAAATAAGCTAATACTTACAATGTGAGTATCACTATAATAACTATGATAGTGCATATAGGGATTGTCTTATATGTACCATAAGATAAAAAAAGAGGTGTAAAATGATAAGAAAACTAATAAGTAAGATCATCGGAACTATAAGAAGTGATGATGGTAATTGGGAAACAGTAGATGACACTTGGTTGTCTAATGTAGCTTATGTTAATAACATAGGTGATTCAGTAGATTACCTTAATAGTGTCTATTGTGGGGTATGAAACCCCACCCCCCAAAATGGCTAAGGTAATTCTTGCTGTTTGGGAGTGTTAGGTAAGCTAACAGGAGTGATAATAATGACAAAAGAAAAAAGGTATTGTGAGTCTACTCATAATAGCCATAAGCATTGTTGGAACTATTATGATGATAAATGTACTAACTGTGGTAAGACTTTAAAAGAACTTAATCAAAAATAGTTTTTCATTTCCATAGATAATCACTTAATTGTGGTTATCGGAAGGTGTAAGATGAAACTAGAAGTCTATGAAAAAAGCAAAAAAGATAGTATTGTTAGAGTTGGAATAGAAGAAGAAAGAGATGGAGATATTCTATTAAGCACAGTTGATGAAGCAGGTAAAAACCTAACTTGTGGAGGTATTTTGAGAATAAACTCTGATGGTAGTATTACAAGATGTAATGGAGTTAATACAGACTTTGGTTTTAGGCTTGATAGTAAAGGAAGAGTAGAACTAGATGAATAAATAGGTAATAATCATATTAAAGGGCTTAATTGCTATTAGAATTGGAATTAAGGGTATTTGCAGGAGCGCCTGCAACCCTCTAAATAGTTAAACGGAGGTATAAAAATGGGATTTAGTATAAGTGTAGATTGGTCGAATTATATTGAGAATGGTTGGGTGAACACAGGCAGAAGCTTAGTGGAAGAAAACTGCACACATAAAGCAGAAGATAGTAACGATACAAATATGAGATATTCTGGATATTGTGAGAAGTGCGGACAAAGTGAGGATAGTTGTGAACCTATGATGAATTACGCATACCCTTTAGAAACTACTCCAGATGACAAAGCTATATTAAAGGTATGCAAAGATACCAACTGTACTGTAATGTATAACACAGAAGAAGATAAACATTATCTTGCTTTGTGTGGTGGTGGTATGGATTTAAGTCAATGTATAGCTATGGCTTATTTCATTATAGAGAAATGGATACCATTAGACTTAGCTTTGCAGGTATGCACACAACCAAATATAAGCCAATACGGTAAGAACTTTCGTAAGGTTATGAGGGCTTGTAAAGATAGCATAAAGAAAGACATAGACAACGGCAGATTCAAAATAAAAGAGATAAATCGAAGGATAAAAGAGAGTTTGGCTAAGGAGAAAAAATGATAATGTTCGGAACAGATTTAAGCATTTCAGATGTTGAAGAACTAAACGAACTATTAAACGAGTTTTTCTTTTTTAATTTTGATACTGTAATTACTTCAAATGGAGTTGAGTTTGTTTAATGCTCTTTAGAAAAGAGCTCAAAAGAAACAATACGAGGTGAATGATGATAAGAAAAGTAAATATAGTTGGACTAGAAGTTGATATGGAAGATAAAGAAAGGAAAAAAGGATTTATTACTTTAGAAATGTGTGTTGAAGATATTGATAGATGGAAGGATATATGGTGTAAGCGAAAGTTTATAGAAATAGATGTTAAATTAAAAATGAGGTAAGATTATGATTAACTGGAACAAAATAATAAACAATCTAGGAGTTGTTTTCATTACTTCTGATGTTGGAGAAGGAAAGACAGCAGTTTCATTTCATATATTAGAACGCTTAAAACTGCAAAAGCCTGTTTATGTTTTTAAGCATCCAAAACCAGAACTAGTGACTAAACTAGGTTTTAAAGTGATGCACTCTATTGATGAAATCGAAAACCTAAGAAACATTATTCTCTATATTGACGAACCCCAAATTGTTTTTCCAAAGTACGAGAAAAGAGGTTCGATTGTCTTAAACAAGATACTTTCTCTATCTAGACAAAAAGACATAACTTTGATTCTTTCTACATCAGACACCAGGTATATAACAGCAAGTGAAGAGTTTTATGTTTCTACTTATATAATCAAAAGAATAGACTACGATATGGTAAAGCGAGGAAGCAAGATAAGGAAAATAATAAGAGAAACAGCAACAATAACTCCAGAAGGCTATTCAGATAATATAAAGAAAAGTGAGTTTGTTTTCTACAACAGAAAACTAGTAGAGTTAAACAGAAAACACTCGTTTAAACTGCCTGAGTTTTTTAATGATGAATACAGCAAGCCATTTAGTTAGTCTAAAACCTACTGCTAATTACTTAAACTAAAATTAGTTCCTAACTGGAACGGAGGTCAAAATGGAAGTAGAAAAAGAAATTGAACAGCCAAATTCGGTTGAGATTAGCATAAACGCCAAAGGATTGTACTCGGCAAAGTGTAAGATTTACTCCAAGACAATAGATGAAGCAATGAAACAAGCAACAGAGAAAGCAAAAGAGCTTGAGATTTTAATTAAAGAGAAAAATGGTGGTTGAAATGAAATATGAAATTGAATTTTGGGCAATGTTGGTAATATCACATATATATTTTGCTAACAGTAATTTTTTTAGTAATAATCTAAATTTGTTTAATTGTATAGTAGGTATTGTTTGGTTTATTATGGCTATTATTGCAACTTTTGGAGGTGATTAAAGTGTGCAAAAAAATATGTAAAGGATGTAACAAAGAATTTGAAACAGGCGTCTTTGAGAATAATAAATACTGTAAATCTTGTTACATTCAAATTAAGAATGGAAATGGCAATTGTGAGACTACGCCTCACACTTCAAAAATAGTTATAAGTGGGGATCAGAAGCTACGAACTTGGAGTTATTTATACAGCGTGCATTTCAAAGGAAATAAAAAGGAAGTAACAGTAATAAACGAGACAAACAAAGCATATAAAGAAGGAGTTAAAGAGGTTGAAAATGGCACACAATAAAGATTGTAATTGCGAAAACTGTATTCAATACAGAGATTTCTGGTATAATTACATAGCCGAGCAAGAGTCAGCAATAGAGGATTATTTAAACAGATAAAATAACTGGAGGGATAAAATGAATGAAAAAGACTATAAGGCAATAGCAGAGATATTTAGAAAATATGATAAACTAAATCAAGAGGGAAAATTAGGTTTATCTCCAAAATATAAAAATGGGATTAGTTCAGCTTTGAATTTTATATCTTTTGATTTAGCCGACTATTTTGAGAAAGAATTAGGATGTGTTTGTACTCATAAAATACATAAAAAGTTTTGTCAAGTTGGCACTTGTATGTGTTTTAAGTGTAAACCAATATTCAACCGAGAACAATTCTTAAAAGATTGTGGAGTCAAATGAAACTAATTTTATTATTTCTTTTGATTATCCCTGTTGTATCTGCTGATATAAAAGTCTATGACGATTTGAACGAGAGCAGAATAAATGAAACTCTTTCTTATTTTGAAATACCAGACTATATCCATACTGTTAGATTCTTTAACAGAACAAGAGACTATTGTGGTTTTTACTGGTTCGGTGGAATGATTGATATAAACATAAACAAAGAATGTACTAATTATGATTTCAGTTGGATTATTTCTCACGAACTAACTCACGGTTACTTTTTTAATGAAATGAGCAGTAGAGAACAACATTCTTATTGTAGGTCAGTTGGAATGAAGGGTAGAAACTGTTGGGAGCAGTTTGTTTTAAGTCAATAAACCACTCCAAATTGACCTTTTACTATTTTTTTCTTCTAATATATCTATCTTTAATTCCATTATGATTGGTTCTAATTTAAAATCAATTTTAAGTGATTTAGTTTGTTCTTCGATTGTTTTGTTTATTGCAAACTCCCATTCTTCTGATTGAACTACATTATGGACTAAACATTTCAATAATCCTTTTTGTTTTCTTGTTAATTTCATTCTAACCTCGCTTTCTCTTGAATCTTATTTACTAATATATTATCCCCTGGATTAGTATAATTAAATTTATTTCTTAGCAATATCCATTCACTTAATTTGTTGGTTATTTTACTTTTTAATTTATACATCTCACTCATTTGAAACTTATAATCCTGAAACAGAACGAGTAATGCCTGACCTTCACGAAGCCATTTTAAGTGCCTCTCTCCTTCGGTATCAACAGCAGGTAAATTACTTAATTTAAATTTATCCACCTCACGCTTGATTTCTTCAATGGTTTTAAGCTTTTCTGTTTTAACTTTTTCAATCACTTCATCGAGTTCCTCGTTTGGGATATAAGTCAAAAGGTAGAGTTTTGTTATACCTAGTTGTTTTAACGGGGATCCGTTTGAAAGCAAACCAAATTTGTTAAACACTTCCATAAAGCGTCTTGCGTGTCTTGGAGAGAAAGAAAAGTTTCTTTCGATATAAGGTGTAAACTCTGAGTGTTCGAGTAGTTTCTTTGCAGTTGTAAGCAACTGGCCTATCTTTAAAAAGTTTAATACTATATTGCTTTCTCTGTGTTTTATTTCAATAGTTAAATCGTTTAATTCCATTTTTTTGCCTCCTTGAAGGCACTGAAGGGATTTGAACCCTTGACCTGAGGTTTACAAAACCCCCGCTCTGAACACTGAGCTACAGCACCAAATCGGACCTATATGTCCGTTTTACCTTTAACTATGTATCTTGAGCTTGTGGGCCACTATAAATAGTACCATACTCTCGAACCAATAGCCTACAATAAACAAAAAGGCAATTATGATTATTATTGATGTTTTCATTTTATCAATACTTTACGAAAGTTCCTTTGTATATTTAAAAGATTCATTGGCTATATTCCAAGTCATAAAATCAATGGCACTGAAATCAAACCAACTATCTGATGTGTTAAGGGTTAAGTTTCCATCTGAAAATACTATATAATCTGTTGTAAATATAATTCCTTGTGGTGTATCAATCAAAGGACCAGAAATGAATAATCTATTTTCATCAGAATAGTTACTGAAAGATAACTCTGGTGCTTCAATTGTTGTATTTTCTGCAAATATATACTCAATAATCCCTGTAATATCACCACATAATTCATTATAGCCATTAATGTCTTTTTCATAAGAATAATTATATCCAAAATCCGTATTCAATCCTTCTATCTTTTCCATATTACCTAACTTTAACTCCTTGAGTTCTTCACATTTGATTTCTAACAAAGGTTCTAAACCAGTATTACAACCAACCATCAAAACCAACAAACATATTATTCCTATTATTATTTTCATTTTCACACCTCATTAGTAAAACGTACCAAACATATAATTATTTTATTCATTTTTTTATCAACCACATTTCTCTTTCACTTTTTTCAACATATTTACTTGCTCTCCATATTAAAAATGTAAGTGCTGATACAATAGATATTAGACCTATAAGCATATCTTGTAGAACGCCAAAACCAAACACTAAAACTCCAACAATTGATGTGATAAGTATTATAGCCACACATCCTAATCCTATAAAAAATGTTTCTAGTTCTTCTTTCATATTCTCACCTCATTAGTAAAGCGTAAGTCTTAATCTGTTAAAACCTATGAATCTTACTTAATGCTTTGAAAATCTTTGCTTGTTTCTGAAATGTGGTTTTATATTCTTTTTTCTTTGTAGATTTAGCTAATTTCAAACATACATCTGATAAACCTAAACAAATTTGTTCATCTATTATTCTTTTTTGTTTTAACTTTTTCCACATTAATTCGTTCTTGAAAATCACAATTTGTTTATCAATAGACTTTTTATCTGTATCAGACAATAATTTCCAAGTTTCTTTAGAAAATTCATTGTGTTTTTTTGGGTTCTTTGCATCTTCCAATAACTTAATTTTTCTTTTTAGTTCTTTTATCTTTTTCACTTTCCATTACCTCCTAAATTACAACTTGCTCGTGAACAATCTTGCGCAATTAGTTGGGGGTGTCTTTTATGCCCTCCTATGAGAACAACCGATAAACACTAACCATTCGCATTGCTCACGATTTATGTAAGTCTAAAAAGATTGTTTAATTTCTCTAGTCTTATGGTCTAGTTTCCATAGTTGTTTTTTATCTAATTTGTATTTTTCTTCTAGCTTTTCCCACAATGCTAGTTGTCTCTCTTTAATCAAACCTAACAATTCCAACAAAGCTTCTCTTTGGTAATTTATCTCTTTAAATACCCTTACTTCATCTTTAGTTGCTTTCATCTTTTACCTCCAATTACTTTCTTTTCCCCTAATTCAGCACTTGAATATGTTGGAAATATCTTTTATTACAAAAATAATCTCCATTTTTATGAGTGTAAACTGGAACAGCATTTCTAATACTAATTGTTGGTTTTTCGTTAAGTTCCATTATTCTGAAACCTCC
>SDBU01007633.1_pt1 | contig 12428 bp, 10 predicted proteins | sample 2277071 | NCBI WGS metagenome assembly SDBU01 (sample SAMN10397929, study PRJNA504765) | marine sediment metagenome | isolation source: marine sediment core GS08_GC12, 126 cmbsf | place: Arctic Ocean: Gakkel Ridge, Loki's castle | collected 2008
ATTTGACCTAGCTTATAATGGGGAGCTCAAGGATTGGTATAAGGTGCCAGATGACCAGCAGGGTGTTTCCTATGGGGCCTATAAAATCGAGGTATCAGCAAAGTCGCCTACTGTACGTTCCTTAGTAATTAAGGAACATATGGATTTCATTCATTACGTTGCCGGCCTTGAAGATATGAAGGCTTTAGTTGAGATATGGAGAAGATACTATTTTAATACAGAAACAGATGCAGTCAATAAGCAGTAAATCCCTCAAATCCGTAGATATTCTGTATCCCTGCACTTTCTGTAAACATCTGTGGAAGTAGGCTAGAAATCTGCAGACACGTTTAAGTTGGCACTTTTATGACATTACCGACTAAGCTTTGAAGCATATTATCTGGCTAAGTGTTCAATCAACAATAAAATATACAAGATGGAATGTTCAGCTAACATAGCTGAGCCTTGCGATGCATCGTGTAGCCTCTGCCACCTCTCAGCGACAACCAAGCTCAGTGGTTTGTCTGGAGTTATCCAGTGTGACATAATACGGCAAGGATGACACAGAGTGTCAGCGGAGGCGATATGTGCACATGAACGAAGAGGGTTGGTCATTTAGATGCAAGGACTGCGGTTCAACCGAGCTATATGTCGAACATGAGTACAGCATCACTGAAGTAATAGTGCACTTTTTGGAATGCAGTTGTAAGGTCGGAAACGATTTTGCTGCTCAGGGAACAAGCTACGTTACAGTAACTCATGTTGACCGGATGGCGCTGGATGATGACCATCGTCTAGGCGATGTGGAGGAGACCGAGGAAGTAGATACAACAGAGGAGGAGGATGACTACGAGGTTCAATGCCATAAGTGTCTGAGGGATGCCCAGGAGGATGACTGGAGCACAGAAGTCGAATCTTCGGATATTGACAGTGACAGCCATGAGTTCTATGTACGCTGTGCAGGTTGCGACTGAGAAATCGAATTTGGATGGTCGCATCCTGGACGCGGGGGTCGAATTTGGCCAGCCGAATGTAGCGACTTTAACCCTTGGAAGAGCTGGCCTGAGCCTGAACTGAAAAAGCAAGGCAAGCCGGTAATAGGCTGCCTCTGTGCTTTTGTTCCCCTGGAGATTATTACCGCCGCCGGCTTGATTCCGTTCATCGATTGATTGGTAACTTAACATTCCAAACTGGCCTTGTCAAGAATGCCCGCGAGTGCAATTGACTTTTGTACTGAAAATTACTATGATTGAAGGCTAGTTCTAATGCTTCAAAAAGGGTGGCGAAATCACTAATTAAGCTAGCAACAGGTTGAGGCTAAGCACCACAACTGTTTCTATTCATCGAAGCTTTACCTATAATTCGAGCGAATCGGACCTACAGGGCAGGTAACGGGTCTACCATTCAAATACTAGCTCTTGGACAAGGCTACAATGAAGGAGTTAAAAAGTGAAGTTAAAGTTATTTGAGTCCGGTTGGATAGGTAGGTTGTCCTTGAAAAACCGAATAGCCATGGCTCCAATGGGCATTGTGGGATTTGAAGAACCAGACGGCAGGCTATCACAACGAGGAATAGACTATTATGCTGCCCGCGCCAGGGGGGGGACAGGGCTGATAATAACCGGGCTGTTCCGTGTTTGCCGATGGATAGAGCAACCTAGAGACATACCTCTGGTAAGGCATGTGATGACTGATAACAGACTGTACATAACACGACTCAACGAGTTCGCTGAGACCATGCACGATTACGGGGCGAAGGTTGCTGTCCAACTGACAGCCGGGTTTGGGCGTGTGGCTCATCTCGACCCCAGTGACGGTGAGGCTGTAGCACCATCGGTGTTACCTTGTTTTTGGAACCCCGGAGTCGTGACACACAAGCTAAGCATAGAAGAGATCAAGCGCTTGGTGCAGGCCTTTGAATTTGCCGCTAAGGTGGTGAGCGAGGCCGGCATAGATGCTGTAGAGTTACATGGTCATGAGGGGTATCTCTTTGACCAGTTCAAAACCGCGCTCTGGAACAAGCGAACCGACAAGTACGGTGGAGACCTAGATGGAAGACTTAGGTTCTCTTTTGAGGTAATTGAAGCTATTAAGAAAGGGGCTGGGGCAGACTTTCCAGTAATCTACAGGTTTGGTCTTACACATCATTTAGCCGGAGGACGGGATGTTGAGGAGGGGCTTGAGATAGCCCGCAGGCTGGAGACAGTCGGTGTTGATGCCCTCGATGTTGATGCCGGGTGTTACGAGACCTGGTACTGGCCTCACCCGCCGACAACTCAACCACCTGGTTGTATGGTCGATATGGCGGAGATGGTAAAAAAAGTAGTCAAGATTCCAGTTATGGCCGTGGGCAAACTTGGATACCCAGAATTAGCTGAAAATGTGTTGCAGGAGGAAAAGGCTGATTTTATTGTTTTGGGGAGGGCCTTACTGGCCGATCCAGATTGGCCCAATAAGGTGAAGGCAGGGAGACTGGAAGATATACGCCCGTGTATTGGAGACCATGAATGCCTCAAGAGGATAATTGGACGTAAGTACCTTAGTTGCACAGTGAATCCAACAGTTGGCATGGAGAGAGAGTTCACGATAACACCAGCAGGAAAGCAAAAAATTGTGCTCGTAGTTGGTGGAGGGCCAGGTGGCATGGAGGCGGCTAGGATAGCGGCACTAAGGGGCCACAAAGTCACCTTATGGGAGAAAGGTGATATCCTGGGTGGAAATCTGATACCAGCCTCAGTGCCTGATTTTAAACAAGACTACAAAGATCTGATAAAGTACCTTTCCAACCAAATAAAAAAGCTTGCAGTGACTATTGAGCTTGGCAAGGAAGCTACTTCAGAGCTGATTCAAGGAATGAACCCCGAAGTTGTCTTCATTGCTATGGGTGCTAAACCAATAATTCCTCAGATTCCAGGGGTTGAAAAGGGGAATGTGGTGACCGCCATCGACTTACTTTTGGGTAAGAAGCAAGCCGGGGAATCGGTGCTCATAATCGGTGGCGGTCTTATCGGTTGCGAGACGGCACTATATCTGGCGCAAAAGGGTAAGAAGTTGGCCGTGGTGGAGACTTTAGACAGTATAGCGCGAGACATGTATAAAGCCAACCGCGAACACTTGCTGAAGCTACTTGATGATAAGGAAGTTGATATTTTAACTAACGCTAAGGTCCTGGAGATAACCGATGACGGCATTATTATCGCTGACAAGTATGGAAAAAGAAGTACCTTAGCTGCCGACACGGTGGTGCTCGCCTTGGGCTTCAAGTCAGACGAGATATTAGTAGAAGCTTTGAGGGATAAAGTTCCAGAGCTATATGTTATTGGTGACTGTGTGGAGCCTCGCAAAGTGATAAATGCCATATGGGAGGGATTCCGTACGGCTCGCTTGATTTGAGAGAGAAGACTGTTACCGGGTAATCAAAAAATGAAATGGGGAAAAGCCTATCCTGCTTCGGAAATAATAGGCATGCAGTCATACTCTCCCACTATTAATGCTCTAAAGCCCGTATTCTTGCCAGCGGCTTTCCACTAGTCTTTCAACATCCGGGAGTTGTTCGGTACATGTGTACGGCAGCCGGCGATTCCCCCACTCCGCTCTCACTGGATGAGTGGTCCAGTTAACAGTAGCATCAATGAGAAGCTTATTCTGCAGGCTGGCGCCATAGACCAACGCATCTCTATCCTCGAAGGAAAGGCTGACATCCAGTGAACTGCCCAGATTCATGGGAAAAACGACTATGTCTTTGGCCGGGTCAACGTAGGTCTGAATCGCCAGTTGCAGGGCTCTCATACTATGCTGCCGCAGCTATGTATGAGGAGACCAAGGACCCCAAGTTCGCTCCTCCTCTACTGCTGAAGAAGATGGTGGCCGCCGGTCATCTTGGTCGCAAGACAGGCAAAGGCTTTTACGACTACCCTGAAAAATAAGGGCATGCTCCGAAAGTTTTTCTCACACGTTGAGACTTTTATTTTAGTCCCAGGGTAGCAGCACGACTCTGAAGGGGGTTTCACCCTCAACCTTACCATAAGCTATTGCCAGTCCTTTTTCCGCCTCTACTAAGGGCAGCTTGTGACTAACAAGCTTTTCTAGCGGGTATTTCCTTGTCTCAGCTAATCTCAAAGCCGTTAACGCTGATTTGGCATTGTGGGAGAAAACACCCTGGAACCTTATCTCGTTTAGAGAGAGCTTATCAGTGACCATCTCTGCTTTCTTCCCTCCGGTGAGCGAACCGTGGACAACGGTGCCCAACGGCCTAACTAAATCTATGGAAAGGGGCACCCCTGATGGTGAGCCACTTACATCAATGACCACATCAGCCATATTACCCCCCGTAATATCACGCACCCGTGAGATTACTTCTTCCCTTTCAATATCTATGGTGCAATCAGCGCCAAATTCTTTAGCCATCTCCAGTTTGTTTTTATCTTTGGATAGACCAGTAACTATTATCGGAGAGGCGCCACATTCTCTGGCCACCGCGGCCGCACACAGACCCTGTGGTCCGGGACCTTCGATAACTACCGCATCTCCCAGAGACACTTGCCCTGCCTGTTGCACCCAGTGAACCGCATTACCCAGCGCAGCACCAACCAGCACTGCAGTTTCATCAGGTATACTAGAATAAAAAGGAAGGACTGTTGCCCTGGAATGCAGGTACAGGTACTGCCCGTATCCGCCCCACAGGTATGGGGGTATCCGGCAGGAAGTTTTGTACCCGTAACCTACAGCTTCAGGCTCCCGGCAATATTGAGGACTCCCTCTCAAGCACCTAAGACAGTGACCGCATCCGCTGCTCGCCACTACAATAACCCGCTCCCCCACCTTCACCCCCCAGCGCAATGCGGCATGACGGCCTACACGCTCAATGACCCCGGTAATCTCATGCCCCATAATCAGAGGGTAAACTGACTCCGGTCGTGTTGGGGCGCCAAAGAAATTCTTCGCATCACTGGCGCAGATACCAACCATAGTCACCCTGAGTAGTCCATCGTCATCGCCTATTTCTGGAATATCAAATTCCCGGATATCTATTCTTGGTACCCCCCGTTTTTCCATTACCGCCGAGACCTCTTTGCCTGTATTGCTCATAATATTCCCCCAAATATCTTAAACATTGTTTAGAGTTGAAATTTTAACAGGCTTGGTTACCTGAATTCAAGTTACCTTCAGCGGGCATTGCGGCGTAAGATGAAGGTCACTGAAAAAACTCTCCCCGGCCAACTCGAATCTTGTCGAAGTTGGCGGGGAGTTCTAGGTTTCGTCCCCGCAAGTGGGCCGCGGAGGACTCGAACCTCCAACCGGCTGATTAAGAGATGTCCAAGAGACAAGCTACCAATCGCTTGCTAGACCGACCGCTTGTCTCCTTTCAAGAGAATTATTATATAATAATCTGCATCCACATGCAAAAGAAGACCGTGATATAGTCTTATTTACCTCTTCTTATATTGCCACATGGAGTGAACCCCTGAGATTGGACACAATGGGTTAGGAAGATCAGGAAGGTCTGGCAGGGTCAGAGTATAATCGAAAGGAGAAAGGACCTTGCCATGAGGAATCAAAGAGGTTTCAGTTTAGAATTCAAGCGGCGGGTAGTTGAGGAGCTGATGAGCGGCGAAAGCCGCCCCGCACAGCTCTGCCGCAGATATAACATCACCTCAAGCGTGCTTTACCACTGGAAGAAGCAGTACAGCCGGGGTAACTTCAACAACGAGCCCACCGAGGAAGGGGCTCTCAAGGACAGGATAGAGAAGCTGGAGCGCCTGGTGGGGAAGCTCACCCTGGAGAATGAATTCCTGAAAAAGGGGCTCCAGCACAGTCTCAGCCAGTCCCAAAGAAACGGGAAATCGTCGCCTCTCTCAAACACATCATCAGATATATCCGCCGGGGGTGCCGACTGATGAAGCTGGCACGGAGCAGTTTCTACTATAAACCAAAGTCGCTGAGCCCTGAGCGGATGGAGGCGGAGGCCGACCTGAGAGACAAGATTGAGGCTATCTGCCTTGAGTATACTCGCTACGGCTACCGCCGGGTTACCCATGAACTGAGGTACAGAGGCTGTCACGTGAATCACAAGAAGGTGCTGAAGATTATGCGGGAGAGCGACCTCCTCTGCCGGGTGAAGACCACTGACTCAAGGCACCGTTTCCCCCGCTATCCCAATCTTATCAAGGAGAGGGTCATCAGCTGCTTAAACCAGGTATGGCTATCGGATATCACCTATATTCGTATCCGGATGGGCTTCGTTTACCTGGCGGCGATACTGGATGCTTATTCCCGGAAGGTGATTGGCTATGCTGTTTCCACCAGGCTGGATACCGCCCTGACGCTGGAGGCGCTCAAGATGGCCATAGCCCGGCGGCGACCTGGCCCAAGTGTTATTCATCACTCGGACCAGGGAGTGCAGTATGCCTCAGGTGATTATGTGGCAGAGCTCAGGAGCCACGACTTTGAAATCAGCATGGCGCGGGCAGGCAACCCTTACGAGAACGCCAGGATGGAGAGTTTCTTTAAGACACTGAAATACGAGGAGGTGTATCTATGTGAATATGAGACCTTCGAAGACGTGGTGGCCAGGCTTCCCTATTTCATCGATGAGGTTTATAATCAGAAGAGGCTTCATTCGGCCCTTGGCTATCGCTCACCGAATGACTTCGAGAGATTAGTGCTTCAGCTGAAGGATTCAGGAGAACAATGGATTACCCCGCCATCCTTCCTGGGAAGGACTAACCCTATCTGTCCAATCATAGGGGTGCACTCCAATTGCAGATGTTAGGACTTAGGACAATGAGAAGTATTTTACAGTTATGCTTATAAAAATGCTGTAGGAGGTAGATAATGATACAAATAGCCGAACAACGGAAGCTGAGTGAAAAAGTAATGAGGGAGAAGGAGGAGTTACTATCAGCCCCTCCTCAGATTGATACTCAACGGCTCGAAATTATGCTCGATGTTTATCGTGAAACGGCGATGCAGCCGACGATGCCTACCGTCCTTCGTCGGGCTAAGCTCTTCCACCGACTTTGCTCAGAGAAGACCATCTACATAGATGGTAACCCATTTGTTGGCGCCCAGACTAAGTACAAGTATGGCGCCTATCCTTTCCCCGAGGAAGGCTGCCTCTGGATGGAGAGGACCGACGAGTTTTCCCTGCCCAGGGCGAAGCTCCAAATATCCCCCGAAGTCAGAGAGTGGGTGGATAAGAGCATTGAGCTCTGGCGGGAGGCAAACCTGTTTAATATCACCGGTGATGTAGTACTGGAAAAATATGGTGTGGACATACGTACATTTTCAAAATGCGGCGTCTGGATTGATGCCGTGGCCGGTGGTGCCAGTCATCTCATTGGTCCTGATTATACCAAGCTAGTTAATAAGGGATTGAAAGGCATCATTGCTGAAATAGAAGAAGCAGAGTCCAGACTGGATACGGGGGAACCGGGTGCTGTCGGCCGGTTCTATTTTCTCCAGGCAGCCAAACTAGCCGTTAATGGCATGATAGTGCTGGCCGACCGGTATGCGGCGCTGGCCAGAGAAATGGCCAAGAACGAAAAGAATGCGGAACGCAAACAGGAGTTGGAGGAGATTGCTGAGATTTGTGACCGGGTTCCGGCAAACCCCGCCCGTAATTTCCGCGAGGCGCTCCAGGCATGTTGGTTTGCCCAGCTTGGCGTATGGCTGGAGGCGCCAAAGGCACTCAACGCTCCGCCATCTTCCTTAACCAAGTCGCTCTATCACATATATAAGAAGGACAAGGATGAGGGCAGGATTACCGATGAAGAGGCCATTGAACTTCTTCAGTTCTATTTCCTGAAAATAAATCAATTGGCTGACGTCCGGCCGCCTCATGGCTTCAGGTTCAACCAGAGTCGATTAGGCCAGCAGTTGACTTTGGGTGGTCTAACACCTGATGGGAAGGACGCCACTAATGAGTTGGACTGGCTGGTGCTTGAAGCCCAGCACCGCGTCCAGCTTCCGGAGCCATTGGTCAACCTGGTCTACCACGATAAACTCTCGGAAGAGTTTCTGCTGAAGTGCATTGATTTAATCAGAACCGGTATCGGCCAACCGGCTTTTCATAACAGTCGGGTAGGCATTGAGCGTCATCTGTATAACCACCACATGCCCCTGGAGGATGCCCGGCCATTCATTATTACCGGCTGTGTGCAGAGTTCTATATCGGGCTGTACCGATGGCTACTGGTACGCAAGACTTAATGCCGCCAAGGCGATTGAATTTGCATTGGAGAATGGTAAGGACCCGCTAACTGGCATACAGCTTGGTCTGCAAACTGGAGAGGTGGAAAGCTTCCAGACTTATGAAGAGTTTTACCAGGCTTTCGCCAGGCAACTGGAATACCTTGTTCCCCTGACCTATGATGTTTCCCGGACTTCCTGTAGTCTACAGCAGAACTTCCCTACCCCTTTTGGCTCATCACTAGTCAACGACTGTATCCAGAAAGGTAAGGATATTGTAGAAGGGGGTGCCAGGTACAGTTTTGGTGATGGGGTGTGTCTGATAGGGGTGGTTGATGCAGCTAATTCTTTAGCCGCGGTCAAGAAGCTGGTGTATGGGGACAAGAAAATCACCATGAGCCAGTTAAGAGAGGCTCTGGCGGCTGACTTTGAGGGATATGAGGATATAAAGCGTATGTGTCTCGCTGCGCCTAAATATGGTAATGATGATGAATACGCCGATTCGATAGTTCAGAAAGTGTATGAGTTATGCGATAGGCTGCACCCAAAGATTGACCATTTAGGCAGACCGCTCATGGCGTCAGCTTATTCGGTAGCGTCCCACACAGCTTTTGGGGAATACACCGGCGCCCTGCCCAATGGCAAGAAAGCAAGGGGAAGCTTAGTTGACGCCAGTGTCTCAGCCCAGGGGGGTACCGATAAGAAAGGGCCGACGGCTCTTGTCAAGTCCGCGGCTAAAGCAATTGATAGCGTCAAGTACGGTTCAAGTCACTTCAACATGAAGTTCCATCCTTCAGCTCTCAAGGGAGAAGGTGGTAAGAAGCTGCTCTCCCTGATTAAGACCTATTTTGACCTGGGTGGCTACCATGTCCAGTTTAACTGCGTAAGTGGCGAAACGCTTCAAAATGCCCAACTTCACCCTGAAGAGTATAAGGAGTTAATTATTAGGGTGGCTGGCTTTAGTGCCTATTTCATTACTCTGGATAAAGACGTCCAGGACGATATCATAAAGCGAACTGAGCTGCGCTTATAGAAATAAATGTAATCTCAGAAAGCTGGAGCACGAGTATGGTAGTAGGAGACATAGCAACAAGCAATGCTCGCCTGTTTCCCAACAAGATAGGGATTATCGACGAGAAGACCAGGCTATCATGGAAGCAGTTTAATGATAGGATAAATCAGCTATCCAATGCTCTATTAGAGTTGGGATTGAAGAAAGGTGACCGTGTAGCCATAATAGCTGAGAATTGTCACGAGTACGCCGAATTCCTCTTTGCTATAGCTAAGGCTGGCCTGATCACCGTCTGTCTTAACTATCGACTAACCGCCGAACAGTTAATCCGCATATTGAATGACTGCGAGCCTAAAGCCATATTAATCCAAGATAATTTCAAGAGCCTTGTCTCACCTATCAAATCAGCCGCAAATAGCATTGTCAGCTTCATAGGCATTGGTAAACATCATGGCTGTAGCTGCGATTATGAGTCTTTGCTATCAGAATATCACCCAACTGAGCCCGATATCAACGTTGAGGATGAAGATATATATCGGCTACAGTATACCACCGGAACCACAGGCACCCGTAAGGGCGTTATATTGATTCACAAGAATGAAATCGTTAGCTGTATGATGCGGATACAGGGTACGCCCACCTCCCGGAATGACGTGGTTCTCAATATGGCTCCGCTTTTTGCTGTAGGCACACAGGCAAGGTTTATTGGCAGCTGCTCTTTGGGTGCAACCTCTGTTATCGCCGCCTTCAGCCCTGAGAGCTTTGTAGAAATCGTGGAGAGAGAAAAGGTAACCTTAGCTAGTTTGCTACCAGCCACGACCTTCAAGCTGGTTCGTGAGTATTTAGAAACAAGCGAACGCGAATATGACTTGAGTAGTCTACACAAGTTCCAGCCTGAAGGAGGACAACACTGCTCGAGAATTGACTTGAAAGAGATGCTGGACTATTTCAATATCCCTTATTCCAATGTATGCAAGCCATACGGCTTGACTGAGGCTATGCCAGCTTCATTTCTTGTTCCAGAGGAAGTTAGCGCAGGACTTTGCCCTAATGCCACCGAGAAAGAAAAAAGACGGCTTGAGTCAATAGGTAAACCCTTATTCGATGGGGAAATGAAGGTGGTAGATGAAAACGACGATGAAGCCCTTCCCGGTCAAGTCGGAGAAATCCTGCTCAGGGGTGACATGGTGATGAAGGGCTACTGGAATAATCCGGAACTATCAGCAGATGTTCTTCGTGGAGGGTGGTTACATACATCAGACCTGGGCGTCATAGATGAGGATGGCTACCTCTATTTTAAGGGCAGAAAGGATTTTGTCATCAAAAGCGGGGGATTTCTGGTTGGCCCAGAGGAGGTGGAGGAAGTGATACTTGAGCATCCAGCAGTAGCCGAGGCGGCGGTGATTGGCATTCCTGATGAAAAATGGGGACAGATAGTCACTGCCGTCACTTGTTTGAAGCCAGGGCACAATGTCACCGCCGAAGACTTAAAAGAGCATTGTCGAAAGCGCTTAGCTAATTTCCAAGCGCCAAAAACGGTTGTTTTTGCGGAGAAGCTACCTCGAGACGTTGCTTACGGAAAAATAGGCCGGAAAGAGTTGATTAGTTCCTACGGTAAAGGGGGTATGAAATAATGGCAACTGGCCCTAATCTTAAGTATGAAGAAAATGAATTCTTTCGCTTGGAGAACGACGACGAGTACAACACCCTATGGTAGCTGTTTCAGAACACCAGGCGCGCGATGTACAAAGTTAGAACTAGAGAGATGTCAAAATATGGAATTACACCGGAAGAGGCAGCAGTTTTACTAGCTATCCAGGCAATAGGTGATGAGGCAACGCCTTTGCCCCATGAGAAAACAGAGAGGGCAGTGGACATGGTGATAAGGATGATGTGAGCAAAATCATTCGACTGCTTGGCTAGCTGGCCACCCACTAAAATAATGACGAGGTGACTGAAAATGCAGTATGACGAATTTTTTAAGTTGGCTAGTAATAGAAGAAGCATCCACAAATTTAAGTCCGATCCTATTCCTGATGAATATGTAGAAAAAATCTTGGATGTAGCACGGTGGGCCCCATCTGGTGCTAATAGTCAGCCTTGGGAGTTCATTGTTATTAAAAACCGCGTAACCATTAAGAAGCTAGCCGAAGCCTACGCACGGTATCAGGAAATAGCTCTGTGGATGGATATGACTCGGCTCGAGGAGTATAGGAATCCATCAATGAGGATTCCGACTCCCATCAATACGGAGGAAGCTGCACGGGCTAGGTTTACGCTATGGAGTAATGCTCCTGTCGTCATTGCCGTGCTTGGCGACCAGAGAACCCTTCAGGCCAGCACTTTGGCTGGGCGACTATTTGGGCACCACACCTTTGAGCAAAGTTTGGCTACTGCCAATTATGCAATGCATCTAGCAGCATCCTCTCTTGGGCTTGGAGCTCAGTGGATAAGCCTACCCTGGCCTGCTGCAGAAGATATGAAACCCATATTGGGAATACCCACAATACTTACCCCCTTTACTCTAAATGCTATCGGTTACCCCGCCGTGGATCCAGTTTCTCTCCGCCGCGACCTTAGGGAAATGGTCCATTATGAGAAATATGATATGTCAAAGTTCAGGTCAAACAAGGACATACAGGAGTATGTTAAAAACCTGGGCAACCAAAGAGATAAGCACGCAGGGTGGAAAATACCAATCGATACGTAGATAGTTAATTGAGACCTTGCAAGGGTGGATATCGAAAGTGGGTGCACGTCTGAATTAGCTAGTGAAGCTTTTAGAAAGGCTAGCTTTACAGCCCACCAGATCCATGGCGCCATTGGTTTCACAAATTACCATGACCTCCATCTTTATTTTATCCCGTAATGCTTATGCTAATTCAGCTGCTGGGATGTTTCCACACACATAGATATCACATGACCGTCCGCCTTATCGCTGGTAGCAGGATTACAAGTCTGCCGTTAGCAAATTTGACGACTATTATGCAAGCGCAATGAAGAGTAATCACAGCTTAGAACACTAGAGTAAGCCGTTGACCAAGGTTCGAGTTTGGCTCAGTGAGATAGTCTGACCTATGCTTGGAAAGGTTTTATGCCTTGATGTCAAGAAGATAGGAGGTGGAGGATGGCTAGAATGCCCAAGGAGGGGTTGGTTGAAACGGCGAAGACTGGTCACTCGATGATAGGCTCAATATTTATGATAGCTCAGATACATGCAGATTGCACCGCAAGCCGCTACATTCAGC
>SDBU01007634.1_pt1 | contig 12426 bp, 27 predicted proteins | sample 2277071 | NCBI WGS metagenome assembly SDBU01 (sample SAMN10397929, study PRJNA504765) | marine sediment metagenome | isolation source: marine sediment core GS08_GC12, 126 cmbsf | place: Arctic Ocean: Gakkel Ridge, Loki's castle | collected 2008
GGATTATCTGGTCATATTTACGCCCTATTATATTTATAGCGTACTTGTGAGGAATAGGATTTTCGATACATATTTTGGGGATATCTGCCCATAACATCTTTTTGAAAAACTTCCCCGCCTTTTGCAAATCATTCCAAAGATTTCTCTCTTCGAGCCATCTAACGCCCGAATTACAAAGTCGTGTGCATGGTGGGTGAGCTATCATTAAGTCATAATTCTGTGAATCCATTGACAACACTGACCTTACATCGCCCCGTATGTGAGGCCCTGGCCTCTCGGTCGGTAGTAAGTCACAACTAACCGCATCATGCCCTTTAGCAATAAAAGCATCCCTTACTATTCCTGAAAACTCACATGCAATTAATACTTTCATTCTATCCACACTCAATTACCCTTTGTTAGCTAAGATTTCTTGAATACTACAAAAGCAGGCCATTTGGCAGGGGTATCACCTATAGTGTACGCGGTTCTTGTGGCACAAATATTCCCATCTTTGTCAATGCAGCGAATGAAATTAGCCCGGCTTAATGCTTTATGCAACAGCCTACGGCCTCCGTATTCACGAAAAAAGAGATTGCCATTTCGCTCATCTACGGGGCATGTGATTATCTCAGGCTCCGGTATTAGCTCGAATGTGTAGTATTTTGTGGAATAAGCATATCCGGCCACAGTAAACTGAGCGACTTTAGTAAAACGGTTGAAATCACTCTCGGAAATGGTGTATGTTCCTTCCCGCAGATTGCCGTCAACGTGAATGGGCGTTATCTTATAATCCCTGCCAATTATCAGATTGACTGGCTCAGGCTTGTAGTCGGGGGAGATGCGGTAACGGTTATATTTTTCAAAGTTTGGAGACTGCAGCCCATACCAATCTCCACCGTCTTGCATTATTTGTATCGAGTCATCTGGCAATGATTTAAGAAAAGCTTGCTCTTCCGGCTCCAATTTATAAAATTTTGCTTGGTTCTCTTTCAGTTTTTCTATCATGTCCATTGCCTTACTCCTTAATATCTCGTTTTATTTTTTTCATTGCGTCTGTGGCCCAATCGTCCCTTGTGATATACATTTCAATTTTGTCATCTTTGGGAGTTTTGCCGCGAACTACTCGGAATAAATATGTGTGCCGAAGTTCGCAGTCACAACACCACTGATGCCAAAACATGTTATTGCTTACTACGACTGGGTTATCGCAATAAGGCACATCAAGGTTTTTTGGTATCTTTGCCATTGCTTCTCCTTTACTGTATTACTATTTAAAGTTTAGTAGTAGTATTATAGCCTGTTAGGATTGTTAGGATGTCTGTTACTTAACGCCATCCATACGCCTAAGAGGTTTCAGTATATTTATTCTCAATAAACCCATGTGCAACATTTGATGATGAGTCGGGCAAAGCAAGATTAGATTGCTCACATGGTCACTTCCACCATTTTTAACTGATATAATATGATGAACTTCAACAACATCATTATGCTCGCATATTTGACAAAAAGCCTCATATTCTTGGAAAAACCGCCACCATTTACCAGTTTGCTTGTACCGTCCGTTTGAAATAGGCACCTCCATGATTTGAGGTTGTTCCCAAATTTCGCACCGTTTTATGTCAGCAAAAAGGGCTTCAGCCTCAAGTCTCATTTTCTCATCATTTTCAACTCTTCTTTCGGCCAATAATACAGTCGCGTGATTTTTGTTAAGTTGCCGCCCGATAAAGGAATACGAATAACCACATTTCCGAAGAGCATAGCAGCATATAGCACGAGACCTGGCAATACTTCTCGTTTTCCGAGGACCTCGGATTAATAGCATACCATGGCCACCATAATGTTTTTCTAATATACTCAAACCTGCGTTTATATCTATTCTTGGCATATTCTTAACATCCATCCTTCCATGTTAACAACTGGTTAGGTTTCCTGCAAGTTCTTTCTTAGATTTTACAAACTTTTTTTCCATTTTTATTTACTTGTGCGCAACTCGATCAAACCTATCAGGTTATCCACAGGTTTTCCCCAAACTTATCAGGCGAATATTCCAACGCCAAACTCTGTTACCTTGAAACGGCCTCGTCCGCTCTCTTTGTATATCCTCAATACGCAACTGCACCCTTCTGGGGCATCGCCTTGCATTGACCACCTGCCATAAACTTGCCGTGCTTGGCCGACGTCCTTTTCATCCTCGATTGCACATTCACCAAGTAATATTTCAATACCTTGCTCGTGAGTCATGTGGCCCTTTATATAATAAGCATCAGGGGGGCCGTCCCATATTAAATTCATGTATTCGCCATCGTTATATCTCATTTTCTATTCTCCTTACATATTGCACTATAAGCTCAGCTTATAACAGGATAAGTAGGGCTTATACTATTCAAAGCAGTTAAGTCGTGCAAATTCACCATAATATTTTCTTGCCTGTATATTGTAGGCTCTTGCTGCTTGTTTCTCTGTTTTAAAATAGCCGATAGATATTTTTCCTGTGCCTGGTATGCTAATCCAAGCCCGCCATCGCTTTTTCTTTGATCCCCTGTCCAACGTAACTCCCTTGTAGATTGAAGAACAGCCGGGCCTTTTTCTCCTATTCTGGCAGTTCTGAGAAGGGGTGCATTTTCTTAAATTGCTCATCCGGTTATCGAGAGAATCGCCGGATCGATGGTCCACAAGTTCATTTTCCTTTAAGCCTACGGATTCTTGCATGATGAGCCGGTGCATTGATACAGATTTCCTTTTCCCGTTTACTGTCATACGAGTTCTGGCGTATTTTCGCTTATCATCCAGGTGCATATCCCATTTGCGGACGGATAGCCATTCAAAACAGTCGTCAACTATAGCGAAATCACGCTTTCCGACTTTAATGTGTTTCATTTTGGCATCTCAGCTACTGTTTCAGGGAATTCGGGCATGTAGATGGAGCGGGAGACAATAGTTTTATAGCCACCTTGCGTACCCATCGCCACGATACTATCTGTTGGGACATAGGCCACAATAATAGTGCTACACGACCAGAGCCTTGCCGCCGTTTTCGTAAGGTGGCAGTGAAAGCCTGTTGGGTAGCTGGACGCGGGGGTTCGGTAGTCTTTGATTTTCCTTCTCTTTCTATCTTTATTCCAACCACATTTATAAAAATGAGTCATCGCCCACGCCTCCCACTTTGTGCCTGGCCGTAGGCAGGCCTTATAAACCTTCACATACTTACCCTTCTTGGCCTTCCACTTCTCCAATTCTTCTTTACTTGCTACTGTTTCTAAGCACATAAGACTATTCCTTTCGTTCGAAAGTCCTTACGAAACGGTCTAAACACAAGCGAGACCTATGGCCAAATTCTGGTATCCAATACCTGTATTCCTTTATATCCCCTTCCGTTAATTCAGTAAACCTCAAGGGCGGTATCCGCTTCTTCTCGTTTTCTTTGCGGTCTTTCATTTTGTTATCTTCCCCATGCTCACTAAACATTTCTCCCCAAGCTTCCCAGAAGTTCATTTTATAGCCTCCCTTGCCACAACTTTAATTAAAAGTTACCTTCGGCCACTTGCAGACAAGTGTAACCCAAGTCACGCCATTTCTTTACCATGCTATTCCTGTCCTCAAAGACAAGGCCAATCTCGCCCGGAATATCTGCGACCAATTCTGGCTTAATCTCAGTATCATGTCGAGTGTCGCCATCTTTTCGCATCAATAACTGTTCTGTCCGGCAGGATATTTGATTTTCTTTCATCCATGCAAGCGTGTCCTGTCTGCAACTTTCCCGCCTGCCGGTAACAAAGAGAATGGCGTGTGATTGCTTCAATGCGTGGTAAATCGACCAAATAGGCTCATTGCAAGCATCTTCCCCACAAGCACCATAGAACGCATCCCAGTCGGGCGGGGTTAGTTGTAAGTATTTCAGCCTGTCGCCTACAATAGACAATGTTCCATCAATATCAAAAACTACTATCATAATATTCTCCTTAAAAAAAGCCGGTCGGGAAGTTTAACCGAGCGAATTCGCCAAAATATAAGGTTGCTTGCTCATCATATGAAATAGCAGCTTCTATTTCTGTTTTGTAATAACCTATACTTTTCAATTTTTTTGTATCTGGGGGGAATATGTGGGCACGCCATTTCTTATTTAGTGGCCTCTTGTCAAAAGATACTCCCTTATATGTACTTGAGCAGTTCTTACGCTTTCCCCTATTCTGGCTATTTTGGCTTGAAGTGCAATATCTTAAATTTGATCGAATGTTCAAAAGACCGTCACCGTTAATATGGTCAACTTCTTGTCCTCTTTGAGCATTGATTATAACCCGATGCATACGTATAAATTTTTGATTACAGCCGGCACCAGCAGTACGAACAGCATAAAAAGTGTGTTTCCCCGATTCTGCGTGCCATTTATATTGGCTAAGTTCCTCAAATTCTGCATCATCTACGAGTGCAAATTGGCCTTGTGTCAATGGAATCCGTTTCATTTGGCAATCTCCAATAAAAAAGCCAACCAGGTTGATACCAGCGCGGACATGGGGAGTCCTCGAACTGACCTGATTGACTTCGGTATTCTCAATAACACTGGTATCATTCATTTACTGTAACCCTTTATTAGAGTTTGTCAAGATAATTATTTTAAGAATCTTCATTTCAGGCTCAAATTAAACTCTCTTCCGCATTCGTTACATTTTATCTTGCCGTCATCAGTCCAATATAATGTGCCGCAACAATCGCCGCCAAGATACATACATGAAATACAACTGTCCGAAATTCTCTTGAGTTTTTCATCTGTTTTTACATGCCCCGGACATAAGCCCGTGGCCTTGTTAAAGTCGTTTAGCTTTTTTAGTTCGGCTTGGAGTTGCACAACTTTTGTTAGAATTTGCAACCTCACTCCACAAGAAACTAAATAATGCTCGTCGCTGTTATGAATAATTAGGCTTATTCGATTGTCTGTTCCTTGAACAATCAACCTATCTTTTACTACGCTTAATTGGAAAACTATTTCATCCATTTCTATATTCCTTTCAATATGTCCTTATTATGGTAAAATTATGGGTCTCCAGTGGGTGACGACCACAAAGGAGAGACCATTATTATCCCAGAATAATCCGTTCTTAAATTCTCCCACCTCCGCAAGACCTTCGGCAATAAATGAAACATTATCGCACTCGTCTTTCCTCGGCAATCTCTCACTTACAGGTATCCAGCGGTGCGTATCAAGCTCGGCTTGGAGTTGGCTACGTTGTTTTTCTAATTTATCTATGTTGCCTAATAAATCGTGACAACTGGCGTCGTGACGCGCCCCTGCAAGGTTAAGCTCGGCTCGGAGTTGCTTGCACAGTTTCATGGTATCATCGGCAGCAACAATCGCCAACTCACCATAAGTCTTTGCGTCCCGTAACTCAATCTGGAGTTGCTCGATTCTTGACAAGGGGCCGTCGTCTTCTAACGAAAGTAAACATAACCCCTCTTTCAGCATCGGACAATTATTTTCAGGTAGCATTGTATGTTCCATCTTTATTATCCTTTCAAAATCCTATCCCTAACTTTCTTTGCCCGCATAGCTTCGCCGGGATTATAAAATTCAGGTCTGTCCGAGGCTAATTTTGCCAACAACACAAGCTCGGCCCGGAGTATTATGTTTTCTTCTTCCCATATACGTGCTTTTTCTCGGAAGGTTTGTGTCCCCATTTTCATTATCCTTTCAGTCTATTTCCTCTATTCTAATTATAGCTCCCGCCCCTGTTACTAAGCTACTATAGCACTTTTCAGCCTCAATCTTAACTATCTGCTTGTCATCCTTGTATATCGGGCCGGTTAAGGCATCTGCTGTAGAGCGTATTAGCTTGTCAAAGTCAATAGGGGGAATCGTTGGGGCTGATTTTTTAAGGCCGTAGGATTTAAGGTAGTGGCTTTTGGGCCTGCTTATTACAAAATGCACGACCAAGTGTATCGGGCCTTCAAGTGGAACATCAGGCTTTGCAAGAATAGCCGCTATCGCAACTGCCTCCTGCCAGGGCTTTTGGTATTTACTTGCCGGAGCCGATCTGCCTTTACCGTAATAGTTTCTTGATCCTGCAGGAGCTGGGCGGCCATTTACCTCAATAGTTATTATTTTGCTCACTTTGCTCTCCTGTTCCAAGCTTTGACTGCTAAATTTTTAGTACTTAATGTTGGCCCATGTATATGACATCCCAAGCAAAATACATGCCAAAATTGAGGAACACCCGATTCTTGTAATTCACCTTTTCCCCCGCAAAATGGGCACTTAAGTAGCTTTATAGATGTTTTCATAATCGTTCTCCTTATATACTTTGCCTTGATATTTCATTTTGATCTCCAGAACGAAGATTTTTTGTAATGACAGAACCCGTCCTCGCCAGACTTGTCCCCAAACCTGTCTCGACAGCCGCCTTCCGGCCAAAAATTACCGCATTGATGACAGCTTCTGCCTGTGGCGTAACCACGAGAAGCATCAACCCAGTAGCTTGGCAGCATCGCCCCTCGGTTTTTCTTGGACTTTCTGACTGTCATTCTTGTTTCCTTCCACGCCATTCCGGCTCTAAATCCGAGTCGTACCAGCTTGTTTTCTCAATATGCTTTGCTTGATTTTGCAGGTCTAAATATATACATCTCAATTCTACTTTGCCGCCTAATTCACTATCTGGGGTATTTCTTATTACATTTATATATTTCATTCGTTTAGGGTCTGATTGAATAAGCTTAGCTTCGAGCATTGCGAAAAATAACTTGTTGTCTTTGTGGGGAGCGTAGGGTCTGTGATGATGGCAAAGGTTGCAAAGACAGCAGGCAAGTTTAGGATTCAGCCGGATTTCTAAAATACTTTTCTTGCTGCCGAAATATATATGATGATCTTCTAACAATTCCCTGTTAGTTTCGCCGCATATTTCGCAATGTCCTATTGCCTTTACAATGTATCTGTGTAAGTCATCAGATTTATCTAACATCCAAGGTTTCATTTTCGTTTAGCCCCGAAATGCCATATCGCATAAGCGATAGTCTTTATCGAATCAGTTTCCATGAAGCCCTCGTCTTTGCAGCCCCAACAATGCAGAGTTAACCAGCCTAAACACAAACACAGCAATACTAACAGAGCAAGAGGCAGACTCAAAAGAAGCATAATAGGTTTAATCAGATATTTCATTTTACTTTCTCCTTAACTTTAATATGTTTTGATTTTCCCTCTTGTAATTTCGGCCAATAATCTATCGATATGCCTAAACTTTCCGCGGCACAAGTTATAGCAAAAAATAAAGCCACAGCCATTTTATCATTGTATGCGGCATGAATACCCAGCCCTAAAAATACCCAATACAATGTACTACTGATTAGACTCTCTTTATTTCGCATTTTACTTTCTCCTTAAAAAGAAGCTTGCCGGATATGCGGAGAGAGGAAGAAGAGCTCCGGCAAGCTTGAAGATGTAATTTTGTAAACCGCATATTATTACCTTACCATATCTATCGGTTACTGTCAAGATATTTCTTTCAGGGATTGCTGCATTCTTGTTATTAGTTTACAAGCAAGACATTGACCTAAGCACTCTGAGCTACACAAAGGTTTCTTGTTATTAATCCAAGGCAATGCTTCCTCAGCAAGCAGTCGGAGGCTCCTTATCTGTTGAACTAAGGGGTTTTTATCACATACTTGGATATGATCTCTTATTTCTTTTGCGATGACGGGAGGTATATCTTTAAAACTTCCCGGATTTCTCGGCCATAACTTGCCGCAATAAGTACATACTGGGGTTGTTCCCATATTAATTCTCCTTTAAGCCATATAAAACTTTCTTTACTTTGAGCCAGTATTCTTTTGAGTTCGCAATTTTCTTTTCGGCCCGTTCTTTCGTATATCCCCGATTTCTTACGAACCATTCTGGGTCGTTTCTCCATCCATCAGGGCCCGAATTGTGGATACGGGCCATAGTCTCAAGCATGCTCTGTGTTAACGGGGTAACTATGCCTATACCGTAATGCGTTATGTAAATAGAGGTCATTCCTCGGCTCTTTTCTCTATCCCATCTGTCCTCGTAAGTGTAAGAGAATAGTGTTCCCTTGAGGATTCGGTTCAAGTCATCAACGTATATCTTGTGTATTTGATAGGCTCCAATTGCATTCCCATTATCCCCTACAGCGTTACTGTCACCCCCAGATTCGACGAACTCAATAGCATCAAGTAAATCATCAAAAGTAGGGGACGCAACTTGAGTGCTATAGGCTACGTCCCCAGGAGGAGAGGGTGATGAACTACCGTATTTTTCTATTATTCTATCAATTTCACTTATATAAAATTGATTGAGAACTTTCTGGCCTTTTGTGTATCCCATCTTATAGCCAAACCAGCCGGATCCATAACATAATATACAGATTGTAAGTGTTAGGGATATTTCTTTAAGTGTTTTCATTTTGTTTTTTTCCTTTTCTTAGTCCTTCTCTTTTTTTCCATATATGCGGCATAACACGGCAACTTGTGCATCTGATAATCAAAATCATCCTCATCCTTCCATGTCTTCTTACAGTATCTACAGGAGCTCATTTATTCATTCCTCACTTTCTGCCTTTTAATATTGCAGCAGCTAACCCGTTTACACTTTCGACTTGTCTTTTTGAGCCTGCCAGAGGTGCAAGCCACATAAAAGCATCTTCGCACGCTTCTAATAGATTATCGTGGGAGTTCCAGCGACGCATAACATCTATGGCATGGTCTCTGTGTATGTCTCTGGCAAATACCTTGCCATTAAGGATAAGGTTGCCGTAACCATAAAATTCTTTTGCTCTGGTGTCGGATAACTCAAAAGTCATCGTGTCTTTTGTATGTTCCATAATTCATTCCTTCCAATTATTAGTTTTCAAAAAAGGTCGAGGCGGGCAGGATTATTTTTGTAAGAGCCTGCCTAATGCATGAGCGGGCGGGATTTGAACCCAGCTTGCTTATCCGTACCGCTACGTTAGCTCGCTTGCTGCGACCTCCAGCTTTCCGGGCTGGTGAGCTACCTGACTGCTCTACCGCCCATGCCGCCCCGATATTCATATTTCAAAAAGAGTGTGATAGGCAGGATTTATAAAAAGCAACCGATCTGCAAGCCCTTTTTCAACATGGGATTCCAACCCAATACCCTTGTTACTGCGTTTGATTAGTGATTCGCCTCTAATAGCTACCGATAATTCGGTCATAGGGTAAAGATCATGTACCTGCCCTTTTGCTTTTAGCTACCACACTCTATTTACTTTTCAATGTTGCGGTGTGTTTTTGTCTGTGAGGCACACACCGCCAAAACCTTAGTAAATGTCAACTACCCCGACAGGAATCGAACCTGCATTTCCAATATCACGGTACCAAGTCTGGCCAAACCTGGCTGCTACGGGGTAATAAAGGACGAGGCCAAGATTTGCACTCGGCATAGGATTAACATCACTTAGCTGGCACTTGCGAGCAAGGATACATGGATTTATTATTAATGTGATGCTTGTCGGCTGTGCGTTTACCGCTATTTACCCAGCATTTTTTACACGCCATGTAGCAACCGTCCCTTAACCATTATTAGCGTCTACCTATTCCGCCACTCGTCCGTATTATTTACTTTTAAAATTGAGAGCCGATAACCGGGAGACTACCGGCCCTCGTCACCTGAAAAGAGAAAATATTAAAATATGCCGACTTCCTTTTGGAATATCTTCAATCCTGGAATTTCCATCGGGCCGCCCGCCTTAACTTGATCTTGAATTTCTTTGCGAACTGCTACCGGATCGACTAATATAAACTCAACTGGCACTTTCGATAAATCCTCAGTAATATAGGTCCATATCTTCCGAGTACGGACTGTTGATCTCTGTGTAGGTTTTTCAGGTTCCGGCACTGGGGTTATTTCAGTAGTCTTGTGGCCGCGTTCCTTGTGGCTATCAAGGATTTTTTGTCTCCGGGCTGCTTCTACTCTGGCCGCTTCTTCTGCCTCTCGCTCCTTGCGTTGTAATTCAGCGTGGAAGTCAAGAGTTCTCTGTTTCAGACCATCTATCATCTCCCGGACTGACCGTAAACCTTCTTTGATTGTATTGTTGATATTTTTTACTTCGTCGTTCAAAGGTGTTACAATCTGTTTTCGGCGGAACTCAACTGCCTTAATACCCTGGTTCGACTTGATTAGGATTATATTGGCCGCATCCTGCTCTGCAATAGAGGATACCATCTGGGCATTACCTTGCTTTACGAGGTCTCCGGCCTCAATTCTCTGGACTATCGCTATATCAATAGGCTTGCGATTTACAACGAGTTGTATTTCTTTACTCATTTTGATCTCCTTTCTTACTAAAAAATTCTCCCATTTTCTCAACTACTTCGTCCGCTGATGCTGTAGATAGATTAAACTGTCTCAGTTCGGCTTTGCAGGTTTCTTTGTATTCCGGCGGTTGTGGCCAGTCTGCTAAATGGCAATTCAATAGGCACTGTTTCATGGCTAAGGTCTGGGCTGTATTCGCCGCCCAAAACGCATTAAGCCCGATACCTATCCCCCATGATATCTCATAGTATCCTGTGGTTGCATCAGTGATCTTGTAATAACCAAGGACAGTTGTATTCCTGCCAGCAGTTGTTAATTCCGGCTTCATTTCGGGTGATGCAAATGGCCTGATCGTAAGTCCAGCATTTATAAAGGCTTCCCGATACTCCTTAAAGACGTGTGCGGCTTCAGTATATGAGTATGTTGTGCCGTCTTCTCCTTCAACTGTTCCGGTGCATTGTATAGTACCGACCGCTATCATAACCTCAATACACTTTTTCTCGAACTCAATCTGTACCGTTGTTGTTAGCAGCGGATTTAGAGGCTTCAATGATTCTTTGACAGGCTTCTTTACCGATGGTTTTTTCGAACGAATGGTAGAACTCGATTGCGATTTCTTTTTCTTCGCCTTCAATTCCTTTATTTTCTTTTTCGATAATTTTTTGTTTTGTTTTATCGCTGCCATTTAATAGTACCTCCTGAATTAGGCTTACTTTAGCTTCGCATTCCTGTAATTCCGCCAGTTCTTTCAGGCTGCGTACCTCTAAGCCTTTATGCTGTAGTGTGCCATATCGCTCCATAAGAGCACCTACAAGCGGCGTTACTTCCATTGAGCAATCCATGCAGATGTTTTGTGAGCTTCCCTGTGCCTTAATTCCGCCGCCTTCCTCAACTCTGGCCTGATCAAAACACTCCGCACAAAAATCAGCTTGACATATTTCACACTCTGCTTCTGCTAACTCTTCATTACATTGCTCGCAGTATCTTGTACCTTCTGAGTATTTTCCTAACATTTCTATTCTCTCCTTAAAGGTTATTGGTCAATATGGATTTTCTTGTTCACGTTCCGCTTCGTGTAATTCTTCGCCGAGTTCTCTTAAATGACGCCTCTTTTCTTCATCTGTAAGAGATTCATCAGCTTCGATACTCTCGGCTTCTCGGTCTGCTAATTCGTGTATGTCCATTAGTATCTCTCCTTAAAGGTTATTGGTCAAATTCCGCTATTCTTTTCAAACATTCATTTTTATCAAATCTTAATATCATTTTTTCAAGAGCAATTTTATTATCATTCAAATTGCCACCCGGTGTCAAAATAATATCAAAATCAAAATCTTCTGTTTCGATAGTTTGTGATACCTCAAGAGTCATTAACTGCTCCGCCGCCAGCCTTGCTCCGCAATCAACAATCTCTTGATACTTCTCCTGACACTTATCGTCGATTTCCAAATCATGGTTGACTTGACGGCCGTTCGGCCTCATGTATTGAGTAACTTCGGCTATCATTTTTAATCTCCTTAAAAAGTGTGCCGGGCGGGATTTCTGTTACCTGCTGAAAGGTTAGGAAGGCTTCCCGCCCGACGATGTTTGTAACATAATTTAATTTACCTTTCAGCATAGTATTTAGATTATCGTCTATTTTGGTTTAGGTGTCAAATCTTTTTTCAAATTAGAGGTGTTTGGACATCTGGTATTTAGGACTTTTATCAAGTGTGGCGTTTTTAGTCTAAAAATCCCGGTCCCGGCTTTTATAAATTGTATATATTTTGAATAGTAGCCAAGAATGTGAGTCCTCAGCTACTATTCGGAGGAGGAGATTAATGAATCCCGTTCAAATATCTGTCGGGTTTTATGTATTTGTCTTTGTAATTTATCTACTTCATCCGCAGCATCCTCGCTTTTTATTATACCTGAAAGCAGAAGTGTCTGGCGGTTCATCTCTTGGAATATCTCGCTAAAGTTTTCCATGATTATTTCTCCGGTAGTCTGTCAAGTATTGCTTTAAATCCGGCTTTTTGCTCTGTTCTCATTTCCTTTTGTGATTCCTGGATAGTCTCAATATCCTTTTCGATGAGACGGACAGCTAAGGTATTTTGTGTTGATGGCATAGTACCTTTAATCTCAAGTTTCGCGATTTCCTTTTTGTTATGTTCAATGCCTGAACCATACAAAGC
>SDBU01007635.1_pt1 | contig 12425 bp, 9 predicted proteins | sample 2277071 | NCBI WGS metagenome assembly SDBU01 (sample SAMN10397929, study PRJNA504765) | marine sediment metagenome | isolation source: marine sediment core GS08_GC12, 126 cmbsf | place: Arctic Ocean: Gakkel Ridge, Loki's castle | collected 2008
ACTCGCCCCATGTGGTGATGCGAAAGATCTGTCCAAATTGATTGCTTGCCATAATGCTTTGAAAACCTCTTTTTCTGACTTGTTTTCTAAATCAATCCACAAGCTAGGAATTGTTTCATATTTGGGCTTTCTTGTGCAGTACATTTTCTCAAAGCTTTCTTCCGGATTTTTTGGATCGATGAAGCTGGGAAGAGGCGGTGTGAGTATTCGTTTTTTCAAGACGGTTTTTGGACAACGGAGATAGAGGAGCTTTCCTAGTTTTTGTAGGAGTAAGAGATTGTCTTCATCGAGGACAGTACTTCCACCAACAGCGATGATCGTCCCGGTGAGGGAGAGAGCGGCAATCACTTGTTTCTCTATATTGAGGAAGTAGGAGGTTCCTTTTTTTAGGACGATTTCACGTGGGGACAATTCTTCTTTTTCTTCGATCAGTTGGTCTGTATCCACAAAGGGGAGACCAAGACGACTTCCATAGTAGGTTTTTCCCGATCCTTTAAACCCGAACAGAATCCAGTTCAATGGCTGCTCCTATACTTTGGAAGTCTCTCATGAAGGTGGGGTAGGATTTACGAGCACATGATGCATGATGAATCACTGTGGGGCCTTTTGCAGCCAGAGCGGCGATCGCAAGTGAAAGAGCAATCCGATGATCGCGGTGGCTCTCTACATTTGTCCCTGTCAGGTTACTTGTTTTGACGATAAGTCCGTCAGATTGTTCTTCGATATCAGCTCCCATTTTTTTCAGCTCTTTGCAAATCGAGTGGATCCGATCGGATTCTTTTTTTCGAGCAATTTCTCCATTGTAAAGGGTAGTGACTCCTTCAGCAAAGCAGCCGATGACTGCGAGAATCGGCAGGGCGTCGATACAGGTGTTGATATCGATGAAAAGGCCTTTGAGATGGCTCGGCTCGATGATGAGGTGTTTTTCCTTCCAATGGATGCGCCCGCCCATTTGTTGCAAGATTTCGATCAATTCTTTGTCCCCTTGAATATCTTCGGGGTCAAGTCCGATCAGTTCTAAATGCGATTGCGTGATCAGTGCGGCTGCAATTGGGAAAGCTGCAGTGCTATAGTCTCCTGGAACGGTGTAGGAAAAACCACTATAGCTAAGTCCTCCTTTCACATGATAATGGCTGTAATTTTCATGAGTGACCATTGCGCCCATTCGGCGAAGCCAATAGAGGGTGAGATCGATCCATGGAGTCTCGCCTGGGTTTTCAACTAAAATTTCAGATGGGCCATCGAGGAATGCAGCGGCTATAATCAAGCCTGAAACGGGTTGGGAGTCCTCTCCATGAACCTTACAGGTTCCTGGATGAATGGGCCCGCGAATCGAAATGGGAGCATGACCATCACCGAGCGCACTTTCCGCTATTGCGCCTAATTGTCGGAGCCCGCTGAGAAGGGGTTTGATGGGACGACGTGTCCGAATCGAAGCATCTCCTGTGATCATTGTATAAGAGGGCAAAAGTGCGCTCAACGCTCCGATGAAACGGAGGACTTGCCCGGAATTTTGTGCATCGATCACATCTGTTGCTGGCTGAAAATGTCCTTCGATTTCAAGGAGGGAATCGGATGAGCGAAATTTTGCTCCGAACTGAGAAATTGCATCCAGCATCGCAATACAATCGGGAGAATCGAGCCAATTTTCAATGCGGCTCACTCCTTCTCCGAGCATGGAAAACAAAATAGCCCGCTGGCAGTGCGATTTGGAAGGTGGAATCTTCAAACTGCCAGAGAGGGTGCTAGGGTGAATGATCCAATCGTTCATTTCGCAAACTTTTCATGCATCCAAGAAATTGCCTCTTCTAAAAGAGAAAATTCCACTTCGCTGCAATACTCTCCATTAAAGGGAGCCACTTTTCCGATCGACTCGATAAGCACTAGTCGAGGAGAGGATTTTACGGCTTTTTTATCCAATGCCAGTGTAGCCATGAGATCATCGATACTGTGTCGTTTCTTCAAATGCAAAGGAACCTGGTAAAGGTCAAAAACCTCTTTAATTTCTTCGAAAGCTTTACTGGAGAGCAATTTCATCTTATTGCTGATATAGCAGGAAACCAAAATACCAATGGCTACGGCTCCGCCATGCTCAATTTGAAAATCTTCCAACGTCTCGAGAGCATGACCAAAAGTGTGTCCCAGATTGAGGATGCGGCGGTATCCTTTTTCCTCTTCTGGATCTTTTTCCACAACATCGAGCTTGATCGAAACACTTTCTAAAATCCGCTGCATGATGAAGGTGAGATCTTGCTGCTGCCATTTGCGATAATCCTCTCGCATGCTCTTAAAAAGAGAAGGGGAGGCAATCAAAGATGCTTTGATGATCTCGACAATGCCATTGGTCCACTGCGTCCTTGGTAGGGTGCGAAGAAAACCACCATCAATCCACACTTCTTTGGGAGGAAAAAAGCAGCCAATCATATTTTTCCCATAAGGAGTATTGACTGCTGTTTTCCCTCCAATTGCTGCATCCACCATAGCAAGAAGGGATGTGGGGATTTGAATGTGGGGGATGCCGCGACAATAGGTGGATGCTAAAAACCCTGAAAGGTCATTTACGACGCCGCCACCCATACCAATCATGAGAGAATCTCGCCCAAAATTATGAGAGAGAAGATGATCTTCAAGCATGCTCTTCGTCTCACGAGTTTTTGAGGGTTCTCCAGCAGGAAAGGAGAAGACTTTGCAATCGAATTTCTCCAGCTTGTCCAAATAGAACTTTTCAATATTCGAGTCGAGAAGGATGACGCATTTGCTCTCTTCCTCATCCAGGAGCTCAGGGAGTCTCGTCTCAAAAACAGCATTCACACCAAAATGGATGCGGCTGATTTGAGACTTCCAGACTGTTTTTAATTTGAGTTCTTTTTCCATGAAACATAAACTCTTCAATGTGCTTATTGGTTGTATCACAGGACCAGATTTAGAAACAGCGAAAAGGCAAATCGAGCTTGCAAAGTCATTTTGTGATGGGATTGAGCATCGCAAAGATCTATTAAAGTGCGCACTTCCATCTTTCGAGGGATTTTGCATGACAACAGATGGAGAGCAATCCACTCTTTCCAATGGTAAAACCTTAAGCACCTATCACAATTTCGAAGAAACTCCTCAGGATCTAGAGGCGATTTTACAGCAAATGCCTCCTGCGGATTTTTACAAAATCGCCACCATGGCAAACAAAACCACCGATGCTCTTCGGATGATTGCCTTTGTCAAAGAAAGGCAAAACGTTGCTGGCATGTGCATGGGGGAACTGGGACAAATCTCCCGCATTTTAGGACCGGTAGTGGGAAGTCCTTTTACTTTTGCCGCTTTGGGCCGAGAAGCAGCGCCTTGCCAACTGCAAGCAGAAGACCTTGTTCACACTTACCATTTTCATCAGCTCTCACCTAAAACCAAAATCTATGGCCTCATCGGCAAACCTATCGCTCAGAGCCCCAGCCACAAAACCCATAATGCCTATTTTTCCAAACATGGTATTGATGCGGTTTATGTGCGCATGCTTCTTGAAGAAGAAGAGTTGCCTCTTTTCTTTGAGCTGGCAAAAGCGCTCAAAATCCAAGGCCTTAGTGTGACGATTCCCTTTAAGGAAAAACTCTTTGATTTCATTGACGTCCTTGAAACAGATGCTGAGGAAATTGGCGCCGTCAATACCTTGACCTTTGAAGATCGTCTTTATGGATCAAATACGGACGGAAAAGGCGCTCTTGATGCGATCGAGGACAAAATTCTTGTCCAAGGAAAACACTGCGTTCTTTTAGGTGCCGGTGGCTCAGCAAAAGCCATTGCCTTCGAAGCAAAAAAGCGGGGTGCGATAGTGACCCTTTTGAGCCGTCGTTTTGGAAATTTGGACGACATTCCCAACTATGATGTTTTGGTCAACACTACACCTGTTGCCGCTCCGATCGACATAAATAAACTTCAGCCTCGCAAAGTCGTGATGGACATCAATGTTGCTCACAAACAGACGCCTCTAATGCTCCGAGCAAAAAATCTTGGTTGCCAGCTGGTTTTTGGATACGAGATGTTTGAAAAACAAGCTCTTGGTCAATTTCTTAGATGGGATTTCCAGCCAAATGAATTTGGTAACACCATCTTAGATGGGATCAAATTCTTTTCTAGTGAGGATATCCGTTTCGCCTTCACTGCGTGCGACGAAGACTGCACAGCATCCATCGGCAAAAAGATTCGTTGCAGAACGGAACATGTCAAGAATTCGATCGACTGCAATGAAAAGGGCAATCCCTTCGGCGGGGAGACCCCAAAAGCGGAGAAGAATCATGATGATGATCAAACTGCCGCTAGGAACGCTGGCAATGCCGATCGAAGTCAGAAGGGTGATGAAGGTGAAGAGAAATTGTGAGCCGATTGAAAGCTCAAGCCCAAAGCTTTGGGCGACGAAAAGGGCTGCCATTCCTTCATAGAGAGCCGATCCCGTCAAATTGATCGATGTACCAAGAGGAATCACGAGAGAACAGATTCGATTGGAGACACCCGCCCGCTTTTCCATGCATTCGAGAGTGATTGGAAGAGCTGCAGAAGAAGAACTTGTGGAAAAAGCAGTAACGAGTGCCGGTGCCATGGCACGGAATTGGTTCCAGGGATTGACCTTGGCAACAAATTTAAGAAGTAAAGGAAGGGCAATGAGCAGAAAAATTGCAAGGCCAAGGAGGACCGTAAAGAAAAAGAGGCTCACATTTAATAGTGATGAGAGACCGGTCTCGGCAAATACTTTTGCAACAAGACAAAACACCCCAATAGGTAAAAAGCGCATGATATAGTGGGTAATATTGATCATCGCTTCAAATACTCCATTCCAGAAGTTCAAATGCTTTTCAGCTGTTTTAGCAGAAATATGCGAAATCGCATATCCGAAGATGATGCTGAAAAAAATGAGTCCTAACATATTTCCTTTTGCAAAAGCATCGAGAACATTGGGAGGAATCAAATCTTTGAGCATCCCGACAAATGCATCACTTGCGCTAAAAGATTCAACCGTGATGGGGATATTGCTCGTCGCCACGAGTTTCGATACGGCTCCCAAATTTGCTGTTCCGGGATGAATGACATTGATGACGACAATCCCAATAATAATAGCGATGATTTTGGTGAGAAAATAAAAAGAAAAAGTCTTGAGCCCAATCCTTCCAAATTGTCCATCATTGCCGATGCGGGCCACTCCAGTAATAATTGAAGAAGAGACAAGGGGGACGATGATGAGAGTCAACGAATTAATGAACAGTTTTCCAATAAGGTCATACATGGAATAGAAAGAGACCCCAAAAATGCCCATTTCCTTTCCTGTCCAATTGCCCAAAAAGATTGCAAGGGCGATGGCTATAAAAACGGCCCAAGGTTTCTTTCGATTTTTCAATGGCATTCAATGTCTCCGATAATCAACCTTCTTGTTATGACAACAATTATGGTTTTTTTCAATCACAAACCGATCAAATATTATATTCTTTTTTTGAAAAGAGATTTTCCTCGCCGTCACTTTTGGCAACGAGAGTCGCAGATGTGGTATAGCTAAATAAATTTACAGTAGTGCGGAATAGGTCAAGAATACGATCAAGAGCAAGGATAAGGCCCAACCCTTCAAGGGGAAGGCCCATTACGCGTAAAATAGTCATAGCAGCCACAAGTCCTCCACCAGGAACTGCGGCGACGCCAAAGGAAATCAGAAGTGTGACGAACACCAGAGTAAATTGACTCGCAATTGATAATTCAATGTTAAAAACCTGTGCGACAAAAAGGACTGCCATCGAATTATAAAGAGCCGTTCCTGATAAGTTTAGAGAGGTACCGAGAGGAATCACAAGAGCACAAATCCGATTAGAAAGCCCTCCTCTTTCCTCCATACATTCGAGGGCGATAGGAAGGGTAGCAGAAGAGGAACCGGTCGAAAAAGCAGTAATAATAGCTGGAGAAATCGCACGGAAATAGTTGCGGATCGGAATTTTTGCTACGAAAATCATTAGGAGTGGAACGAAACCGAAGGAGAAAAGAGCAAACCCGAGAAGCGTTACCCAAACGAAATTCCCAAGAGGCTTCAGCGTTTCAATTCCTGTAGCTGTGAATATCTTTGCAGCCAAGAAAAAGACCCCGAGAGGCAAAAATCGCATGATGCCATGCGTGATCCGAATCATGGCCTCAAACATCCCTTTCCAAAATTGAAAATGAGTCTGCATCGACTTGCGACTGATTTGAGTAATGGCATAACCAAAAATGAGGCTAAAGAAAATGAGCCCCAACATGTTGCCTTTGGCAAAAGCAGCAAGAATGTTCGGAGGGATGATTTCGAGTAAGAGATCGCCAAAAACCCCTGTTTCTGCCATTTGGACACTTTCAGGAGGGAGAGCACTGGGAATCTGTATCCCACTTCCGGGCGTGAGAAAACTGGCAACGAAAAACCCAATCAAGATGGCTGAAAAATTGAGGAGGAGAAAATAGCCAAAAGTCCGAAGACCCAGACGTCCAAATTGCGATTCGCTGGCGATGCGTGCAACCCCGGTAATGATCGAAGAAGAAACAAGGGGGACAACCACGAGTGTCAAAGCATTGATGAAAAGGCTCCCAAGAACGTCAAAAATTCTGTAGGGAGAAATCCCAAATATGATCGTATCTTGCGAAATAATAGAGCCTATAAAGACCGCAAGGGCCAGAGCGATAAGAATGCTCCAAGGCTTTTTGATTTTCTTTTTTGCCATAAAGTACCTACTTATGAAGGAAAGCTGAATTTTTTTCAAATCCCGACTGCAACTCACCAGATCCTCTTGCCAAAAAAAATCGGGATCTGCTCTTTGAAAAAGAAAATTGACTAAAAAATTGTTGTGTTATAATTTACTTATCTTAAAACCTTTGGAGGTGAAAGCAATGCCATTACTAAGAAGTAGTTTTCAGGGATTCAAGCAACATGATAGCCTACTGGGTGATAACCTAGTGGAAGATACAAAAAAAAGTATTTCCAAGTGGGTTTCGGATTTGCATACTATCAACCCCGTTATGGAATATTTCAATGAATTAGATGAAAATTCTAGAGACCGTTTTTCTCGACATGAACGAAGCCCATCTCAAGTTTATTCTGTCGTCACTTCTGATTGGGTAAACTCTATTAATTTGCATTTATGGGAACTGATTTCTGAATATCGAGCTAAACATGAAGGAAATACTGTGCATAAAATAGCTGCAAGTGCAGCATATTTTATGAATTTTATATTCGGTATTGTTGAGACAAGTGTTAGAGGGGCAGGAGCTCTTGTTGTGGGAAATCCTATAAGCAGGGTAATAGCTGCTCTGGTTCGATGGGATGGTGAGTTACTTGATTATAATCCTGTAGTATTCATGACAAATGCTAGTATAGATTATTGCTCTCAAGGAGTGTTCCAAAACCTTGTAAGCTCCTTAACGAATCTAGATTCACATTCGACTAATATGCTCACTGCAGAAAGAGTGAAGCGTGCTACGCGAAACAAATTTGACTTCCTGAGCAATTTAGTTGAACTCAAGATCTTTGAGCTTTTACTAAAAGGAGTAAGAGCCATGCATAAGGTATAACTACTGCACAAAGAAATTATGCAACAGAAGAAGCAAAGCTTTTGTTTTCCTTAAGCGAGTGCAATGCGAAAAAAATCGGCTTCCCTTGGAAATCTTTCGTATATTGATGGATGATATCAAGCAAATCCTGAGGCTTATCAATTCGGATCAATCCAACGTTTGGATCCATGACCATTTCTTCCTTCCCAAATTTGATATAAGAAACACTATGCTTTGGCAATGCGAGGTGATAAAGGCCATCAGGAACTTTTCTAAGGAGTACTGCAGACTTGATATCTGAAGGTGGGATTTTGAAAACCTTTTCTTCGATATCTACTAGATCGGTTTGCAGACCATATAACGACTGGAGAAGCGCAGCCTGGCGTGGTTGTCCTTTCTCAAATAATTTTGACACAGCCCTTGCATAATCCACGAAACTTACGCATTCTTCATTCAACTTACTTTCTTTGATTCCTTTCATAAAAAGATAGTTGAACCAATAGACACTTCCACTGCATAATTTTCCAAATTTATCAAATTCGATGGTTTTATTGTCCTCATGCAATTGGGCCCGAATCAATGGATCTAAAATATGCTCTCGAGGGATGCCCTTCAAAGTGTATACGTCGCTAATGTCTTTCCTATAGTCATTGAATAGGGGAATTAAAAGTCGCTTTCCATAATGAGTCTGATTGCATGCACTGTCAAAAGTATAGGAAAGATGATGAGCACGAAGGTGCATTTTTCTAGAAAATCCTACAATGGAAAAAATCTCTAAGAAATTCGCTATGGTCTTCAAAAAGACATAGAGCACCAGACGAAAAGGGGCTGTTACCATAATCCAAGCAACCTGCCATCGACTCATATAGAGATGACCTTCAGGGAAGACATAGGATTGAGTCGGAAGCTGTTCAAGAGCGCGTATTTCCTCCTCACCAGTAAAGAGAGTTTTAAGCTGTTGAACATCGTTCAAAAGTTGCGGACTAAATGTTGTTGAAATGGCTTGCATTTACGCAATCTCCTGCTCAGGATTTTCTAAACTTTCATATTGATGAAAATAGATTTGGGAATCTGGATCACCTGGTACGTAATGGTGTTTGCGAATCATCTTGAGCATCTCTTCACCTTTCATTGGATAGAGGCCAAATTCGGGATTCCAGACAAGTTGCTTTTCTTCGCTAAGTTTGACGTAAACAAGAGAATGGTGATAAGCCCCCACCCGATAAATGCCTATAGGGAGAGACTGGATTTTTTCCTGAGCTTTCGTCAAATTGTGATCTAGTTCATACAGGGAGACTGTTAACTGGGGAAATTTCGTTTTGCGGAGTTTCAAAAGATGAGTAGAATCATTAAAAGCTTGCAGAAGGGCGGCCTGTCTTGGCATTCCAGTGGAAAATTGACGGGCTATAGCCATCAGGTGTTTTGTTGGATCATCAAAGAGATGGCGCGTTTTGTGATAGAGGAAAATAAACCATAGAGAACCTCCTCGGCAATTTCCTCGATCATAAAATAGAGGAATCGAAGAAATGGATCGCATGCCTTGTTCTAAAGCTTTCAGATCGCGATAAAGGGCATTGATAGGTTCGTCAAGCTGATCAGAATACTTGCTTTTTAGAGAGTCCCTCAGAGAAACAATCGCTTCATCAGTGCTCAATTTGCATTTACTAAGGAACTCTTCCATTGTCGCTCTCCGTTCCCTATCGGCTTGTTCCTTAGCGGCTTGTTCCCTATCGGCTTGTTCCCTATCGGACTGAGTTTGATCTTTCTTTTTATGCAACTTATCGAACCAACTCGGAATATGATCACTAAGCTCACTATGCTCACGAGGAGGCTCTACAAGCTTTTCAAAGAATGCTTCGAATGCCTTTTTCACTCTTTTTTCAAAGACTTTATTTTGATAGGTGAGAGGTTTTACCATATTATCGATAATCGAATCATAGGGCACCTCTCCGTGTTGATAAAGGTCCCATGAGGTGAATTGATGTAGATTGAAAGAAGGGGTGAGAAGGGGAGGTTTGAATTCCCATTGGCTACACAGTTGTTCCCAATCTCGAGTCATGTGTTTCGACAAAATCGTAAAAACACGAGCAGCATTTGGCAAATATAGGCCATAGGCTAACAATGCTACTGCTGCACTGAAAATGGAAAGGATAGAATAAAAAGGATGGGTCAAAGTAATCCACACCACATTCCAACGAGTGAAGTAAGGAGCGTCTTTGTTCGGCCGTTGAGAAAATTTTGGGTCCTTCGAAAGAGTTTCAATATCGTGAAGGGCGTCTGCTTTGTGCATCAACGCCTCAAGACCCCAATAATTTGTTTGAAGATGTTCTAAATAAAAAGATTCAACTCCGGACATACACCTCACCAAAAATTGTTAAAGATTATACACCAGAAAATGTTTGAATTCAATCTTTAAAATTTATTTGTGATTATTTTCATCGGATGGTGGTGGAGGTGGCGAACCTGTTTTTGAAAACAAACAAGTAAGGATAAAACTTGAAATCGCCACGATCGTTCCACCCCAAAAGGCGCCCCAAAAATTTGTGATATGCACCCCATAGGAAATGAGACTGGCAACCCAAAAAAGAAAAACATTGATTAGCAGCGCAAAAATTCCCACTGTCATCACAGTGATTGGAAAGGATACCACGATCAAAATAGGAGCAATAAAAGAATTTAATAGAGCAACAATCAACGCAAAGAGAAGAGCATCAGGGAAATTAGGGACATCCAGTCCGGGAAGGAGATGCGCAATCGTTAAGATAATGGCCGCTAGGATCACGACCTTGCAAATGAATTTCCACATAATCAAATATATATTGCCTATGAAAAAAAATTTCAAGGCTTTCCTCAATTTCCGAACCCTGATATCATTGCAGTTTAATTATGAAAAAGTTCTTCAATCAATTATTTAAGCTGGTTTTTTGTATAATTTTTATATTTTCGGCATTTTTCTTTATTTCTGAGCGTGATGCCTATCACCCCCAAGAAATCCTCCCTTATGTAGGCTCGATTGCCGAGCCGTTCCGAGAAAAGGGGGTCCACATTACAGCCAAAACCTATGACGTGCGTGACAGCAAGGCCTATTTAGATCGCGATCTACTGCAAGTGGGATTCCAGCCCATTCAGATCACGATCCAAAACAACACCGACCAGGCCTATCTCCTTTCGAACCAAGGTGTGGGAATTCCGACTGCAGAGACCAATCAAGTGGCTCGCTACGTGACACGTGCTGCCATTCCTAGGGCGATTGGCTTTAAAGTGGCCGGCTTTGTCTTCTGGCCATTTTTGATTCCTGGAACAATAGACAGCATCATCACTTGCAAATCACACATCAAAATGAAGCGTGATTACCATGCCAAGTCAATCAAAGACGAGGAAGAACATCTTCCTCCCTATTCGACTCTCCACAGAGTAATCTTTCTTCCCACAAATCAAAAGTTCGAAGAATTTACCCTCCATCTCAAAAACCAAAAAACCCATCGTTTTTCCCCATTTCAGGTAAAAATAGCTATCAAATAGGATGAATGGATTTCGGTTGAAAAGGTCAAGCCATTGTCATTTTTCTCAACTCGACCCTAGAATTTGGATTGCCTGACTTATGATAGTGCTTGATAATCAGCTCAAGCATTTCTTTATGATTCATCTGAAAAAGTCCGAAATTGGGATCCCAGACATACTGCTCAGTTGCGCTGTGTTTTACAAAAACAAATTCATGGCGATAAACCGAAACCTCATAAAAGCCTACAGGTAAGGAATCCAATTTTTTCTGAGCTGCTTTTATGTCATGGTCAAGTTTTTTCGATGAAACTTTTACGGCTTCCTTTTTGCGTAGTTGCAAAAACTTATGATGATTGAGGAGAAGACCTTGCAAAACAGCAGCTTGCTTTGGCATACCAGTGATGAACTGTTGTGCAATGGCCATCAAATGTTGCGTCGGATCATTAAAGAGGTGACGAGTTTTATGATAGAGAAAAGCAAACCAAAGAGTTCCTCCTCGACAGACTCCATTGCCTGAGTAAAGAGAAATCGAAACATCATTATGAAGTCCTAGCTCCTTTTGCTCCTGCAATCCATCATAGATCACATCGACACATTTTTCAGCGTCAAAAAGTGGGTATTTTTTTTGGAGTTCTTCAAGGAGTGCGGATTTCCATTTTAGAAAATTTTCATCTGTCGCACTTACTTTCAATAAAAAATGAAATATATATTTATATAATTCCTTTTCTTGATGAGGTGAAATGATCTCGACTTTAGCTTTAGGAAGCTCAGGTGTTGTTCTTGAAAAATTCCCAAGGAAAGACTTGAGAAGCTTATGAAGACCTGACGAAGGTTCAAAATTCGGTTCTTTCTTCAAGGCATCGATATACTTCATAAGTAGAGTATGCGATACTGCAAGTTCAACTCTTGCTTTTAAGCATGCCCCTTTTCTAGTCACCGCTTTGACCTTAACGTCGGAAATTGAATCATAAGGAATATTTCCATGTTGATAGAGATCCCAAGTGCTGATTTGGTGTCTATTGATAGAGGGGACGAGAAGCGGGGATTTGAATTCCCACTGAACATCAAGTTGTTCTACATCTCTAAGCATTTGCTTGGATAACACAGTAAAAATTCGGGCGCCTTTTGCTAAATAAATACAATTAGCCAAATAAGAAATACACCTAAAAAAAATTGAAACAAACACATACAAAGGCATGGTTACATGAATCCACACAACTTTCCAGCGGTTAAAATAAGGGGCTTCTTTACTAGGCTGTTGAATCAAATTTGGACTTTTCGCAAGCGTTGCGATCTCTTGGAGAGCTTCTGACTTGTGCATAAAACTTTCCAACCACTGATAATCAGTTCTGAATTTATCTAAATTAAAAGGTATGGCTACTGACATAATT
>SDBU01007636.1_pt1 | contig 12424 bp, 13 predicted proteins | sample 2277071 | NCBI WGS metagenome assembly SDBU01 (sample SAMN10397929, study PRJNA504765) | marine sediment metagenome | isolation source: marine sediment core GS08_GC12, 126 cmbsf | place: Arctic Ocean: Gakkel Ridge, Loki's castle | collected 2008
CCCCCACGACCGACCGACCGACGGCGGACGGCAGTCAAAAATGAACACACACAGGCAACCGTTGGGCACGTGAGGAGTGGACACACACACGCACACACAACAACAGTTATCGTCCGCGCTGTCGATATGTTTTTCATTACGCCGAAACCAAAAATTTCACAAGACGCTTCAATCGTCGCACTCCTTCGTCGGTCCGGGGAGATCACAGTCGGCGCCATCGATGTCGCTTGGCGTCGTCGTCGCCGTCGTCGTCGGCGTCGTCGGCGCAGCCGCCGCCGGCGGCGGCGGCGGCGGCGGCTCCTCGTGGTCATAAGAGCCGGTGACGAGGCGAAAAATGAACTGGAACGGGAGGCAGCACAGCACGCACGCCACTCCACACGGCATCACGACGCCGACGTTGAACGCCGATCGCATCCACCACGACAGATCGCCGTCCGGCATTGCGCTCGCGTCCTGGCACCACCGACTGGACGGGCGGACAAGTCGATGAAAGTCCGCAGCACGGTTTTACCACTTGAGTCGTGAAAAAGAGATAAGTCAGGAATTTCTTCGAAGTCAGCAGTTCCTGGAAGCCCGCTGTCGTCGCTGCTGCTGCTGCTGCTGCTGCTGCTGTTCGACATGAACGAGGAAGAGGACGCACGCGTTGGCTCTTCTGCTGCTTTCTACCACGCGGCCAACGCCGACGGTGCGGTGGACCTTCGTGGGCACGAGGCCCGATTTTTTCATTGTGCTGAAAATCGGTTGTGCTCAAGTCACTCGGCGCCGATGAAACGCAAGCACCGTGCCGACTCCGAGCAGCAGCGGTGGAAGGGGGGGCACGCGAGCCTCACCGACATGCTACCGACCGAGATGCTTGTGCACGTGGCGCAATTCCTCGACACGCAGCGCGATCGGTGTTCGTTTGCGTGCGTGTCGTGGCGGTTTCGCGCCGTGGCCTGGGCGGCGTTCGATCCGACGGAGTCTCTTCTCTACGCGTGTCAGACGGGGCACGAAGACGTGGTGCAGCGCCTGTTGCAACACCCTCGCGCCGATCCCACCGCCGACTCCGGCTACGCGATCCGCACGAGCAGCAGCAGAGGGTACGCCGCGGTGGTGCGCCTGCTACTGGAGGAAGGGCGCGCCGACCCCGCCGCAGAGGGCAACGTAGCCATCCGGGACAGCAGCGAAACCGGACACGCGGAGGTGGTGCGCCTGCTGCTCGCCGACGGGCGCGCCGACCCGGCCTCGTGCGACAACTGGGCCCTGTACTTGAGCAGCGCGTTAGGACACGCCTCGGTGGTGCGCCTGTTGCTCGCGGACGGCCGCGCCGATCCCACCGCCCGACACAACGACGCCCTGTGCGAGAGCAGCGAGCGCGGGCACGTCGCGGTGGTGCGCCTGTTGCTCGCCGACGGGCGCGCCGATCCCGCCGCCTTGGACAACTACGCTCTGTGGATGAGCAGCGCCAGGGGACACACCGAGGTGGTGCGCCTGCTGCTCGAGGACGGGCGCGCCGATCCCACCTGGGGCAGCAACCATGCGCTGCGCGAGGCGGCCAAAGGAGGGCGCGCCGATCCCACCTGGGGCACCAACCATGCGCTGCGCGAGGCGGCCAAAGGAGGACACGACGTGGTGGTGCAGCTACTGCTCTCAGGCGGCCGCGCCGACCCCACCGCCCGCGACAACTACGCCATGTGCTGGAGCAGCGCGGCGGGACACACAGAGGTAATGCAGCTGCTGCTCGAGGACCCGCCTGTCGCTTCCACACACCGTGACTAGAAAATGAACGCCGCCTCTTTTATTGCAACGACGCGTATCATGTCAGTCATTTCGACCGCTTCGTGTGTGTGTGTGTGTGTGTGTGTGTGCCCGATGAAACGCAAGCACCGTACCCGAAACAAGCGCCAGCGCTAGGGTAGTCCCACACAGATCATGGATAAACCGCTAGCGTTTTTGAAAGCCACTAGCGGTCAAGTCTAAAAGTCAGCAGTTCCTGGAAGTTGCTGCTGCTGCTGCTGCTGCTGCTGCTGCTGCTGCTGTCGAAGATGAACAGAGAAGAGGACACACGTGTTGGATCTTCTGCTGCCTTCGCCTACGCAGCCGCCGCCGACGTTGCGGTGGCGATGGCGACGCCGGACCAGCGCGCGATCCTGTACTACTCGGGCGGCCTGTCCAAGTTGCTGCCGGCGGGCGTGGCGGAGTCGGTCCTGCGGTCCAAGACTCGGCTGGAAGAGGAGATGGTGCGCGACGCGCAACAGGAAATACGCGGCGAGATGCAGAGGTTCATGCACGGCGTCGAGCTTGGGAAAGGAGGGAATTTCCATTGCAGTCGTTACGAGCGTCTCCACGCCTCGCGTTGGGCCTTCCGGCTCGCGACGTTCGTCGGAGAGAGATCGACGCCGACGCCCTTCTTTGTGTTCCCAACGCCGGAGATCCTATTCGACAACACCTGCCTGCCGCAGTGCCAGCGGGCGGAGTTCGTGCGGCAGCAGGTGGCGACGGCGAAGGCCGCACGTTCGTTGCTCGATGCGATGCAGGAGTTCCTACAAGGAGAAGCCAATTCCTTTGTCCAAAACATGAGCGACTTCACGAATAAGCGTCGCAAGCTGGCCACCGGCGACAACACGTGCTAGGCAGCATCGAATACAAGCGTTGGTTCCCGCTTCCCGTCCTTCGGTGTCGACTTACGGAGACTGTAGCACACACGCGCGCGCGCACACGATAAAACTTTAGCTGCGATCGAACAGAAACCGATTTTCGCGCATTGTCCATTCGATCCGTTGGCAGGCGACCGATGAGTGGCACAGCAGAAGCGCCGCCGCCGCCGGCGGCCGCCGACGTTTTCGAGTGCGCGCTGCGCGCGCGCGATCACGCATCCTCCAAAACGTACTTCGCGGCGCGCTTCGACGGGCCGTTGTGCGATCTTGACGTGACCAAGCTAACGCGCTTGTCGCGCCACGACGACGACGACCGGCGCCGCCGCCGCCGCCAGCCGAGACCGCACGCCGCAGACGCGCCGCTGCCGAACAGTTGGCTGCTGGAAGACGATGACGACACGCAGTCGTTCGTCGGTCACTTTCAGGGCGCCCTGCAATCGCGCTACATGCTGTTCACGATGGAAGACACCGACGCTGGGCCCGAGTTTCGCGTGGCACCCATCAGCCGTTCTTACCGCTTCGTCAAGCAGAGCAAGCACCGCGCGCTGACGCTGGAGGAAGCGGAATATGAGGTACTTGTGTGCCCGCGCGCGCACGCGAGGGGAAAATGCAGCGTTCGTTGACTATGCGCACGCGGCGCGCGAAGATGTTGCGGCAGACGAAGCGTGACTACCGGCCCTGGATGATGTCGCCGTTGGAGAACAGCGTGCGACGGAAGCCGGGAGGCGGCGGCCGCCCCGCCAGCAGCATTGCCACCGACGCGCCGGATTCCGATCCGCCAACGGACAGCAGCAGCAGCAGCAGCAGCAGCAGCGGCGGCGGCGGCGGCGGCGACGACGACGACGACGGCGCCGCCGCAGACGAGGAACAGGACAGCGAGGCCGAAGGCATGGATTTCGACGGCGGCGCGGTGGACGACGACGAGGAGCACGTGATCGAAGGCGACGACGACAACGAGGAGACCGGCGACAGCAAACCGGTGTACGAAGCGCGGGCGTGCACGCTCACCGCATCCGGCAAGGTGAACTCAGCGCGTGCGTTGGTCTGTCCCTCACTCGCGGCACACGACGGAGCAGGAGATCAGGTCACTGATGCGCAAAACGAAGAACCAAACACCGGCGCTGGAGAAGCCGATCGATTGGGGGTCAGAGTCGTCCTCTTCTTCGTCGTCGTCGTCCGAAGAAGAGGAGGGCGGGAGCGCCGCCGCCGACCTCCAGCTTCCAGCCAAGCGGGTGCGGCGACCGGCGACGCGCGCGCGTGTGCACACACACCGCCTGCCGATGCGCAGCAAAAGACGGTGGGCGCCGACGACGGGGTTCAGGAGCACGAAGTGAGGAAGGCGTTGCTGCTGAGCGGCCGAATCCAGGCGAAACGACTCGTCAGACACTTCCGCTCGCGGCTCGGCAGCGCCGACGCGAAGGCGCAATTCGTGCAATCACTGAAGAAGCTGGCTCGGATCAACATGGAGGACGGCGAAAAATTCCTCGTGCTGCGCGACGAGTATCGTGCCGGGATCGCGCGCGACCAGTAGCACACCGCGAACGCATTGTACTGGCGACGTGCGCTGCGTGCTCGCTAGCAAAGCTTTCGCCGTTTCCGGCAACGTCTGGCAGCATCACGTCGCGCTCGTGGATGCGACGATACCGGGCCCGCCATCAAATGCCACGCACGCATCGTATCCACACCGCCGCCGCCGCCGCCGCCGGCGTGTATTAAATCACGAACCTCGTCTGAACTCAGGGCGCGGTCCGTCGCCGCTTGTGCGCGTGGAAGGGGTGGCGGTGGTCGTCCGGCCACGCGTACATCGTCGCCAGCGCCAGGTCGGGACACAGTCGCAACAGCACGGCGGCCTCGGGCACGCGCAGCTGCTGCACGTCCACCGAGTCGCTCTGCACCAGCATGCGCGCGAGCTGCTCGTCTTCGCGGTGCAGCGCGATAAGCAGCGCGTCGGTGTTGTACGCCGCACGCTGTTGCTGCAGGTGCGGAAGCAGCAGGCGCGCCATCTCGAGGTCGCCGCGCTGCGCGGCCAGCTTCAGCGCCAAGCCCGACCGCGCCCACGCGATCGTGCGGCGGTCGCCGAGCAGCGCGGCCGCCACCCGGTGATGGCCGGCCACGCAAGCGTGGATCAACGACGCGCAGCGGTTCGCCGACGGGTCGGCGCGCCCGTCGTCGAGCAGCGCGCCGACCACGCGCTCGAACCCGGCCAGCGCCGCCGTCGTCAGCACCTCGCTGTCGCAGTACTGCGGGTCGGAGCGCACGTCGCCCAGCAGCATCTCCAGCATGACACGCGACCGGTCGGGCAACGACTGCGGCACGTTCGCGTGCCGGTCGTCCCACCACGACAACCAAGCGTGCGGCATGTCGGCGCACTCGCAGTAGCACTCGGCGGGCAGCAGCTCCGACAGCATGCCGCGCGGAAGCTTCGTCACGCCTTCGTCGTCGAGCAGCGCGCGCAGCACCTCCGGGCAGCCGTTCTGCACCGCCAGCAGCAGCGGACGGTCCAGCGACAGCAGCCCGCGGCGGTCGCACAGCAGCGCGACGGCGAATGCGGTGTGCCGACGCGTGATCGCCACCATCAGCGCCAGCTCGATGGCCCTTCGCCGGCACCACTCGTCGCCGCGGTAGTGTTGCAGGATGGCGTGCGCGGCGTCCAGGTCGGCGCGCGCCGCAGCGCCGATCAGCGCAGGCGTGTTGCCGATGCGCAACAACAAGTGCCTCCAGCGGCGGCACGTGCTGCACACGGCGGCGTACACCGGAAACACGTTCCAGCGCATCGGCCACTCCTCGTTGTCGGTCGCCAGGAACAGGATCTCGCGCAGCACGTCGTCCGCCGCCGTGTTGATGTTGTGGCGGCGGCTGCGTAGGCGCGTCGTCGGCGCTTCGTATCCAGCCATCGCTCTAGGGGGAGCGCGCGCGTGCGTGCGTGCGTGCGTCGGTGTGTGTGTGTGTGTGTGTGATTACGCTGGCGGACAGCAATGATTTTTTTTACGGTTTTTTCGATTCAATTCGGCGATGGGTGTCGCCAGCGCCGCCGCTACTTGAACAACCGCCGGCGCTTGTGCCGGTAGCGGCGGCGGCGGCGCACGCGCCGAGCCAAGCGTGCGCACAGCCTGGCGTCCAGCAACGCGGGGAATCTCGACGAAGGCACGCGGCCGGGGTTCGTTTTCGACAACCAAGGAGCGTCGGAGAGGGGGTGTCTGCGTGCGCGCGGACCATCCCATCGTCGAGATGCTGCAGCGCGACCGCGAACGGGCCGGCGAGCCGCGGCTGGGTGCCGAGACGGCCACCGAGGACGGATTCTACGCGTTCAAATGGCTCAGGCTGCTCTCCATGCCCAAACGGCGGATCGCGGGCGAAGCCAAACTCCTCGAGGCGGTGCAGAAACCGCTGTTGATTTTGGAGGCGCTCGCACCGCATACCCCGCGCGCCAGGCCCGTTCGACGGACGCGCGGGGTATGCGTGCGATATCTGGAACTCCCACCGTGAGTTGGACACAAACATTGTTTGATTGTCGTTTCAAGCTTCGATCCGCACACCGCCGCCGCCGCCGCCGCCGCCATCACCACGCAACCCCGCATCCGTGCCAGCCCGCCCGTACGCTGGTGGCCAAGTTGTCCAGTTCGCGCCTCAGCAATCGCCGCGTCTCCTTGTCAAACGCGTGCTGCATCCCTGACGAGATACGGCGCGCCGCCTCGATCACGTGGTCGGCGTCGGTATCCACACGGTCGTCGTGCACCAGGATGTCGAACAGGATCTCGCGTCCGGGCTCGATATCGCAGTTGCTCACCGCAGCGGCCAGCGTGCTCCAGTAGGTGGGGCTGGCGCGCCCGGGGCGGAGCAGCAGACACACCATCCGCTTGTCGCACAGTTCGCACGCGACCGCCATCGCCTGGTTCAGCTGACGCTTGTCCCGGTGTACGCGCGGATGCATCAGCAGACGACACATCGTCGACTGGCCGGCGGTGTGCAGCCGCACGATCGTCGTCCACATATTCTCGTGCGGGCTGTGGCCATCACCGTATCCGTAGTCCTCGTGGAAGTCGTCGATGTGGAACCGCGGGTGGCAGATCAGCTTGCCCACGAACAAGATCATTCGTTGGCCAAGCGCGAAGCGCAGCACAAGGTTGGAACGCTCGGACACCTCCATGCGCTCGTCCTTCAGCAGCGCGAGCGCGCACACGAGATGTTTTCGTCGGATGGCCGCCCACAGCGCGCGCAGCCTCGTGATCGAGCGGTCGAACGCCTCGTCGCCCAGGCGGCGCCACCACTTGCACGTCGCCAGCACCGCCGAGTGGTCCGCGCACGGCACGAACAGTAGCACGTGCAGCATGATCTCGTCGGGCAGCGTGTCCACGTGCGGCGGCGGCGGCGGCAGCAGCGGCGCAGCAGCACCGCCGGTGCGCCGACGCTTGAGCGGTCTCCCTTCCATCACCACCACCACTGCAGCGTACAGCACAGCACAGCAGAGCACAGCGCGCACGCACACACCAAAGACCGCTAGCGGCTTTGAAGCGCGACACTTCTATTCGACTCAACAATCTTTCGTCTTAAATCTAATTCCTGGAATTTAGGTTGTCGGTCTATCTGTCTGTCAGTCAGTCGTCACGATTCGGGCAGAAGCGCTCGCGCGATGAAACGGGGACGGCACGACGCCGATGGCGGCACCGAGCAGCGGAAGCGGAAGCGGAAGCGCGCGAACATCACCGACGTGCTCCCGAACGAGATGCTCGCGCATGTGGCGTCGTTCGTGGCGGGCGACCGGACGAGCGAAGCGGCGTTCGCGCGCGTGTCGTGGCGGTTTCGCCGCGTGGCCTGGGCGGTGTTCGATCCGACGGGGTCTTTCCTCCACGCATGCCGACACGGTTACACGGACGTCGTGCGGCGGTGCCTCGAAGACAGACGCGTCGATCCCACCGACCACGCGTTCGCCGTCGGCACGAGCAGCGCGTTCGGGCACGCTGCAGTGGTGCGGCTGCTGCTCGCCGACGGACGTGCAGACCCTGGCGCGTTCGACAATTATGCGTTCCGCTGGAGCAACTCGAGAGGGCACGCGGACGTGATCCAGCTGCTGCTCGACGACGAGCGTGTCGACCCCGGCACACACCATAACTTTCCCATCACCATAAGCAGCACGCGCGGATACACAGATGTGGTGCGACGGCTGCTGGCGAGCGGGCGTGTCCATCCTGGCAGCGGTGGCAACGGCGCAATTCGATTTAGCAGCGACACCGGCCGAACCGAGGTCGTGCGGTTGCTGTTGTCTGACCCACGAGTCGATCCAACCGTCCACAACAACGAAGCCCTCCGTTGGAGCAAGGAGGGCGGGCACGCGGACGTGGTGAAGTTGTTGCTGGCGGACCCGCGCGTGCGCGCACACGCACGCGACGCCTAGGCTCGCTTGATTCATCGCGCCCTTTGCAATATATTGACTGCGCGTTCCGGCGACGACAACACCGAAACGATGTCTACGTCACAAACGCACCGGCGCCAGCTGCGCAAGGCGTTCCTCGCGTGGTTCCGCGTCGGCGTGCTGGCGCTGTCGATCGCCATCGTGCTGGTGCTGGTGTCGCAGGCCGGCGACGTCGGCGGCGGTGCACTGGCGGGCGGCGTCGTGTTCGGCGCGCTCGGCGTCTGGACGTGGCTGGCAGCTGTCGCCACGCTGCTGTACAAGCGCACGGTGATACCACATAAACTTCCGCCGCGCGAAATCGAGGAGGAGTACGTGTGGTGGTTGGTGGCGGCGCTCTACGCGTACATCTTGGCCGCCGGCTCGATCGGCGTGGCGCGCTGGCTGTTCGCCGTGTTCATGGCGCTCTCGCTGCCGTTCTTCGCGTACGCGCTCGTCGGCGGCTGGCGCACTATGCGCCGGCACGCGCAGAAGCAGCGCCACGTCGCGCACTTGGCCGTGGCGCTGCTGACCGGGGTGCTGGCGCTCTCCGCCGGCGTGGCCCTGGTCGTGTTGGTGGTCGTGGCGCCGGCGTGAGCCGCGCGCGCCTGCTGGTCATGGAGTGCGCAAACATTGGTCGTCGTCGTCGTCGCCGGCGTTCGAGACGGCTACACCCCACGATGCCAGCAGGCCATCGACGACGGCTTCCATCTCGGAGAAGCGCGCGCGCAACGCGCGGCACGCACACACGAAGCATAACGTAGCTCGGCTCCGATCGGCGCTCGCGCAGTAACAACCCGGACGCGGAGCCGGCGCCGACGCCGTCTCTGCCAAGATCCGACGCAGTTCACCGACGTCGGCGTCGGTGTCGGTTTCGCGCCTCGCCACATCCGCGACGGGCACCGGCGGCGCCGACTGCGGCGCGCGCTTCCTCGGGCGTAGTCTGCGCGGGTTGCTCCCACCGGCCGGGTCGTACAGCGTGCCGGCGCTCATGCGCAGCGCGTCGAAATGCGATTGTTCGGTGCGCATGCCCAGATCCGGTTCGCTGCACTACGTGAACGAGGCGGACCACCGGTGACGCCACGGGAAGCATGCGTGCGCATCCGCGTCCATGTACATTGCATTTACAGTCGTTGGAACCACAGCGCGACTGCGCCGCTCGTCGAGGGCCTCGTTGAAACTCGAGCAGCAGCGCGCGCCGGCCGAGCTCGGTGCGCATCGCTGCAACCACTGCCGCCGACGACGAACGCAAGCGGCCCAGGAGATCGGCACGTGTCCTCGACCGTGAACAAGCGAGCAAGCGACCCAGGAGAGAGGACATCTGCTGGTGTGTGTGTGTGTGTGTGTGTGCGCGCGCGCGCGTGTCACACTCTGTGTTCTATCGAATGGTGTATCTACATTGTCATGCTCACTTCGAGCGCGCGCATCTCCTCTTCCTCGTTCACTGCGGCAACCGGCGCGGCCGCCTCCGCCGTGGACGCAGGCACGGGTTCCGTGTCTGGCGGTGCAGCAACGGTCGCAGCGGCTGACGGCGCACCGTCGGGCAGCAGGTCGGCGTCGACTCGCTGGGCATCGATCTCCTCCAGCTCGGCGAGCAGCTCGTCGTCGTCGCCCATCGCCAGCTGCATGTTGCTGTTGAGCGGCTGCGAGATGGCCTCGTTGACACGGTCGGCCACGTTCATCTGTTCCTGAACGTCTAACGCGAGCTCGTCCACGTCGCCCACATCGATGTCCTTGTACACCGCCTGCATGGACTGTGTGCCAACTTTCATCGCCTGCACCGTCGAGACGCCGATGTTCGCCGCCTCGAGCGACATCACTTGCTGCTCGATGTTGAAGCGCTGCGCTATCAGCTGGTCCAGTTGAAACTCGTAGGTCTTCCTGCGCTTCATGCACGGCAACGCCGCGCGCCGGTTGCGCTGCCGCATGAACGCCGTCGCTTGCGTCGTCTCCTGGTCGATCTTCGTCTGCAGCGTGCGCGAGCGCAGCTCCATCAACTGCAGCGTCCCGCGCAAGCTGGCGATGCCATCCTTGGCCGTCAGCTCCGCCTTCTTCGGCGCGCCGAACACGCGTCGAAACACGCCCGTCGTCGTCATCGGCGTCGTCACGCGCACACGCAGCCGACGTTGTCAAGTATTGCCGCGCACCAGAAGCTCTTGTTCGTCGCACCGCGCACGACCGACGGAGACGATGCGAACGGCGCCTTTTCTCGTTTCGACGTCGAACGACGCACGAATACGGTTTGACACCAGCAGCGGCGGCGGCGGCGTCGGCGGCGGCAGCAGCAGCAGCAGCAGCAAAATCCATCTCGGATTTCCTGCGCGTGCGACTAGGCGACGGTTGTTTAATTCCCCTGGCGGATCGAATTTATTTTGTTGTGCGAAGAACCGGTCGGGCGGCGCGTCAGGACGGCAGCCACTGCACCCACGTGGTGCCCCAACGCTGTTTGAGCTCGGCGTAGCGCGCGCGCACCACCGAGACGACGGCGGCGCGGATACGGCGGCGCTGCCGATGGCGGCGACGCGTTTTCACAAGCCGTGCCGCCGCCGCCGCCGCCAGCTCGCAGTCGGCCGCCTGCTCGACCGACAGGCCGCTGACGTAGTCTAGCTCGACGTTCGTGACGATCAGCGCCGCCACGTGCTCCACTTCGTCGTCGCTGAGGTCGTGGGGCTGCGCCGCGCGCAGCTGTGCGCGCGCCGCCTTCTCGGCCGGTCGATCGCGCTGCGGCTCGGCGGCGTGAGTGTAGTCGCCGTGGTCGCGGCAATAATACATCCAGCCGGGCGCTGTGAATTGCACCGTGTGGTAGTCGTCGTCGCCGCCGCCGCCGTCGTAGCAGCGCACGTAGTTCGCGAACGCCACGTCGCAGAGCCGATGCGCGAGCAGTTCGCCCGGCACGCGCTCGAAGAACTGCGCGAACACCGGGGCGCGCACGCAGTAGTGCACGTAGTCTCCCTGGCGGTGCGCGTCCGCTTGCTGCGGCCGCACCAGGCCGCGCTCGATCGCCTTCGTCACCTCGGCAGCGCTCGTCGGCTGGAACGCCTCTGCCGCCGCCGCCACGTCGCGATCGTCCGTGCGCGCGGCGAACGCCAGCGATCGCACGCTCGCGACTCGCGGGCATCCCACGCACTGCGCGGAGCCGAGCACCGCCCAGTAGGACAGCGCGCGCAGGTGGTCCCACAGGTCGTCGTCGTCGGAGAACATCAACCAGCAGCCGTCGGCGTCGCCGCCGCCGCCGACGTGCTCGCACAACGACGCGTAGTGCTCGAACTGGCCCATGGCCGGCTTCGCGCGGTAGAACGCGCGGAATCCACGGATGGCGGCGCCGACGCCGTCGATGATGGTGGCGCACATGTCGCGATCGACTTCGGGCGCGCAGCTCCAGCTCAGGTAGAACGCCGACGGCGGCAGCACCTGGTCGACGACCGACTTCAGGCAGTGGCACACGTACTGCATGCGCTCGGCGCTGTCGACGTGCGACGCCATCAGCGCCACCAGGCGCGTGCGGCGCTCGCGGCACGCGCGCAGCTTCTCGCACTCCTCGCGGTGATGCCGCTTCTTCCAATCGATGCGCTGGCAGTTGCGTCCGCAGTAGGAGACCACGCCGCACGAAGTGCACCGCTTCAATCGCACGTCGCCGGCGGCATCGGACGGACGCAGACACACCGCGCACCGCTGCCAGCAGCGCGGCGCCGCGATCGTGCCGGCGTCGTCGTCCGTGCGTCCGAAGAAAGGCGGCTGTGTGTGCCCCGTCGCCACCGCCGCCGCCGCCGCCGCCGCGGACACGTGCGCGCTGTCGCTCACCGCAGCAAACGCCACCTTTCCTGCCTCCGTGATCGGCATCGACGACATCGGCGGCGGTAGTTTGCTATCCGGATAAAGCAAAGGAGCGGCGATAAACCCCTCTGCGTTCGCGGCAATAGTACATCCGTCCGGACGGGAATGAACTGTGCCAGTGCGACCCGACACTGACACCGACACCACACGCACTTAGTTTTGGATAACAGCCGGACGCCCTACGACGCCCATTCCATCAAAACATCCCACGACACATTTTCGGTTGGCATCGTCCTGCCGTCGATGCTAGACAAAGGCTGCAGCGGCGGTGGTTCTCGAGACTGACCGACAAGCGGCGCTGGCAGCGCGGGCGGGGGCTGCGGCGGGAGCTGACGCTGTTGTGGCATTGGGTTCGAACGCAGCCTTGGTGGTGGCAGCAGCGGCGGCGGCGGCGGCGGATGCACGACGCGGCGCAGCTCCCATGAACCACAGTCCAGCTGATGGGAATGGTGGTGGCCCTGCTCCAGCGGACGATCCAGCTGCTGCTCCGCGAAGAAGGCTTGCTCGCCGCAAAACGAAATGAACGCCAGAAACTGGTGAAGGGCAACACGCAGCTGCGGCCCGGGAG
>SDBU01007637.1_pt1 | contig 12421 bp, 23 predicted proteins | sample 2277071 | NCBI WGS metagenome assembly SDBU01 (sample SAMN10397929, study PRJNA504765) | marine sediment metagenome | isolation source: marine sediment core GS08_GC12, 126 cmbsf | place: Arctic Ocean: Gakkel Ridge, Loki's castle | collected 2008
ACCTGCTTGTCCGCTATCCGTTAGAAAAATCTCATATAGGGGTGTCATCAAATCAATCACTCTCTTTATCTCATCCTCTTTATCGGGCAATAGATTTTCCGCTTGCTTTAATGAATACTCTTTTTTCTTCAATCCTTTCAACCCTTCTTTTACTGATTTGATAACTCTCTTTTCTTGTCCTTCAAAAAACTCTTGCATAACTGGTTCAACTTTATCCCTCCTTTCCTGCAATCCCTTTATCCATGAACCCACGAACTTTACAATCTGTGGGTTACTAAGTTGCTCTGAAACCTCCACTTTTTTCGCCTTCTTTTTTTTACTCTTTTTTTTATTAAATAATTCACTCACGAATTTATGAGTACTTTCTTTAATTACCTCATCCGTTGATGTCATACCATCAACGTCATCCGCCTTCTTGCCTTGAGGTTTTTCCTCATTCTTGGGCTTTAACGACTTCTGTGGTTTTACCTCATCAATCGGGGCGACATTAAATGGAGCAAAAAGTCTATCGCCATCAACTGTTTCAGGCAATCCCTCCGCTCGGCGAATATCATTTGTCGTAAGCCACTTATTATGTCCCTTGTCATATTCGTTTACAATCCTCTCACGGTTTTGAGGTACAGGGCTTTCAAACGTGAAAAATAGATTTTCTGTATCACTAAATTTACTCAATAAAAATTCGTTGAGAGTATCAACGATAGCTTGCATTTTGGGTTCTATAGTTCCCCTCATAAATGTAAATATGCTCGCCTCTGCGTTTGCCCTATTTACATCTTCTGTAATTCCTAATATTGATTTTGGTACTCTGAATATACCTAGAATTTCATCACGGCTTGATACAAGTTGTTTTACAAAATCCATTTCCTTTTGGGTTTGGTCTAGCTTCTCAATACTTAATCCCCCCTCTAATAGCATTGGCTTGTGTGCCTTCGCTAGTCCTTGGAATGATTGTTTAAACTTTTCTTGTAGCTGGTTGAAGGCATCGGGGTCAAGGGATGCTTCTGTCTTTAATAGAATATTTGGGATAGCGGAGTTTTGGAAAAATACTCTATTCCATTCTCGGCTAAAGTTGTTTGTATCAATCGCTAAAGCGGCGGCTTGAACCCTACCTACGCCCCTTACTGGGAATGGGTAATCACCTTCCGCATTGAAATCTGAAAAGTGTAAAACATCTTCGGCTGGTAAATGAATTTTACCTCCATCCTTTCTCCTATAGACATATTCAGCCACCAATAAAGAGTTTTCCGAACTTTGTATTATAGATACTCTGTCGGGTCTTAACGGCCATATTTCACGAACATTACCAAGCCCATCCTTTGCCAAAAGCCAAAACGCATTTCCATCTAGTTCTAAATGGCTCTGCGTAATTTCTAGGAGTTGATGCTTAGTCATCCTGGGGTTTACTTTCTTCAAGAGTTCTTTTATCTCATGGTTTTCTACTTCTTCCACTTCACCATCGGGGTTTACTTTCATCAATTTAAGGTCAATATTACTGACCTCTTGGGCAATAGCTTGAGTGCAAGCGTAAACCCAACTTTTATTGGCTTCTAAAAACTGCTGTCTTGCAGATGCGCCAAACATTTCATTAAATCGTTTCTCCGCCATTATAGCGAAGGGGTTTTTGACCTCTGCTTGCTTAAAAAACGAAGCAAATCTTTGGAGTATATTCATATAGTTATATTATAGCATCTATTTACCAAAAAGTTTATCTCTATAATTTTTTCTCACATATACCAAGGCGAGTAATCTATATATCCACTTCGGCATAAGTTTCGGCTTGGGCTTGATAGCGGATTTTAACAATGATATTTCTTCCAAAAGTTGCTTCCTTAAATCCCTCTTATATAGTTGCCTTACCTTTTTTACTTGTTTAGCGTTCATAATATATCTCTGCTTTAACTATAATTTGACCTTCTTTTAAAAACTTCATAGCATCCCTCCTATGCGTGAATAACAAAACCCCGTCAAATAGTTCGTTCTCTACCCCATCAATATAATTACTGAAATTACCTATTGTGAAATGGGGTAATTCTTTGCCCCTTTCTTTTATCACCCAACCCATTACCTTTTTCATATCTTTTTTTCTTAATTCCTTGGATATTGAAAATACTTTTATTACTCACGACCATCTTGGTTCGCTTCTTATTTTGTCGTCTTTCCCAATTACTCATTTAAAAAATACTTCCACCTTTTTTAATAATTCATTTTGCTCTACCCGAATATCATTTATCTTCTGCTCCAATTTCAATAACTCCTTATCTACATCCATCAAGCACATATTACCCAGTTTATTGCCATCAATAATTTTCATCCTGTCGGCTGGTAGGGTCTTGGCGAATTTTTGTTGAAATTCATGTAGCTTCATATATCCAATAAAAGTTGCTTTACTTTTTTACAAATATCTTCCGTAAGTCCATCTTTGTGAAAATCTGTTTTAAAATGAATTTGGTCGGGCAACATGTCTATATCATCATCTAAAATTACATACTTTTCCACATCATGCCTATCCAACCATTCTTGTATTTCCTCGCCTCGTATTGCATTAAGCCGTACTGTCCTATCTAAAAATTTCATATCCAATCCGTTTTTAGCCATTACTTTTCTCCAATTCTTAGCAAGCCTCCATGTGGAGGACAGCACCACTTCAGCTCCTGTGTCTTTCACTAGCTTGTTAAATCTCTTTACTAAAACAGGGGACATACCGATAAAACCATCGCACCGTTGAAGTGTTTGTACGGTATTAAGAACCCCATCAATGTCTAAAAATATTACTTTCATAATAATCTGATGTTAGGTTGTGCCATATCAAGAAGTTGCGACAATGAAATCTCAAACGCATCCATCCTGTCATCATGCGCCTCAATCCCAAAATTCAATATCTCACTCACCACATCTTCATCCCCTTCTTCCCTAAAAAATACTTGCTCGCTTACGAAATATGGCTCTATAGCTTCTAATCTCGCCCTCTTATCTTTACTCACCTTCACGGCTTTTGGCTTAACTCCAAATCTCCTATGGTATTCTTCAATGGCAGAACGCTGAAAAGCGACATCCTCAATCCCTAGAAATAACGGTATTCCTGCATGCGCTCCACGATAATGTTTGTAAGTTTCATTTATTTGCGTAAGCGTAGTATTAAAATTCCACCGACCAGCAATATTTCTTAAATTATAAAAATTATTATCTTCACCCTTCCCAATAACATTGATAGCCGTATAATCGGCAGTTTCCTTTTGGCTAATCGCGAGGTCAACTCCAATACTGATAGCTTTCATCTTAGGCAACTTCTGATAATAATGAACCTTCTTAATAACTTGCCCATCTTCGGGGACTAGCTTTAACAAATATTCTCTCTGAAAATATCGCGTTCCCACTCTTATTCTCAACTTTTCAATGCTCTCCTTGGTATCCCTCTGATGCCACAATATTTCCCCATCCTCTCTCATTATAGGATATTCTTTTAGTATTCCGACACCCTCTTTTAAAATCAACGCCTTCTGCCTCGCCATTAAACTATCACTATGCAATAAATTACCAATAAGAACTACCATGCCAGTATCCATGTCAATCGCTGGCAATACATCCGAACTCCACCACTCTGAGGTTTTATCCCTCTGCTCTTTCACTCTTACCACTTCGCTATTTTCAAGGTCATCCCCAACAATCAAATCGGGGCGATATTGCAAATGTCTTACACCTCTTATCTTCTGACCTCGGCTACGGCTCAATATACGGACACCAATAGCCAAAATTATATTTGTCGCTGTCCATTCTTCCTTTGCCTTGAAAGGACCAAAATCTTTTATCAATAACTCATTATTCTCTAATTCATAAATAATGTTTTGAATGTGTAGCTTCGCTTGCGAGAATGTGTCGGACAATATGATGATAAAATGTTTTCTGCCTGTTACAGCGCACCACAACGCCAATGCGAGTGATGCTATCGTTGACTTCGCAGACCCACGAAATGCTATCAATTCAAGAAACTCTGTGTCCCCTCTCTCTAACGCCTCAAAAATCTCTTTGTGAAAATCGGGAGTTGCATACTTAACATAATGCCCCAAATAAAAATAAATAAAAATCCCTAGACTACGGCTAGACCATTCACGCCTTCCCTTTCGTGTCTTTGCCGCTTCTTTTACTTGTTCCCTTGCCTCGTTTAGTTCCATATAATTTATCTATAGCACTAGATATTAAAGCAGATTGTTCAGGCGATAAATCCGTTTCCACCTCCAACTTCCCTAACTCTCTCCTGAATATACCAGCATCCATTTTACTATCAATCAATTCTCTCCTTGCTTTCCATAAAGCATTGAACGCCATAATCTGACTTTTTTTATCTGCACCAGAAGTAATAATCTTGTACATATCCTGCGCCATACTCCGATAAATGTTTTCCAGTTCTGCCAAATCCTTTTCAATCGTAGAGCGACTAATGCTTTCACGATTAGCTCGGTCAATTTTCTTTTTCCTTTTACAAATAAACTCCTTATCCTTTTTTAGTAATACCGCAATCCGCCTACCCGAAATTCCTGGCTCTCTAACCATTTGCCGCCTAATCTCTGCATCTATTTTTTCTATTGCCGCATCGCTATATTTTGACATAATGTACGACCATGTACGGTTTTTATTTTTTATTTAAAGCAAGCCATAACTTAGTTACTGCTTCTTCTGGAGTTTTGCCTTCACCAGCTACCGAATATATTTTCCCTGTTTTATCTGTAAAACTAAAGGCTGTCCATCCTGTTACTTTCTTTTGCAAACTTGCAAAATTATCTCCACACGCTTCTATAAGTTCTGATAGGGTGGGGATATAAATATCTCCCTTTTTATCATCAAAATAGTTAATCTCCCTTTGTGGAAACCCAGCGCCTTCTAATTGTCGTGCTAACGTATGTGAAATCACAATTTACTTTACTACTAATAAATTTACTTCGGGGTCATCCCCATATATTGCCTCAAGCATCCTCCACTTCATTCGCCACATGGTTGTTTCCCTTCCCTTGACTTCCGTAAAAGTTCGTGTTCCGTCATTATTATGCTCAATGAAGTCAAGGTAGTAAGTCCATAATCTAATATTCTGTTTCCCTGCAATCTCCCCATCAGTTAGAACCCATTTGTCCCCTTCCCTCACAAGAGCAAATCTGAACGCAACTTGTCTTTCCCAACTTTTTAAATCCTTCGCCCTTATTCTTAAATCCAGTTCTTGTGCATATCCAGCTTCCAACTTACTATCATAGACCGCGCCATTATAATCAGTTCTCTTGGCGGCGCTAAATGAATGTCTGTTTTTCTGAACCCAAACCATAGTGTTTTTGATATTATTGTCCCTTTATTCCATTATAACACACAATAAAAAAACCATACCATTAAATGATACGGTTTTTCTTAGTCCCCAAGCTAGTTTGCCTACAGTTCAACCTCAACTTCTTCTTCTTCCTCTTCTTCTTCCTCTCTCCACGCTTTATACAAAAACATAGTATTATATTTAATTTTAATAAATTATCCTTTTAATTCCCAAAGGTGAAAACAATTATTGTGCAGGTTTATATATTCCTCTTTGGGCGGATATAGCATAGCCACGGTAATATTGTTGGGTAAAAACTTATATCGTGCATCCCTTATTTCGTCAAATGTTGGGTATCGGGTTTGATGCGATATGCTCAAGTGCCAAAAGCCCATGTCCTTAGTCACGATTATTCTGCACTCTCCTAAATTGTATACCCCCTCTTTCATATCTATAAATAAAATATAAATTCGTTTGAGCTATATGTTTTCTCCTTACATTTTTTATTTCTACAGAAACGACCCTCACAATTTCCTATAACCCTTGGCGGATAATATCTGTAATATCTATACCCCCCATAGTCCCTTAATACATACCCCTTGCACCTCTCCCTTATCTTTTTGGTAGGAGTTCCTAATATGGGGACATGAACTTGTTTTATATTTTTTTTCATAAGCATTTTCGGCTAGGGATATAGGAAGTTAACTAGGAACATTATGCAAACCCTGCTGGGGCTTCCCATATCCCCCTATGCCGTTATAAACCCCCCAGCCGAAAATGTTTATTTCCCTGTAATTCTTATTTCCCAAAGCCTCACAACCGCTTTTGCGACTAGGAGAATTACAACGACTTTTGTTAGGGATATAATCCCTAGTTCTATAATTTCATTCATTGTTATATATATTATCTATTATTGCCTCACTAGAATTACCGTCTATGTGATGCGTAACCAGCCTTGCCTCCTCACCATCACCCACCGTGCTTGTAAAGAAAATGGTAGGCATTATCGCACGCAGACTACCAATAAACTTTTGGTAATTTTTCTCTGTTATATTTTTTTTATCTATTTCAAGTGCTAATATAAGTTTCATAATCAATGTTTGCATTTTTCATAACCCACAATTTCTATATGTTCGGGGTCGGGCGCGGTAAATCCGTTGTTCTCAAAAAGTGGCTTTAGTGGGCGTTCGCATTCTCCACAAACAGCCTCAACCCGATTATTTATAATGATTTTACTTTGACTTTGTAGTTCTTGCATTTTTTCTAACTGGCTTTTGGTTTAATTCCAATACAGTTATTTTCGCATTAAGCCCTTGAATTGTTGCCAATCGTGCTTCCGATTTTTTTACCTCTTTCTTGAGCATCCTTTGGCGAATTTCCACGCCCTTGAGCAACCTATCGGCTAGTTCATTAAATTCATCTGTAAGCCTTCTATACCTCCCCACTAATCTCTGGTTTAATAGCACGAAAATAAACATAGCCATAGCCAATCCCCCGAAATAAGCCCCAAAATAATTCCCCCTTGAAAGCATTAGTAATATTTGTTGAAATAAAGCGAACATAAACAATGTGCTTATCACAATATTTATGACACTACTCTGTAATATTTTTGTAATTCTTTTTTTCATACTATTTTATTTTAACGCTAAATTGTTGATAATATTCTTCGGGTGATAATATTATGATACCCATTTGGCTGGCTTCCACAATAATCTTATCTACATATTCGGAAAACTCAACCATGTCTTTTGTTTTGGTGGTCGCTGGTATCTTCTTTCTTATACCTCTCCATGTAACCTCTTGTCTAGCGATAAACATATCCTTAAACAACTCATGTAAAACCTCAATACTATCTCCTGTGTGTTCTGAAATGGGCGTAAGCACGCCGCCCCAATAGTAAGCGTTCTGATTGATGGTGCGTATCTTGGTGACAGGTTTTATAATCAAAAATACCCTTTTGTTTATGAACCTCTGCAAGTACGCCTTAAAAGCGACTTTAGCAGAAATTTCAATACTTCCATTTCTAATCTCTGCGAGAAATTGTGGTGCTGGTTTTTTCATAGTTCCTCCTCTGTTTTAGCAACATCATATATTCTCCTCACATTTTCTTTAACGAAAAACTCTTTTTCACAGTTATGACATTCAAATTTTTCTGCACCATTTTCGCTCCCCCCATAAGACACTGGGTAAGCACCATCATCATTTTCTACCAAATCATCACAGAAAGGACACCTTATTTCTTCTTCCTTCCTCATGCGCTCCATCATTTTGTCTATATCTAACTCCATATTAAAAAGATAATTTAACGACAATATCCTCAACCGCCTTCAATGTTTTTACTTGTTCTTCGTAATAATGTTCAATCTCATTCATTATATTCTCTCTCTTTATCACAAACACAAAATAATCTTTTACTGGCATCCGAGGGTCATAAAAAATAACATTCAAGATTTTCAAATCATCATTGACAATAAAATATTGTATTGTCTGCATTTCCAAATCCTTCGGCACTTTACCCTTCAAATACGCTTCAATGTGTCGTGCGGATGATAAACATTTTGCTTCAACTGCTTCGGTTTTTCCTATCTTCCCATCAGGCGAAATGGCAATATTTTCGTTGTCATCCCTCACCCAAATCGTCAAACTTGTGTCCACCTTCTTTCCTGTTTCCTTCTTAAATCTCTCAATGGCTTCTTCTTCTAACCTCACCCCTCTATCCATAGGATTTTCGTCATCAACGGTAGCCAACCTTTCGGCTATGAGTTCATAAAACGCCATCTTCGGCTCACTACCCCTCAACACGATAATATCCTTTAATCGTGTCCCTGTGATTTTTCCCAACCTCGCATTGAGCCATTGTTCTCTATCCTCAAAGTTTAAAATTTTCATTTTTATTTATATTTCTCTTTTAATTTCTCAAAAATATCTCTTTCCTTTTTGGCATCTGGTGAGTTTGTTTCCTCAAGGTATTTTATATGCCCCTCGGTCATTTGTTTCATAAACTCCTCATGCTCCTGTACGCTTCCCATCAGTTTGGCATTTTCGTACCCGAATTTTTCGGGGTCAACGCCAGCGCATTTTGCCATAGCGTTCAATAAAAAATAAAGCTTCATATTGTCAATTTGGTTTCTTTCCATTTGTTTTTGTTTTAATTTTAACCTTCTGTGATTTTACAGGTTTAAACTTTTTTATCAAGCGCTTTTTTAAGCTCTCTAATCCGTTCTTCGCTTCTACTGGCAAATCACTCCAAACCCTCTTAAGTTCGTCAAGGTCTTTAACCGCCTCAAGTTTTTCGCCACACTCAATTATATCCACTTCGGGTTTTATTTTTATACTCGCCTGTATTTCTTCTTCCACATAACTCTGTGACAATTCTTCGGGACAAGCCATACGAAGGGCGTGCATTTCCGCTACCTTCGCAATCATAGTGTGTGGCTTAGAAGCCCACAAATTTCTAGTTGTAGTATACTCATCAAAATATACCTTAGCGCTATAATTTCCTACATATTCATTCACCTTCCTTTTTACAGTGACCGTGCAAGATATAATTTTTCCATCCTTTTCTTCATATATGGGTTCGGACTTCCCGACAATTCCGCTTCTCATTCCAATCTTTCTTGAATAATCTATAGAAGTTACTAAGCTATACTTTCCGCTAAACGGCACGGCATAAATATTTTTCTCTAAAAAATCTCTAAAGGTGAACCCCCTCATCATCCCCTCCATAATTGCCGTCTTAATCTGTTGTGCATCTATACCTTTAAATGTTGTTAAAACTAAGGTATTAAATGTTTCGGGGTCTGCGAGTTGCTTGTTGACCTCATTTTTAATTTCTACTAAGCTTGTTTCATTTTCCATGATGTTGTTTTAATTTTATATAAATATAAACACCGCTCGGCAAGGAGCGGTGTTTTATTATGAAAAACATCATGTCGCTTGCCCGACCAAGGTTAAATGCAAAACCTATACCCATATAGTATATCATCCATATTATTTTGTCAATCAAAATCAAGCGTGCCATTCTCTTTGTCCCTCAATGGTGTCCAATCAAAAAAATGTTCTGGTATAACATAACAAGGCTTGTTTCCCAAATTTATATATTTCTCTTGAAAATTCCCAAACATCAAATATAACTTAAAATATTCGTATGCGGATATAATTGTTTTTTTCTGGTCTGGTCTTAAATAATTTTGCACAAAACAAATCAATGCATTTACATCAAGACACTTTGCCAACCGACCTTCTTCCACCGCACATTCTTTTAGAAAATGCCTCGTTGTTTTAATCTCAAAATAAATCCTTCTTTTAAAATCCCAAAAATAATCGGGCAACAAATCCTCTTTGGTCATTTTATCTAAAAATCTATCTCCATCCCCTGCCGAGCGTATCAACTTAGGATAAAATCTACTCGCCACATCCGCCTCCCATTCTTGATGTCGTGAAATTTGACCCCTAGCTTCTTCTTCTGTTCTATTATCAAATGCTCCTTCCATAATTACATAAATTTTTTATAAACCGCTACAAATAATCTTCCCTTATTCCCTTGCCCCTTCTTGTCTACCCATTCACGACACTTTAATAATTTCTCTCGGTCATGCGCCTTAAACAATCTCAAATAAATCCCCTTAGACTTCATATCATCAAACATTTCAGCCGTTTCAATAGCATCCTGTTGATGGCGAGTATGTTGAAACTTCTGCTTTTTGAGTTCCGCCATCCTCGCAAAAAAACCCTTCTTATCAATCAATTTGTTTTCCATAGTTTTCGGTATCAAAATTAAGTTCTTCCCAATCATCAAAATTTCCTTCTGTTACTCCATGCGCCTTACACTCCACCATGAAATTTCGCCACTCACCAGTAAATTTATTCATTTCAATAGAATGAATTTTAGCGAATTTTTTGCATGTTTTACATATAACCATATTTTCTGTTATCCCTATCTTTAAAAAAGATAGTTGGTCTAAAACTTCTTCCCTCTACTCCAATCAGCTCCCACTCTACTGGCTTTTTGCAAATCTTACAAATCCAAGTTTCTGTCGCAAAACTCCCGATACCTTTAAACTTCTTGTGGTTTTTATTTTTTCCACAATACATTTTATATTTTAATCTTGGTTCAATTTTATTAGTTTTCATGGTTATTTATTAGCTTTGAAAAATGCTTGTGCGAATCCTGGGGGTGTTATACTTCTTCCTTTGTTAGTTGACCAACCATAATTAGGTGCAAACTTTTTTCCTCCTTTATAAGTAACAAACTTTGGCTCAATGGGATTTTCTTTTAATCTATTAAACTCTCCCCAAAGTAAGGTTTTCTTTGTATAAGCATCACCATAATCGCAAGGATTAAAAATAATTTTCGGTTCTCCCAACTGCTTCACTATTTTTTTTAGTCTACCAACAGGATTTTCCAATGCCCAAAATTCAGGATTTGTTTTTTCTATTATATACAAACAAGAGTGGACAATTATAATCGCTTTTAACAACAATTCGGGATGTTTTGCGTCCTTTTCTTTCCACCACCTAGCTCCGCTTACAGCAAATTCAGTACAGGGAGGGGCGGCTAGAATACCATAAGGATTTAATTCTATGCACATTTTAATAACCTTTTCATCTGTTACATCGTACTTAGGAATCGTGATAATCCTTACATCGTAACCTGCATCTTTATATGGTTTACTCCAGGCGCCTGTGCCTCCACATAAATCTAAAATTATTTTGTCTCTATTCTTCATATTTTATTTCCATACAATTTTTTATACTACTCCACCCTACCTCTAATAAGAATGAAGTGACAAGTAATAAAATTTATAACAAGACTATCCAGTTAAAAGATTATAAGATACCACTCCTATAATTCTTTTTTATTTGCGTGCGATACATTTTAGATGGCAGGGAGTGGGGTGGTCGCACTTTTTCCCTGCTTTCGCAAATGTACCTCACACAAACTTTATTGGTTAGCTAGTGGGGGGTAAGGATTTGCCGAGAGCCTACCGTTAGGCACGACTACTTAAAGCACACGTTATTACTCGTATAGTCACCTTACATGGTCTAGTTTTTACCCTTCTATAGAAGTCAGACCTTATGTGTAGCGCCTACCTATTCCGCCACCCCCCATCAACTAACCAATATTTTCGGACAACGTTTTTTATACTTGGATTGCCTCGCAGAAGCCAAGTCGGATATTCTATTTTTAGATAACAAAAAACCGCACCTAAAAGGGCTTGCGGAATTTATAGGAATATTGTATTATAGAAATACAATTTATAGTCATACTCGTATTGTATACGAACAGAAAAATCGGGTCAACCCCGATTTTTTTGGTACTTTATCCCCTGTTTTGCGCACTTATCCACTGTTTATCCCCTGTTTTTCTTTATCCATTCCTTTACCGTACTAATAGGCAACTCAAAATCTCCATCAAGACAAGCGACAACATCCCACTTAAACTGCATATATAAACGTAACGCATCAGAATTGGGTAGGTACTGTAACATAATCGCTAGTGCAAGTTGAGATGGGCCGCTTCCACCATATCCCCAATTAAAACCATCGGGGCTATGGTTATAGCACGTTTGGCTTTTTGTCGGCAAAAGTTCTATTCCGTCAATGAATACCCTGCGGTCTGATATTGTACCTGTAATCATATTTAATTATTATTTAGTAATCCCAAAATACGCTCCTCTATTTTTTCTATTTGCTTTTTGCGTGCCGAATTTGTTTTTGTAATTTCTTTCAATTTTTTACGGCGTTCCTCATCTTTTTTTTGCAATGACAATAGGTTGACTAAATCAGTATATTTATTTGTAATATCAATGTCTTGCTGGTTGCCAAAGCGAGGCGTAAAAGTAGACATAGCAATTTGTATATCTTCTCTGACTACAATATCCTTATTAATATATTTCTTACCCATATTATTCAGTTCTTCCTTCCATTTCTTTTTTTAATTCTTCAATGGTTTCAGGTGAACCTTTTAATGCACCTATCTTAATCACCTCATCAACAAACTTACCAGCATTTTTATGAAAATATTGTTTTAATTGGTCAAAGCCATACCATTGAAGCATGATATTTCCCCACCCGAATATTTGTTGTTGCCCTGTAATCTCTCCATTCTTAATATCAAATAATTTTTCCACA
>SDBU01007638.1_pt1 | contig 12420 bp, 5 predicted proteins | sample 2277071 | NCBI WGS metagenome assembly SDBU01 (sample SAMN10397929, study PRJNA504765) | marine sediment metagenome | isolation source: marine sediment core GS08_GC12, 126 cmbsf | place: Arctic Ocean: Gakkel Ridge, Loki's castle | collected 2008
AACGAAACCAACAGAAAGCGAAGATCGATTGGAGATTCACACGAGATATCGCCGATAAGAAATTGTCAAAGTATTATGTAACATAACTTGACTGTCACGGTACTAGTTGTCTGTTTTTATTTCCCCGAACTTGCCCAGCGATATTTCTATCCCGTAACTCGTCTCTTTCACATAGCAACTCTTCAGTGTTATGTCCATGCCTTCGTGTATTTTGCCCTCTGTGATCAGCTCGGTCTGCTCGTTCCAGAGGACGAGCTTTCTCTGCTCGCTGCCGTCGGTGATCGTGACATTGGCAACGTAGCCAACGCCGCCGCCCCGTTTGTTGAATTCCTTGACCGGAAGTATTTCAACAACCTTGACTGTTGCAGACACGCTCTCGCCTGGTTTGATGTCCGATAATTTGATTGGCTCCAGTTCGTTGCGCTCCGACAAAACAAGCATCTCCGCGGCTTCCCTGTCCAAGAGACCCTCGTACTCCAGCATGAGTCTTTGAATCTCTTCTTCGAGGTCACGGTCCGGCATCAGAATCCTCTGACCTTCTTCCTTGTCCAGTTGACTACGTAGAGCAGCATGAAGATGAGCACGATAATGAAGAGAATGTACAGGCCCTCGTACTTCCCAGCATCCTCGCGGTAATACACGACCTTTGTAATCTCGGTCTTCCCCCCGGCCAGCTTGAGTATCTCGTTCTCAGGGTCTATCTTGATGGTGATTGAATTCTTTCCTTCGACATAGGTTGTGTAGTTGAGATGGACTGTTACATTTCCATTTGCCGGCAGGTCCACATACTTCGTGCTGATGAGGTTTGAATTTGCATAGAACAACACCTTTGCCTGCTCAACGGAAACATCGCCGCTGTTGTAGACTGTGGTGCTTATCACAATTGGCTTGACAACCTTTATCTCGATTATTCGCTCGTTTGTTGAGGAGTCAGTGCCGTTCTTGGACTCGGCGAGCACCTTTAGCTTTACTAGCTGGGCAACACCCGGAGCCGTGAAGTTGAAGTAGAATACATTGCTCTCGGATGAGGCGTTCTTTGGCTCGACCTTGGGGGCGCCGGTCCAGTTCTCGTATATGGGGATTATCGTGTACTCCCAAGTGCCGCCAGTGTCGGCAGGCCCGCCAGTCAGGGTAAGTACGTACTGATTTCTGCTGTTGATTGCAATCCTCGAATCGCCCTCATAATCGATTGCCACGTTGGATGTCTGGCTGCTTGCGGTCAAGGCAAGGGATGAGAATATAGACATGATTATTAGTAGCCCGATGAAGATTGAAAGCTTCATTTCTTCAACCTCCTTTTCTTTCTTCCGCGTGCAGGTTTGGCTGTGCTGCCAAGTACCATGAGGCTCACCATGGCAACCATTATTATCAACGAGCTCAGCATGTATATCATGTACTCATCAGACATCTCCTCAGTGTGAACATCGTCTCCGGATATCTCGACTCCTTCATCGGTCAACTCCAGTTCAGGCACCAACATCTCGAAGTCCTTGATTGCCAGCTCTGTCGATATAGACGATACTGCCCTCACCTTTATCGGTATCGGCACGACGCGGTCTGCAACCTGCTCGATTACAATGTCCACATAATTCTCTCCGCCGGCAGCCACTGTCACGTTATCTATTGAACTTCCGCTCTGCTGGACTGTGACGTTCCAGCCGTTGGAGAGCAGCTCGTTCTGGTTGATTATCGAAAGTTCGAAGGTGTCCTGGTCATTGCCAGTGTTCCCCACTTTAATTGGGTACACGATCTGCTTCGCTCCTGTCTCGAAGCTCGGGTGGATAGTGCTCTCGTCCAGTGAGACACCTGGTATGTGATTGATGGTTATGTCAAGAGTCACGTCCGCCTTTGTACTCTTATCGCTTTCAGATACTAGGGTGACCTTTGCTGTCCCGTAACTGACCTTTGCGTCGTCTGCAGTTTTGACTGTCACCGTCACTGTGCGGTTCTTGCCAAGTGCCAGCGTGAAATTGTTCTCTGAAAATGTGTGGTTCCAGGTGGACGGCGTGCCGGAAAGGATGTACCTGTCCTCCTTGTTGCCTGTGTTTGTGACCAATACCTGGAATGTTGTGCTCTGGCCTGGGTCCAGAGTTCTGGTTGTGTCGTCTACAAGTTCAAGGTCCGCTGTCAATGTGTTCTCCATCTCCAGGGCTATGTCAATGTGTGTGGTAGCATTAAGCCACTTCTCCTCTGAATAGCTGTACACGTTCGTGATTCCGAACTCGTCGTGGTTGAAGGTGCATGATAAAGAATACTTGTCTGTTGGGAGGTATATGGAATAGTCCCCGCCGGTGTCCGTGTAAACCGATTTCGCATCGATTCTGTCTGATGATATCGTGAGCGTCGCATTATCGGCGTTGTGGATGTCGTTTGACATGTTATTGAAGTATATCCTGCCTCGAAGCTCGGCGCCCTGCTGAAGTGAAATATCATAGGCCACAGGGAGCGCATCCTTTGTCTGGAAGGGCTCTATCTCCAGCTTGCCAACTAAAACGTTCTGGCCGCTCTCGGCATATACCTCATAAGTGCTGGACTTGAGCTGCGCTGTGTAAAGACCGGAGGAGGCAGCAGTTACGGTTACAGTATTGCCGGCAGAAGGCATGAACTCTATTGTGCCGCCAACACCAGTATCGTTAAATGTGAGGGTTCCGGTAACATTTGCCCGAAGCTCTGTTGTTGTCAGCGTAATTGTCAGCTCGTAATCCTGGCCTATCGGATTGAATGATTTCGTAGCTGTGTAGTGCACGTACTTACCGTTTGCCAGCTCTTCCGGATAGTAGTCTACTTCGGCTGTGTAAGTGACTCCATCCTCCGCATAGAATAAGTTTTCGCCGAGGCTTGAGTATGTGAGGTCCAGCTGGAATCCGTCCGGTTTAGTGACTGTGAAAGGCAGGTGGGTAAGCGTAGATGCCATATTCTGAACGACGGCATCGGTCTGCACGGCCTTAGCCATGGGGAGAGTCAGGTTGGCAGTGGCCGTCACTTCGATGTGCCTGTACACTATGTTTACTGCACTGGTGCCGCCGAACTCTGTTGCCACGATATCATATCCGCCTGGTGCAAGGTAGGTTGTGAAGTTGGTGTTTACCAGATCGGGCTCCACGAACCAACCGGTTGTTCGATTATATATCCTCATTGAAACGTTATTGGATATGTCGTCCATATTGTCGAGGGAGCCTGTTATCCTGTATTTGTCCTCGAGGTCTATGTCGAGGTTGAGACTCTGTGTGCCTATCATGATTCCCAGTTGCTCGGTGTACTGCCTATTGATATCCGGGCTGATGGCCCAGCTCACCTCTACATCGTAAGTGTCCGGGATTAGGTCGAGGGAATAGGCCCCATCGGTCCCGGTCAGGGCCGAGAATGATTGGTCGTTCTCGTTTGTGAATCTCACTGTCAGACTGGTTGCCGGCGCGCCTGCGTATCGCAGGATGCCAGTCACTAGGGTCAGGTTTGGCGTGAGGCTTGCATCGAAGGTATCGTTGTCCTCTGACGGAACTATTGCTCCGGATATGTCGCCGAAACTGGATTTTGTAACTGTAACGTCATAGGTATTATTGGCAGGAAGAAGCGCATCATAGTCGCCATTTCTGCTCGAATATGCCTTCAACGTGCCTGTGCCTGATGTGGATGTGAACTGGATTGCAGCGTTCTCGACCTTTTCCTGAAGGCCAGGCAGGCCATCTTCATTGTAGTCGTAGAATGTGTCACCTGACACCTTTACTGCCGGTACCAGATCTATGTTGTATTCTGTGTTGACCGTGACATCCTTTCTACCTATGAAGGATTTCTTATCCACTGCTCCCGGGGACGTTGATGCCCACACGTTGTATGTTCCCACTGGCAGGTATGTCAGGTATTCACCCTTATCATTCGACATGAGGCGGAGCACTGCATTGCCGCTCTCGAAGGAGACGTTTGTTGATTTGTAGGTGATGCTGTTATTCTCTTCTAGCCGTACCTGGCCCTGGACTTTGATTCCGTGGCTCATCGCGATCTCAACCTGCGTATTCCGGGATGTGTCAAGGCTTCCCATTGCCACATACATCTGGCCGTTGTAGAAGTGTTTCACGTAGTACTGGAGCATGTCCCTGGGCAGGTCTGCCTCGAAGTGGCCCGTGCCGTTCGTACTAATTGTATTCTTGTAGCCAGTCATCGTGGAGAATTCTATTGTCCCGCCTGGAATCGGGTTGCCGTTTGCAGTCAAAGTGCCGATGAGTGCTACCGAATCAAAGACCTGCAAGAACAGGGATGTCGTATCATTTTCCCCTAGCCGGAGCTTTTGAACCGATGCGGTGTAGTTTCCATCTATCGAAATCTCATACTCTGCCGGGGGCATGCCATCCGCATCGAAGACCGCCTTTCCAGCGGTGGAGAACCTGTACTCACCAAAGGTGTTGTTAGTGAACTCGAGGATGAACTCTGGCAGGTCTTTGCTCCTGTAGTATGTGATTTCCCCGTCGATCGAGGCTGGCGCCAAGAAGATGTCCTTTACTGTATTCTGGCCTATGTCTATTCTGTCTGCCTTCACCTCATCATTGCCGACATAGACTTTCATGTCGTAGCTGATCGGAGGGACATTTTCAAAGATAAATTCTCCGGTGTCGCCAGTGGTGTTGATGAAGTAAAGGTCGTATCTATCGTTAACCAGTTCGACCCTTGCACTCTCCAGGACCTCGTCTGCCCCTCCGAACGCGCCGTTCTTGTCCTCGTCCAGGAAAACCTTGCCCGAGTACTTGCCAGCATCAAGGACCAGATTGTGCTCGAATGTGTAATTGCCTATGCGCATTGCCTGGGCCCGGGTCACATTAATCCTTGTGTCGTTGAGGTATGTGGCATCGATCAACATGAGCTTGTCTGTCGCGCCTCCGCGGCTGAACCGGACTGTCAGGTTTCCGAAGGGGAGAATGAGGCTATAATTGCCGTTCTCATCCGTGTATACGGAATCGTGCGGAATTGCATATTCATCATAGACAGTGACCCTGACGTCTGCCATTGGGTAGTCCGACTTTGTTGTGACTGTCCCATTCAGGAAGGCGCCGTCGTAATACTCGACAAAGGTAACGCCGGAGTACAAACCAGTGTATTCCGGCAGTATCACGCCCTCCTTGTTCTCGGATTTGTTCATTGCCTTGTCGAAGGATACTGCTTGCCAGTCGTCCGGGTGCTCATCGTAATCCTGGTATGGGTTCCAGTACATTGTCCTGTAGATCAGCCGGAAGTGCTGCAGATTCCATGCTGGCATTGTGACCTTGTCCCTTAGATTATCGGAGATTCCGGGGATGCCCTCTCCGAAGCCGACCTCCTCTCCGCTGTAACCGATATACGTGCGGTACAGCATGGAGTTGTAGAACATGTCCTTGTAGACCTTGTCGACTCGGAGAACCTGCGCTTCTGGCGGTATATCCTCCGGGTCTTCGAAGTCGCCCATGTCTGTTATGAACTTGTAGCCGTAGTAATCGACTGGTGCGCCGTTGATTATTCTATGGTCAGAGAGCTTGATCGGTGCGTAGAAGATGCTTGCCTCCCTCTCTGGGAAGGGGAACAACCTGGAGTCTGTGGCAAAGTACTTGATAGACCTTCCAGTGACATCTCGGACATCCCTATAGAACCGTATCAGCTCCTCGCCTTCCAGCCTGGATGTCAAAAAGTACCTGGCTGCGGCATACTTTGCGTTTTCCGGGCTGAGGTCTGTGTCATATGGGTCATATCTCTCCGGATGTCTCTTGACCTCGTTGACGTAGTCCTCCGGATGCGTGAATATGTCAATGAAGGCGTCCGACTCCGACTGGCTTCCGAAGTGCGCAACGAATACATCCTGGAGCTCCTGGCTGATGCCGAAGGGGTAATCGGCCGGGCGCTCTTTTACAAAGTCTCTGTAATCGCCCTCTACCAGTCTCACTGCAAACAGCGCGATTGTGTCGTACTCGCCCTGACAGGCGATAACGCTTCCTGCGAACTTGTATGCATGCTGGAAGTTGTCCGCGCATGTGGGATGTTCTCCCTCCGCAACGCACTCGAAACCATAGTCCCACCAGGACACGAAGGCAGGTCTCTGCTCCTCTGGTAACTCGGTGTCGAGCTTTGAAAACTCGTTCCAGGCATCGGGCCAGAAGGATGCCTCGTACCACCTGGATTCCTTCACGGGAAGCGAGTATCCAAAGGCACCCAGGTACCAGATCGTGCCGTTGATCTCGTCGTAATCGTCAGGCCTTGAAAACTCTGGCATCGTGTTGTATATCTTCCCGTCGTAGTCCCTCTTTGTTTCATAGGGTATGCCTGCGTCAATTGAATACCAGGTATTCGGAAGCAGTATCAAGAAAACAACTGCGAATACACCCACTACATGCCTGATACGGACACTTTTCTTTATAGCGCTCAACCCGTAGCCGCTTATGCTCTTGTATGTCTTGGCCATCCCCTTGAAATCGAGGCGCTCGATGAGCAATGCAAGGGTCCAGGCAGACATCAGCACGAAAACCGGAGATGCCAGGAACACGAAACGGGCAGCCGAGTAGGCCATGTACATACCAGTCACTGTCCATGCAGTCACGAAGATATAGTCGCTCTTCAGGTGCTTGGGGAGAGTGTATATTGCCCACCCCACGCCAATAAGCGACAGGAAGAAGGTCAATGGCCCGTAGGCCAGCGCAACGCGGCTGAACTGGGGCGCCTGAGCCTCTGCAATCGTGCTGTAAAGCTTGCTTTTAACCAAATAGCCGAGACCGCTCTGGATAATATTCCACATTCCCGGGCTGAATGTGTAAACACTCAATAGAACTACAAAAAGCACCAGGCCCACAACGGGAAGCACGAATGTCCAAGGATAATCCCTTGTCACGACGAATATTACTCCCAAACCGATTGCCATGAGGCTTAGGTACAGCGGCAGGTCGTACCAGGCCGGTATCAATTCCGTGGCATAGTAGTAAGGAAAGATTACAGTGAACAGTGTGGCTGTCATGAATATCATCATTACCACCAACCCGAGGGAATCCTTGCCAGTGAACTTGTTGATAAGCAACTGGACTAAGAAGAAGGCAAGTATGATGATGTTGACATAGATGTAACCTGTCCATATCAGAGCCACCGCGGCAATGGACATACCCGCCATCATTGCCAGTATTATGGAATTCCTGGATTCGCGAATGAATTTGAATACTCCTAATTTGACACTGCTGGGCTGCAGCCAGTTATCCACCCAATTCTTGTCTTCAAGCATTCGCAGCGATTTGAGAAGAAAGTAAAAACTGAACACAACGAAGAACAAGGCGAAAGCGTCGTGATCACAGTTGGTGAGCACAGACCTCTCTATGTGACCTGGAGATATTGCCAGCAGCAGGGCTGCCCACAAGCCCGTTTTCCGTCCGAACATCAAATTTCCAATCAGGTACAGAGGGATTATGGTAAGTGCACCCCAGAAGGCTGTGGAAAAGATAAAGGTGTGCCAGACTGCATCATCTACGTCTTCGAAGAAGGGAGAAAGTGTGTAACCGGATACCACGACGCTCCAATGGTAAAGCGGAGGACGAGGGTTCTTTGCAGCTAGTGGGTAGTTGAGCATTGGCTCGGTGCCGGGGCCGACACTGAATTGCCTGTGATCCTTCAAGATATTGTCAATTATATGTTTATGATAATAAGAGTCAGAACCACCGGAAACGAGAAGCTCGCCTTCGGTGGTCACGTTATTCACTGCCGGGCCGTAGGCAAAGTACGACCTTACAAACATGGCGAGGAATAATATCAATAGCACGGCCAGTATGTGCCAGTTCGCCTTAAGTACTCTCTTAGTCCAGTTTGATCTGTTTTCGTTCGCCATAAGCAACGTCCCCGCTAATTCGTTCAACTATCTCTAAGCCAAGTACATTTCCAAGTACATTAATAGATTTTTTTCTCCCAAACATATCGTACTATATCAAGTTTACTATATAAGATATATTAATAAGTGATTTTGCGGATACCCAACATGATGCATGAGATTGGCTTCCCATACACCCCAAGGAGATCGCAAAACGATATTGTGAAGCACATAAAGGATGTTATTGAGCGAGGGGGGCACGCAGTGCTGGAGGCGGGAACTGGAACTGGAAAAACTATCTGCGCGCTCGTGCCCACGCTTGAGCATGCGCTTGCCTCAAAGAAGAAGGTACTCTATCTCACCAGAACCAACTCGCAGCAGACACAGGTAATAATGGAGCTAAGGCAGCTTGGAATCTACGGAATAGGGATGCAGGGAAGGGGGCACATGTGCCCACTGGCCCGTGAGGATGAAGAGATTAAGGGAGGAAGTTCGGAGGAGCTCTCGATGTTCTGCGCCGAGAGAAAGAAGAGAGTGCTCAGGGGCGAGCACAATAAGCACCCAAAGAAATCGTGTCCATACTTCTACGCGAACAGCCAGATGACTGACGACAAGCTGGTAGAGATACAAAAATGGGCAAGGAATACGGTGCCCACGATTGAGGAGTTCTGTGCAGAGATGGGAAAGTATGGCCTGTGCCCCTACGAGCTGAACAAGGAGCTGGCAAAGGATGCTGTGGTTCTCGTTGCGCCGTATATCTACTTCTTTCTTGGGTTCATCAGGCAGCGTTTACTGGAGTGGATGCAGGTATCGATAAAGGATATCATACTGATAATTGACGAGGCTCACAACCTGCCTGACTACGGGCGGGAGTTGCAGAGCTTCGAGATAAGCCAGCACTCGCTTGGGGTTGTCTACTCGGAGGCCGAGCACTTCGGCAATCCGGAGGTCATGGAAGGAGTTACAATAACCGGCTTCTGCGACACATTCAAGGATATTCTGGAGAATCTAAGCAATGAGTATGTTTCCGATGATGATGGATTCATACCCCCCAACGAGATGAGGGTCCTGCTGATGTCGTCCCTGCGCATCACCTCGCACAAGCTGAAGGCGGCAATCAGGAACATTGTCACCTATGGAGAGGTCATCAAAGACAAAAAGAGAAAGGATGGAAAACTGCCAAGGTCCTACATATCCGGCCTCGGAAATTTCCTGGGGGCGTGGATGAACCTGGATGGGGAAAAACATGTGAAACTGGTCTACGGTGGCACGAACCCAAAGATCCAGGCATACTGCCTGGACCCATCGGACGGAACCAAGATCATCAATGTGGTTGCAGGCTCCGTGCACATGTCTGGGACCCTTTCTCCGCTGGAAGAGTACAGAGACACTATCGGGCTTGATGCCCGGAGGACTGACATGCGTACATACCCCAGTCCGTTTCCAAGGGATAACAGGGTAGTGTATTACGTGGAAGATGCAACCACAAGATATGAGGACGTTGCAAAGGATAAAACCCTGCTCCCCAGAATCCGGGAGTACATAACGGAAATAGCTGGCTTGAAGAGGAATACTATTGTCTTCTTTCCGAGTTTTAGGCTCCTTGGGCACGTCAGCAATAAGGTAATCCTGCCGGATTGCGAGCTTATCCTGGATGATAAGGGATTGAAGCAGCGAGAGCTCATGGAGAGAATCAAGAGGTTTAAGGAATTAAGGGGAGGAATGCTGTTCACTGTTGCTGGTGGAAGAATCAGCGAGGGCATGGACTTCATGGGCAAGCAGTTGGAGATTGCGGTGATAGCAGGCATTCCCTATCCAAAACCAACAGCCAAGCAGCGTGCGCTCCAGAACTACTATGAGACAAAGTTCGGTAAGGGGTGGGAGTACACTGTGAAAACGCCGGCAACAAGAAAGATGCTTCAGAGCATTGGACGCTTAATACGGAGCGAGGCAGACATTGGCGCGGCAGTAATATTGGATAAGCGGGCTGTTCATTTCAAGGAGTGTATCCATGATTTATGCCTTTCAAATGATGTGCTTGCGGATTTGGCTTCCTTTTTTGAGGCTCGGTCATCCCCTACCGAGCAGACGTGAGATTGCCTTATGTTTGTTCTTTAGGGAGTAGGCCAGCACGATGCAGGCAATCAGAAAGACAAGTGCCATTGCTGCCCATGAAGGAAAAACTGTGCCCTTTTCTGCGGGTGCGTAGGTGCCAGTCTCGAAATATATTGCATGGGCTAGGGATGATTTCTCTCCCTCTATTGCCCTGGCTTCCATTGTATGGTTTCCTGCTCCCAACTTCGAGAGCGGGCATTTGTACTCCCATTGGGCCCATTCATCTGTTTCACTGCCTACCAAACTCTCGGCTGGGACCCACTTGCCGCCATCTATTCTCACCTCGACGCCCTCTACTTTCCCCAGCTTTGCCCAGGATATGCCGTAGAATGTCATTTCCCCATCTTGAGAGGTGCGGTTCATTATGAAGCACTGCAATTCGACATTCACTGCTGCAACGTCCTCCAATCGCTCGGCGGCGCGAACTGCCTCATAAGCGTCCACCATGCCGTAACCGAATTCCCTGTTCCAGAATGGGTCCAGGTCCGGCAGTGTCGGCTCGCCCCTCCGCTCTGCAGTCATCCGCAGGATTTCCTTGGCTACGGGTGACGTGAGATTTTGATTCGCCTCGAGCATGAGCGCGACCACGCCTGCAACCAGAGGCGTTGAATATGATGTTCCGCTCCCCCTGCTGCCATAGCCCTCGGCGCTTTGGAGCGGGTTCTGGCTGTAGACGCATTGCGTGATGTCGGTGCCTGGTGCGGAAATGTCCGGCTTAAGCTCGTCGTATGGATATGCGTCGCCATTGTCCTTTCTCGGCCCCCTGGTGGAGTAGGAGGCTATCTTGTCATCGGTTCTGTCAATAGTGTTTCTGTCATCCGTCGCGCCCACGGTAATCACCTTTGATGCCGCACCCATGTTCCACATGCCCTCGTTGTCCGGGCCCTCGTTTCCGATCGCAACCACGGTAATCACGCCAGAATCCACAAGCTGATCCAGTAATCTTGAGTATGCATCGGAGCCGTCAGACCCGCCGGATGTTAGCTCGCCCTCAGGGAGAATCCCCCACGATAGCGACAGGATGTCTATTCCGTAGTTATCTGGCGGTGCGCCCTGCCACTGATCCTTCCTGTGCTCAATTGCCCACTCCGTGGCTTCCAGCGCGGAATCGTAGATGTCCTGTAGGTAGGGTATCTCGCCGGGCCCGATTCCCAAGATAGTGCCTATCCTGAGGTCTACCAGCATGGCGTCGGGGGCAGTGCCCTGGTAGTTGAACTCGGGTGCGCCAGTGCCAGTCGAGATGCCAGCGCATGTGGTTCCATGGCCGCCTGTGTCGTCCGCGTCAAAGGTTCCGTCCCTCGGAAAGAAGAATGCATCTGGTTTCGTGAAGTCCGCACCGCCCACCCATTTGCCATTCAAGCTGGGGTGCTCGTTGTCAATGCCAGTGTCCATGATTGCTATGTTCACCCCCTTGCCAGTATATCCAAGCTCCCATGCAGTCAGCGGGGAATACTCGCTCGATTCCTTTGCCTTTGCCGCAGGGGTTGCGACATCCGATGCGATAATTGAAATATAAAGGCCTTCAACCATGACTACCCCCTCCAGAGCCGATATTTCAGGTAATTTGTCTACGTGCACATCATGGATTGTCAGTGCGTCGATAATACCTATTATGCTTGAAGGTTGCAAGGCGATTTCCATGAGTGCCAGTATTTCCTTTGTTGTGATTTCGCTCGAATAATCGACTATGATGTTCAAGATGCCGGTTTCATGCTCCAGGTAATCGTGAAGTTTATTTCGGTTCACATCCATTGCAGTTGTTTCCCACCACGGTCTGGAGATGCTGGTTGCCCTTGATTTAATTAATGGAAGCTCTGGAGTTGCTGTTGGTGGGGGTGGGCCGACTGCACTGTTCAGCGGGAGTGCCAGTATCGCAAAAACAAGCACGACGGACAGCAATTGCTTCCTCATTGTTGCTTCATATTATTGGGTTGTTATTTAATTATTTCTACAAAATATAACATAGTTTTAAATATATGTATTAAGAATGTCGAAAATAATTGTGTTGTTATATATAAAAGGAGAAAACAATGGAGGGTTTATTTTGACAAAAACAAGAACCGTGATTATCACGCTGTTGATGCTCGTGGCACTCTTCAGCGGGTTGGTTGCCCTTCCGCAGGAAGCGGAGGGCGCGAATGGCTTTACCCTGGATGCATGGGTATTGTCAAAGGTGTGCAAGGCAGGAGACTCCATCGAGATAGATGCAAAAACATCCACAACAGATGGTGTCACAGTTTCGGCGGAAATAATGTTCTACGACATGGAAAATGTGGACAAGACCACGCCCATTAAGGACCTCCAGGTCCCGAAAAACGTCGTTGACACCGTAACGCTGACATATGATGCTACCGAGAAGCTCTGGAAGCATACATACCAGATCAAGGTTTCCGCAAAGCCCGGATTGTATGGCGTTGACGTTGTCGCCACATATGGCAACACAGTATTGCATGATAATTGCACGTCATATGCCAAGGATTTCTACGACGAGCATTACATACCAGTGC
>SDBU01007639.1_pt1 | contig 12420 bp, 7 predicted proteins | sample 2277071 | NCBI WGS metagenome assembly SDBU01 (sample SAMN10397929, study PRJNA504765) | marine sediment metagenome | isolation source: marine sediment core GS08_GC12, 126 cmbsf | place: Arctic Ocean: Gakkel Ridge, Loki's castle | collected 2008
CCAACCGATAATCTTGCCGAAAACAGGCTTCAATCCCAGGGAGACCTTGACCACGTAGTTGTCGAGATCATCGATGTAGCGCTTCTGGTCGTCCTTGCCATCCCAGATGACGGTTTGTTCCAAAGAGTTCTGCCGGAAAGGCTCGGGCGCATTTCTGCCCAATACGCCACTGGCCAGGTGTCTTACAATCTTGCCGTCCTTCTTGCGGATGATGCCTATGGTCACGTCACAGTAGGCAGTGGTGGCAAAGTGGATGATAAAGTTTCTGTCATCAGTGGTAATGGTGGGCTTCTTGGCAAAGGCAAACTCTTCAGCCCGTGTAGTGGGCTTGAGTAAAATCCCCTTGTGCAGGGGCGCCTGCGGGCCTGGCTGCACCTCCCCAGCGCTGGCGCCTGCTCGCAACACCAGCGCGAAAAGAAGCGCACACGTCCACCTATGGAACAGCCGATCGCTGAGACTGGTCATATCTATCTGTACTCCAACTTATGACCACGTTGAGATTCGCAATTTGAGAACTATTACAACAGGCTACCTCTCATTATTGCTCTGGGGCAAGGTAAGGTCAACTTATTTGCCCCGGAGTGGCAAACCTTCAGGCTTGGGTGATGCTGTGGCAGAGGTTACGTTCCTTGAAGGGCAAGTATCCAGTCGATAATCTGTCGGCGGAATTCTTGAGACGCGCGCACATCTTCAAGGCTAAGATGAAGGACCTCTTCGGTCTCTGGCACGGTTTCCACTTCGTCGCCTTCAAGAAATGCTCGCTTGAGCTCTTCCTTGGCAGTCCTGATTGCGCGTGCTGTCGGTGAATCGTTACTCTCCAACAATTGGTCCAGCGTTGCCAGATACCTCAGGTCGTTATGTGCCACGCGCACTGCTTCGTATGCCGGAGTAGAAACTATCTGTCCGTCCCTGGTGATGGGCGGGTAAACACAGGCGCTGCCGGAAGGAATTGCGCGGGTAAACTCGAAGTCATTGTAGGGCTGGGGCGCACCGTAGAAGTCATAGGACCAGAAGGTAACACCGTCGGCATCGTACAGGTAGGGGCCAATCCCCAGGTTGAAGCGCACGTCCGCCACCCTCATGCGCGCGCGGCAGCCGGTCAGTATCCAGAGTTTCTTGCCCAGCTCGTGAGCCAGCTTGCTGACGGCAGCGCGGGAGCCGTTGGGCCCGAACACGTCGATGGTCTCCGCTAAGGCCTTTGCCCCTGCGAGGGTATTCTGAGTGTCGCCATATATCACCAGGTCGGGAAAATGCTTCTTCAGCAGCCGCGCACGGTAATGATGCTCGGCCAAAAGCCGTTCGTTGGCCTCGTCGAAGGGTGAAAACATGATGGGCGGATACTGCATCTTTTTCGCATGGTCGAGAAATTGGCGGAAAAGCTCGACAATCTTTTCGTCGAGGAAAGTATCGTTCAAGCGCCCGAGCTCAATCACCTTTCCCCGGCGCGCTACCATTGGCTGAAGCTCAATCTGGGGATAGACCTCTTTCAGGGCTCTGGCGACGGAATCTCTGCGGTCGTTACCGCCGAAGATAATCATCGGCCCCCGCATACCTGCTGCCTTCATGCGTGAGACAGTCAGGTCCAAACGTGTGGGGTCAAAAATGAGCCTGCCGTCCTCCTGGCGCAGGTCCAGCCCATAGCCCCGCCAGAACCAGAGGAGCCCCTCGATGCCGTGCTCCTTCATCTGGTCGAACTGCGCCTGGCTGTAGCCTGCCGTCCGGGTGCAAGGCGTTATTCTCACGCGGGTATGGGCCAGGAGGATAGGCAGTATGACAAGCTTGACTTCCCGGGACAGACGACGACCATCTTTCTGCGCAAGGGTCAGGTATCCAGTATAGGTTCCGGGGGATGCGTTTCCAGGGATGTGGAAGTTGAGCCAGAGCATGCGCGAGGTGCCCCCTTCCACCCTTCTTTCCGCAGCAGGCAAGAGCCATAGCGGCTCCAAACGATAGCTTTGCCGGCGGCGCTGGACCACTGGACCAGGCAGAACGTCAATTACCTCCACCTCACGGGGCGCGGTCAAGCCCTGTCCTCGAGCGAATGCGAATGTTGCCTGCACCCCTTCCAGATGTGCGAGAGCATGATAGCCCACTGCCAGCGAAGCAATTTCACCCCGGGCGGCGTGCAGTGCAATGGGTCTGTCATGGTCCTCCCGCGTGGGTATGTAGCGCAGTCCGACTTTGCTGAGGTCGCCTCGCCAGAAGAAAAACACGCCTGCCTGTTTTTCCTCCCTGGTAATGTTGTCGGGCAGTCTCTCATCCGGCCCCGGAAGACCGACTTCCACGTAGCCTCTGGCTTTAGCCCGCTCGAGCACCGCGCGCTGATATTCGGGCAAAGGCCCAGGCTTGACCTCAGCAAGCGCTCCTACAGTAAGCACTTGAAACACTGCGCTCAATGCGACAATTGATAATAATCCCCCATTCTCAAGCGCCCTCAATGCCATTGGCCTTGCCTCCTTTAGAATGAACCAGAACAGCCCGGCCCTGCTGTCAGATGTGAGGTGTGGCAAGTGCCAGCACCACTGTCTAGCAGCGCGGGGTGGTTGAGATTGCCTGCAGTGTTCTCATCCACAACCTGGCGAGCATTCACAAGCGCCAGCAGAGGGCGGCGCTGATGTTGAAGCCGCTGAAGTCCGCTTCCACAGGCGGGTTGCCCGGTGAAGTAAAGCGAATGGTGTGCCCGCTGTGCTGGTAACGGTCAAACTTCAAGTAACGGTAACTGGCTTCAAGGGGCAGGCTCAAGCGCTCGGTAATTCTCCAATTCAGCCCCAGGCCGCCTCGCAGCCCAACCTCCTCAGCGTTACCTGTCAGCCTGAACCCGTTCTCCTTCTCCGTGTACCTGGACCAGAAGTAACCGACGCCCACGAGGCCCTGCACCTGCAGGGGCCCCTGGGCTCCCGAGAGCACCCTCTTGACGCACACTTCGGCCCCGTCAACGTTAAGAGCAATACTGAAACGGCGGGGAGTCCCCATGAACATAATCGTGCCGCTGGTGTCTGCGTCGAGATGCTCGTATGACAGCACGCCGTACCAGTGTTCCCCAAAGCGGTGCTCCAGGCCGAAGCGGTACTGCTCATACTCATCCAGGTCGTCAACGGAGCCGCTGAAGGTATCGTTTATGTGGTCAATGTAGTCGTTAATCTCACCCATGTCCGGAAAACCCAGGCCGAAAGAGATTAAGGGCCGCAGTTCCTTCTCCAGCGGACGTCCTTCTTCATAGGCTACGAACTCCACGGTGGTCACCCCGGACCCCTCGGTTTGGGCGCAAGCGCGCTGCCCACCCAGAGGGCTGCAGATGACTGCCATTGCCAACAACGTGAGAGATATTCCTTTCATCATTCCGCCTCCCTGGATACCACCACGTTAAGCGCCTGGGCGCCAGGCTGCTCGACCATCAGTTGGGCTATGGGAGTGGGTCCAACGGCCTCCCCCGCCTGGATTGTCACTTCCTGCGGATTAATCTGCTGCCCGGGGGTGGGCAGGAAGAGGAACGTGACTCTGTCAGTTGGCCCCAGTCCGAACACCTCTGCTGAGATAGGCACCCAGACGTTGGTCTTGGTGATTGGGGGAATGGAAATATTGTATCCCCATGCCGGGCACTTGCCGCTCACAGTATTGCCCGAGGGCGACTCGAACGCCACCGGAGTTGTCCCTGCTGTGGGAGGTTGGAGGCCACTCGCGGTAGTTGCCACCTGATTGCCTCTGGTGGCCACCACGTGTGCATTCTTGTCACCTATGCTTACGGAGTGGTCCTGAGGGGCCCTTTCCGTCTCTACTAAACCGGAGGGGACGTTGAAGGTCTCGCTCACGGAGCCGTTACCGACATCAATCGTTCCGTCTTTTGGCTCGATGCTGGTAAGACCGGCGCCTGATGAGCCCTCGCCGTCCTGAACCAGTCGCACAATTCCTCCCGTGCCGACCAGCACAATAGTGCCAATCTTAGCTGCCTTGCCTATGCTAACTGTGTAGGAATCGTCGTGCACGGAGACATCGGGCGCGACTTCCTTGGAGGGAATCTCCTCCCCGTCAACGGCCACAAACTTAATGCTCTGGATATCGCCCACGAACAGCCTGTTAACCTGGGTTTCACCATCCAGCGCGGTGAAGCGCACCGTGGTAACCTGCCCCCGGGGTATGCCTGCGGTCTGCTGCTGTTCTTTCTCCTTCTCCTCCTCTTCCTCCAGAGCCTGCTTGAGCCGTTCCCGGGCCACGCGCGTATATTCGTCGTCGATGAACTTCTTAATCTTCTCCGCCTGTTCGACTATATCATCGAACGAGGCTCCTGCCGCCTTCATCTCATAAAGCTCGTCCACCATCTTCTTGGCCTGGTCCCGGGCCTCGTTGCTGATGCTGCCCACGGTGTTTATATAATCGAGTAGCTCCTTAATCATGTCCTGCACATCGTCACAGGTGGCGGCAGCATTGAGATACCATTTCAGCGCTTTGCTGCTCGTCACTTCGGCGCCCCCGGAGTCTATGGCCTGGAGGATGGCATTCACCAACTCTTTGATGGCCATCTCCTGTTCGATGGGGAAGTCCGACTTCTCCTTGTTCTTCTTTGCCTTCTTGAGCAAGTCGAAAAGGGTGTTGAGGTTGTCGAGGCCCTTTTTTGACATGCCTCCTTCGGCAACCAGGCTCCCGCCGACCTCACCGGGTAGCGACCCCACATCAACACATTCCTTGGCTGCCCAGGTCAACCACTTTAGAGCTTTCCTCTTCTCCTTGATGGCATCTTTCTCGTTCCCATCGTTCACGGCTTGCTCAGCGTTGCCGAGCGCGCTGGCGGCATTCTCCAGGCAGCGTCTTTGCTGCCAGTCTTTTGTGCTCTTGGCAAGCTTGGTCACTGACTCCCTGATGCGGCCCAAGTTGGCAGCTTCGCTGGCGCTGGCGACCTGCGCACAGAGAGCCAAGAACAACATAATTCCACACACCACCATCCATCTCTTTGCCTTCATTTTCCCCTCCTCCAGGAATCGTTGACCAACACCCCCAGGCAGGAGTGAGTATAGCTTTGGGGAGAAGTACAGTCAATGAGAATACTGCATGCGCGCGATGAAGCTGACAGCCCGTGTCAGCTCTCCCGCTCGGACCTCAGATTCTGCCAAGGCGGAGTGCTGAGAACCCACCTAACTCACCGCGGGTTTCCGCACGAAGGGTGAGATGTTGCGCAGCCGCTTGACAATCGTAGGCATGTGTTCGAGCACGTAATCAATATCCTCGTCAGTGTTGTAGCGGCTGAGGCTGAAGCGAATGGAACCGTGCGCAGCGGTGAAGGGTACACCCATAGCCCGCATCACGTGAGAGGGCTCCAGCGACCCAGAAGTGCAGGCGGAACCTGAGGAGGCGGCTATCCCCAGCTCGTCGAGCAGGAGTAGAATTGCCTCCCCCTCGATGAACTCGAAGCTGACATTGAGCGTGTTAGGCAAACGGTGCTCGCGGTCGCCGTTGATGCGCACATCCGGACAGGAGGAGAGAATCCCTTCCTCCAGGCGGTCGCGCATCGCTTTCACACGCACCATTTCCTCTGCCATGTGTTCGCGCGCAATCTGACAGGCCCGCCCCAGGCCCACAATGTAGGGCACGTTCTCGGTGCCCGCACGCTTGCCTCCCTCCTGATGTCCGCCCACGATTAGCGGGTTCACCCTCGTCCCCTTGCGGATGTAGAGTGCTCCCACGCCCTTGGGCGTGTGCAGCTTGTGCCCGGAAAGCGCCAGCATGTCCACAGGGGTGTTGCGCACGTCGATGGGGAGCTTGCCCACGATCTGCACCGCATCCGTGTGCAAGACTGCGCCCGCTGACTTGACAATTTCCACAATCTCACCGATGGGAAAAAGCACGCCGGTCTCGTTATTGGCCCACATGATACTGACGACGGCGGTGTCCATGGTGATGGCATCTTTGAGCTGGTCAAGGTCAAGGCGGCCCTGGGAATCCACGCCCAGTTCGGTCAGTCCGCAGCCCCGCTCTTCGAGGTATCGGCAGACGCCTACAACTGCCGGGTGTTCAACCCGGGTGGTGATAATGTGAGGATAGCCGCCAGACGCCTCCACGGCGCCCCGGATTGCCATATTGTCACTTTCGGAGCCACAACCGGTGAACACAATCTCGGACGGATGTGCGCCTATCAGGGAGGCCACCCGCTCTCGAGCTTCGTCGATATATTTCTTCACCTGTCCGCCAAAGGTATGCATGCTTGAGGGATTCCCCCACAGTTCCTCGAAGAAAGGCATCATGGCCTCGCGGACTTCGGGCGCCACCGCCGTAGTCGCATTGTTGTCGAGGTACACGTTCTTTTTCATGGCTTCACCTCCTTGACCACGATGTCGTCCGCAACGAACTCGCGCAGCGATGCCTCGATGACGTCCTTCATAGTGAACTCAGCCACGCGGCACTGGGCGCAAGCACCCCGGAACGCAACCAGCACCCGACTTCCCTCCACGTCGATGAGTTCAACATCGCCACCGTCCTGCCTCAGCCGGGGTCGAATTTCCCTCTCAATGGTCTCCTGGATGAGTTTTATCTTCTGGATATTGGTCATGGGCTTGCTTCGTGGTTGGGGACGTTCGACCCGGACAGGCTCGCCTCTGACACGGGCGATAATGCTTGCGATTTCGTCCTTGCAGCCGCCGCAGCCTCCTCCCGCCTTGGTGTAGTTGGTGACATCCTCGACCGTGATAAGATTATTCTCACGGATGACACGCTCTATCTCAGGTTCGGTCACGCCGAAGCAGGTGCAGACGATGCGGCCCTCCAGCTCCCTGGTTGCAGCCTTGCCTGTGCGGTAGTTATGGATGGCCGCCTCCAGGGCTTCGCGCCCCATCACCGAGCAGTGCATCTTCTGCTGAGGCAGCCCGCCGAGGTATTTGGCGATGTCCTGGTTGGTGACCTTCTCCGCCTCCTCCAGGGTCATGCCCTTGATGATCTCGGTGAGCGCAGATGAGGAGGCGATGGCGCTGGCGCAGCCGAAGGTCTGAAACTTTACGTCCTTGATGTGGCCCGAATCATCCAGTTTGAACATCAATTTCAGCGCATCACCACAGGCCAACGAGCCTACCTCCCCCACGCCGTCCGGGTTCTCCACCACACCCACATTTCTGGGGTGCAGAAAGTGTTCCTTAACTTTATCAGTATAGTCCCACATGGCACCCTCCTCCAACACAGTCGGGCAGCGCCGGCTGCAAGCAGGTTAGCTCTCAACAGTTCGAACACATTGCAATTGTGAAAACTTCTGATAAGCTATTATGAGTCAAACGTGTCCGCTTTGTCAAGAAATGCGCCTCGCACATTGACATTCTCTCCAGGAAAGGTAAAGTCTTAGCGGTCTTATGAACTCGGGATGCTTGCAACTGCACGGAGGGAATGACACTTATGCTTATTCATTTTCACGGCGCTGCCCGCACCACCACCGGCTCCATGCACCTCCTGGAGGTGAACGGCAGTCGCCTCTTGCTGGAATGTGGGCTTTTTCAGGGTAAGCGAAAGGAGGCCTTCGAGAAGAACCGCCACCTGCCCTTCGAGGTGGCAACGGTGGACGCGTGCCTGCTCTCTCACGCGCACATCGACCACAGCGGCAACCTGCCCAGCCTGGTGAAAAACGGCTTTCGGGGGCCCATATATGCTACTCCCGCAACCAGAGACCTGTGCAAGATTATGCTGCTGGATTCAGCTTACCTGCAGGTGAAAGACGTAGAATACGTCAATAGGAAAAGACTCAGGCAAGGCAAGAACCCCTTTGAGCCGCTCTACGTGCAGGACGACGTGCGCAGGGCACTCGCGCACTTCGAGCCTATCCCTTACGCGTCCCCGAAAGAGATATTGCCCGGGGTCAAGGTCACCTATCACGATGCCGGCCACCTCCTGGGGTCGGCCATCATCACCCTGGAATTATCAGAGAATGGGCGCACCCAGCGGCTCCTTTTTACCGGTGACCTCGGCCGCCGGGAAATGCCTATCCTGAAAGACCCCACGGTGGTAGGCGATATTGACCTTCTCATCACCGAAAGCACCTATGGCAACCGTCTTCATCCCACCAGACAGGACGTTAAACGAATCCTGCTGGAGCTCTGCTCGAAGGTGCTCAACCGTCGCTCACGTCTGGTCATTCCTGCTTTCAGTGTCGGCCGCACTCAGCAAATCCTTTACTTCTTAAATGAGCTCTGGCGCGAGGGCCAGTTGAGTGAGATACCAGTTTACGTTGATAGCCCCCTATCGACCAAAGCCACTAAGATATATAGTGCGCATCCGGAGTGCTACGACCGGGACATGCTAAGACTCATCCTGGAAGACGACGACCCCTTCACGGTTCGCTCGGTCAAGTACACCGCTGATGTTAAGGAATCGATGGGGCTCAACTCGGTGAAAGGCCCCGTTATCATCATCTCTGCCTCGGGCATGTGCGAGGGGGGCCGCATCCTGCACCATCTCAAGCGCACGGTGGAGGACAAAAGGAATATCATCCTCATCGTAGGTTATCAGGCGAAGCACACCCTGGGCCGCCGTCTGGTGCATCACCAGAGTCCCATTAAGATATTCGGCGACCGCTACGAGCTTCGCGCTGAGGTACACAGCGTGCAGGCACTCAGCGCCCATGCCGACCGTAAAGAGCTTCTGGACTATTTCAGACAGATGGGCCCGAAGGTTCAGAAGGCCTTCGTGGTGCACGGGGACATTGACCAGGCTGAACCTCTGGCTGAAGCGCTCAGGGGACTCGGCGCGGGTGAGGTTTTGATTCCTGAGCCGGGACAGGAAATAGAAATCTGAGGTGGCTTTAGGGAGCCTGGTCGGGCGCCGGCTGCTCGGCATCTGGACTGGGTAATTCCTCTGAGAATGTGTCAGTTTGCACAGCGGTTACATCTTCAGCAGAAACGGAGGCTGGTGTTCCAGCCTTGGGTTGGCGGCGCCAAAGGGCTCTGGCGCCGTAGTAGGCACCCACCAGCAGAGCTGCCACCAGCACCAGGATAACGACAATCTGTCCCCACCTGCGACCGGGTGTGCCCTCCGCCCCTTTGGGATAGGGAACGCGTGTAGTGAAATGCCTTCGCTGCGCCCGGCTGAGCCTCATCGGGGTATTGATGGCCCAGCCGCATCCCTCCAACAGGGCGCTCAAGTCCTGCTTCTTGAGCTTCATGAGAGCAATAACGCTCACCGGCACCATAACCACAAGCACTGCGCCCAATAGACCCAGCGCAACCTGGTAGAACTCCAACTTTGCCAGAGTGCTCACTATATAGGCGAACGCAGAACTGAGGGCGGCAACAGCCAAGCCGACGGCAGCGATAATCCCTGCCGCCCCGCCGAACGCTCCCGTCGGCTTTGCGGCGGCCTGTGGGACAGCAGTTAGGGTCTTATCAACCCCCTTTTGCAGCCCGGTTTCCACCTTGGCGGAAAGGGCTTCAATCTTGCCTGCCAGGAAGCCCCAGAGCTTCACGAAGGGTGCCACCAGCGCCTCCTGCACACTGATGGGGTTCTCTATGACCTCGACCACCCGTGCACCGTATTCCTTGCCGGTGATGTCAAAGAAGATGCCTTGTTTGCCCACACCTATGTTGCCCTTCGTTCCCCAGGTTGCAGGCACAGCCAGGCAGAATGTTTCTTGAGTGTTTGCTTCTGTGCTCTCCAGATAGATGGTAAAGATGTTGCTCATCTTGGCTACCGCGGAGTGGGCGGCGCGGTTCTCAACTCTGACGGCAAAGTTAAACCAGCGTCCATCCAGCACCGCTGAGCCTATTTCAAAAAGAGCTCTCGCCTCGGGAGCATAGAGCTCCGGGAAACTCACAAAGTTGTTGGCCAGGCGCATCAGGTGCTGGTGGTAGAGCAGCAGCTTCTCCAGCTTGCGCACGTTCTCCATGATGGAAGCGACTTTCTGGTCCGCCTCAATCAGCTCTCGCGCCTTCGCTTCGAAATCTCCATCCCGGTAGGCCTTCAACTTCTCCAGCGGCAGAGCTTTCACCTCCGTCCCCTGTTTTTCCTGCAGGTGTGCTTCGTAAGGTGCCAGGGAAGATTTGACCTCGAACCACTGCTCCTGGGAAAGCTCCTCTGGCACGCGCCCGAAAATGGGCGCCAGGACGTGTTCTTTCAAAGCTGCTATCCAGTCGCGGTAAAGCGGGTTGATGAGCTCTGGTGATAGAGGTAACGCACCATCCTCAGTGGGGTGGGCCAGCGGCGCACGCTCCAGCAACGAACGCAGTGACTGTAATGCCTGCTCAGCGCCCTGGGCTTCCGAGGGCCAGCTCAACTGCTCCCGCACCCGCGGCTCAAACCGCACCGCTTCGCTCTGCATAAAAAAGAGGTCAACCTTCTCCGCGTATTTCCGAAAGATATTGAACCCGTTGGGGGTGTCTTCCCCGAGGGGCATCAAAGGTGTCTTGCTCGTACCGGCGGATAACTTGGACTTCTCCTGCCATTCCAGGTAACCTGTTACGGCGGTCATGAACTGCTGTAGCAGTTCCAGGTCAATTCCTTCCCTGCCGCTCGCATCTTCTTTAGCTCCCCTGCAGGCCAGCACCTCCTGGATGAACTGCGCCAGCTTGGGGTCTTCCGCGGCGCCGGGGACGATGACGCCATCGCCATTGAGTGGCTGGCTTCGCACGTTCTCCCGGAATGTCCGTACCTGGTTCAAGGATACGGTATCGGTTTCAGCCCCACCGTCGTTTGCCAGAATATAGCGAGCCGACTGCACGAGAGCTTGACCCTCGGGGCTGTCAGACCGAATTGCTGAAAGTGGAATGGTATCCGTGCCCTCGGACAAATGTGAGGTATCTGAGAGATTGTCCAACAGCCACTTTATGGCTTGCCTTAGGTCGTCGGTAAGAATGCGGCCGTCGCCGTCCTGGTCCAGCCAGGAGAGCAGCGCCGGGTCACAACGAAATGCCTTCACCGGCGCACCGGTTGCCATCCACAACGATTCATCGAGGTCGAGGACCTGCTCGAGGTCGGTAGCCGTCTCAATGCGCAGTTGGTAGGTTTTCCCGAATCTTGCAAAACGCAAGGCTTGCCCCTGCTGAAGTCAGAAGAGAATATGGTTCCTTCAGCCGCTATTATAGTGCACCCGATGTTGGTGTCAAGCAGTACCAGCCGAAACTACCGGCCTGTCAAAGACCGCTACTGTCAATGTCACGACTATTGGAGAAACATGCTTGGATATTCAGCAAGCGCACGTTATACTTGCAGACAGTGTCCTATGCTGTCTATTCTCCTCGTGCCTCACTAATTCAGTGTTTGCAAGTTGCGCTGGTAGGGACATCTGCATGAAAACCAGTTCGCGTCCGAACGTGAGTCTTACATTGTGAGCATCTCGCACAGGACAAGCTGACGTACTGGCCACCAGCAGCAGGAGTAAGGATGAAGGCTAAAAGGAGGAAAGGTATGCTGCGAAGTGCCGCCCTCGTTATACTGGCTCTCTGTGTGCTTTCTGGTACGGGCTGCCTGAAGGTGCTCTACTACCTGCAGTTTGAGGACGATGGGCGCGGGCGGGTGACGGAAGTGGTCAAGATTGAGCGCAAGGTGCTCATGCTCGAGCGGTCCATCGATACTCCCTACCGCGCCGCGGACCTGCTCAGCGAGGCCAGTGCGCGAGAGCGCGCCAAGTTGATGAACGCGCAACTGAGCTCCTTCGAGGTCAAGGCCACGGACGATGGGGGGCTTGAGGTCACTGCCGTCTATGCCTTTCAGCACATCAAAGACTTAAAGCTCTGCATGTATCCCTGGCCCACTGAGGAAAGCAACGATTATTGGCAGAAAGCCCACATCGGTTTTGAATATGGCCGGGATGAGGTACTTAACAGACGGTACCTGTGGATTGAAGCACGTGCTCCCGACCGGAGCCGGGGAGAGTCTGGGGAACCAGGACCTGCCAAGACACCTGCGGAGCTGCAGCAGATTCGCCGATTGCTACCCGTCTTTCGTGACATGCTCAGTGGCTTTCAACTGTTCCTGCGCATCCAAGTAGAGGACAAAGACGACTGGTACAAGGGAGAAAGACCGGATTACCGCGGACGCTCAGGCGGAGACTGGGATGGCCAATATACACCCCTCTCCCTCACCGCCAAGGACCTCATCTTTGACGAAGACGTTTTGATGTTCGTGGTGCCCTGGGAGACCAAAGGTCACGAAGAATCGCTCAAGGAAAAGATGGAGGATGCCCGCTACCGCATCTCGGGCCACCCCGGGCCCCGCTACAATATTGGCAACATCTCCTGGCTCAAGATAAGGGTGGATGGCAAGCCGCGCTACAAGGCTTACTTCCGCAACCGGGAAATTGGTGAATCAAACCGGATCACTCGCGTGCTGCCCCCGGAGATAGTGGCAGCTCCGCAGGTGGAGCTGCCACCCGCGCCCATCAAGACGCGCTACCGCTGGATGTATCTGGGCAACGACATGCGCCTGTTGAGCCTCCAGAACAAGGCTGACGTTCCCGCTGAC
>SDBU01007640.1_pt1 | contig 12419 bp, 13 predicted proteins | sample 2277071 | NCBI WGS metagenome assembly SDBU01 (sample SAMN10397929, study PRJNA504765) | marine sediment metagenome | isolation source: marine sediment core GS08_GC12, 126 cmbsf | place: Arctic Ocean: Gakkel Ridge, Loki's castle | collected 2008
TTCCAAAATCAGAAGGGGTATCCGTGACTAGCCATTCGGAGCCCACATAAATTAAGGCAATTACGGCGATAAAGGCAATTACGGCAATAAAGATGAAAATGGTCAGAATCGAAGTAAGCTGTCAGTCATCGCTGAACGTGTACAACTTATGGGACGGAGAGGGAACGGTGATAGTCCACCAGAGGAAATCCCAGAGGTGGAAACTTCAGCAGAGAGTAAAGAGCCAGACAAGCAGCCCCCATCACAGGAAGAGGACATCCCATTCTAACTAATGAGCCCCAGAGTATAACTGGGGCTTGACTTTTGGAGGGCAAAAGATGAGTTTGAAAAAGCTCGCAGCAAAGATGCACATCGAAGCATTAAAACACGGAGTGAGCCGTCGAAAGTTGAATGGTGGTTTGATGTTGAGCTTGTGGTACCGTGACGGTGAAATCATTTTAGGCATGCGCAAGCGCAACGTTAAGCCATCTGATGAAGAGTTAGATATTTGCGCCTCGACTTTCTTTTTCTCCAAGCCCATAGAAAAGAAGGCAGAGAAAGGAAACACCGTTTGGATTGCTATCAAAAGAAATGCTATCTACAGCCACTGACTGTTTGGGTTGGTGGCTTTTTAATTTAGAACTGGAGGTCAGAACAATGAACGTAGAAAAGATTGACGCAAAGCAATCAACGCTTCAGAAAGAAGATTACTTCAATACAGATGGTTTCGAACGAATGGCACCACTACTGGTGCAATCAGCATCATCTATCAGAAAGGCTTTTGGCAATTGTTGGATACAAGCGAGTCACACCACAAACAGGTGGGGGGGCTCAGATTATAAAATCTCGATTCAGCCTAACATCAGTTTAACTCCCAATGATGTTCAATTGGTTTTGAGTAGCTTGGGCTATTCTGTCACCTTCAAGTCGATTTCCAATGGGAAGCATGCAAAATGGGTATACTTCGAAGTTCAAGCGCGGTGCGAGCACGATGTTCGCCTTCCGTGCAACGGGTTAACTTTCGAGCTATCCTCAACCGTTTCGTCAATCGAACAACCAGAACTTGAACGATACGACGAACCAGCATCTGATGAGGAACTCATCAGTGTTTAATCCAGTTCGTTTTGAAAGGGGTTCGTGGTCTTAGCGAACCCTTTTCTTTTATCCAAAGGAGGTCATTCAATGCTTCGACAACAAGCATTAGCAACACTTCAACACAAAGAAAAAAGGGACTACTCAAACCGCCAGGTCAGGATGTTCAGCAGTAGTCAGTTGGACGCTTACGTGAGATGTTCAGCAGCTTACTATTTTGGCTGGATTAAGCGAACGACTAATGGCAATGGTAAAGTTTCAAGCCCGTTGGCGTTTGACCGCTGTTTAAAAGCCACTGTTTACGCTCACTGCGGCTACGAACCTGACCGCAGCATACCCTTCGAGGAGAAGTGGAAACCAGAATTGGACATAGCAGCAGATGTTCTCTCTGAAGGATGTAAGCTCAACGAGGTGTTCACCGAAACATTCAATTGGCTGTGCAGCGAGTTTAAGATAGAGTGGTCGAATGAACAAGAGGAAGGTGAGATGCTCCAGCAAGGTAGCATCTTAGCTTCTCAGTTCTATGAGGAGTTTAGGCAGTTAGAAGCCACTCCACTCGTTGCAATACGCGCACCCATGATTGATAAAACCACTGGATTAGTGGTCTCCACTAACGGGACACCCGTCCCGGTTAAATGTACTCTTGATTTGGTTTCATCTGATGGTATCATATTCAAACTCAAAACATCATCCAGAGCTATCGAAAAGATAGAGTACGATTGGACATTGGACTTGCAAAGATTCGTTTTCGAACAGACCAAAGGACAGTCTCCGAAGGGATTGAAGGTGGTCAATATGGTTCGTCGCACATCGCCTATGATGCAAGTAATCGATGCGCCAGAGCCCAGAATTTCGAGAACGTTAGCTATTTGTCAATCAGTTCTCACAGCGATAAATTTAGGAGCTTTCTTTCCCAATCCCAAGAATACATTTGGGTGTTCAAAAGCACCAGCGCCGTGCCAACTAACTCCAACGACGGGGTGATTTTCATAGCCAGCCTTAGTTTTATAAACAGGTTTATAAATGCCACCTAACATTTCTATCAAGCTGGAGGAACCTAGGTCAAACAGTGTATGTCCAGCGGTGTCCCTGATTCCGTAGTCGTTTAGAAATGTAGCGTACTGGGCGTTGGTTACTTCGTATTTGTCTATATAGTAGGCGTCCAAGTAGACGGTGTGGCCTTGCTTTTCGTTGCCAGCGCCAACATCATAATAGTCACCCATAGAAAACTCGCCGGCTGGAATTAATACCATTCCTTCTCTCTGTGCTGTTTTTGCCTTACCAACTGTTTTACCAGCCGAACTACTTGTCGTTTCCTTTTTATCAGAGCGAGCACAACCAGTAATAGCAATACTAATCACGCCAAGAGCTATTAAGATGTTGATTGTCAATGTATTGGCGAAAAGCCTGCAAAGCGATGGCACCACGAATAACTTCATAATTTATGATTCTCCCTCCATTGTATCCAAACTGATAATTTCATTTGAGGCTTGTGATTTCCTATGAAGTGAGCAAAAAGCATGCCAGATAAGAGATTCTAAGTGGTAAGCAGATTTGTGCAACAATATACACTAAGGATTCTGGGAAGTATTCGTTTTTCGAATAGTTAAGAATTTGGTTGTGGATGAAGTTGAAATATAACTTCAGTCTCACTCCTAATGTACCGATGGTAGGACCGGCATCAAATGGCAGACAGTATCCTATGCTTCATAAAGCTACCTGCCATACGATTACTGGAGAACCCGCAAATGGTGGAAACTGGACAGATATTTGGGGCAAATGCTGCTCAAACGATAAAAGTGAGTTGCTTGCTTGGGCGCAGAAAACATTTGGTAGATTACCTGCATATGGCGGGTTATGCAGACCATAACATAATTAATTCTGTTAGTCTTTGACAAGCTCGGCAAAGTGGTGGTAAGAACAACTAGTGACATTACTGGTATGATTGCATTGCTCAAGGGTTCTTAACCACAGAACCCACCACCAACCACAGGTAAGATTGCTGTGAAGGAGGATATGATGATTAAAGTATCTTCAGATAAGGAATTGGACAACTTTCGTAAAACTAGGGAAGGTTATATCTACAGTGATTATGATGGAACTCAAGGGAGTGGGCAATATAACAAACTCCATAGCGCAGGATGCACGACTTGCTTTACTATGACCGCTGAAGTTGAAGGAATAGGTTTTAATAAATATTATTTCCATACTATCGGTGAAGCTATAAGATGGCTTCAACAAAATAGACGAGGAAAATGGGTACTATGTGAGAGTAAATCAGATCCCATCAACGTACCAGGTGCAGTCCTAACAAATGGTCAGTAAACAACATAATCCAAAAAGTAATATTCGACCAGCTTATGTGTGAATACGGTTTGTGGGATTTGGTTTATGATTTCACGTACCATAAGAATGTCGAAGAAACTCTAGGACTAACTCAACACATCATAACAGACTAACTTTAACTCGTCCTCGGTCAGTGGTTTGAAGTCTTCCTCTGTCTCAATATCATCTTGTTGGATTTGCCACTCATCAAACGCCTCCTGGAGTTCTCCAACCAAATGTAAAAAATTTTGGTGCTGGTAGTAGGCATTCTTAAGTTGGGTTAGTTCCTTCCTCCGTGCTGACAACGCTGGCTCTGTTAACACCGTCAACAGGTTCGCCATCTGCATTTCATCGACACGGTGATTAAACATTTCAGTGGCGAGGATTGTATCATTCATTAGAACGATGTCAACCTAAAATTCATCTGAGCTTTACAGCAAAACAACTACCAAAACCCTACAATAGAATCAGAGCTAAAACAATTTGGGCACCACAATCAATAAATATCATATTGGGGCTACTAATTTCTGAATATATGTAGTGTTTCATAACCGAGACCGTTTTGTTATATTTGTATATTATATACCAAATTCAACGAAACGGTCGCGGTTTTCAGAACCCGCTTCATGATTAGATTCTAACGTTATACGGATAGTTACTTGCTAAAGATACAGGGAGGAATAACACAAACGTAGGAGACAGCCTCAAACAAACACAACCCCACATCAAACACAAGTTCAATAATTCACTTTGATATTTCCCCATATCATAGCTATTTTTTCTGATGGAGAAACAGCCTGCGCACCCTCAAGCCCATTTTTCGCGATACTCGCAATATCATCATCACTCAAGACGACATTAAAAATCGCAACGTCGTCGATGATGCCCTTAAAGAACTGATTGTTCCTCTCTTCCCAACCAATATAAAGGTCTTCAGTAGAGATAATCTCACCGACACCCGCATTACCTACAACTGGATTTTTTAGCTTGCCGTCAACATATAGTCTGAGCCCGTCACCCTTCCTACCATCGACAACCATAGCAAGGTGGTACCAAACGTCGGTTTCGTTGTTAGGAAAGTTTTGCCCTTGTGCATTATTACCTCCATCATTAATTCTAACTTTCCAGCCGTTTTCGCCACCAGCTATGTCAACGACTTGGAGCGCCCAGAATCCGGAACCAGTACCTTTGGCAACAACAGCAGCATTGGTAATAAATTGCTCCACGCTCACCCATGCCACAACTGTAAACGCATCACTCAGTTCCAAACTGTTGTTATTGAGCACTTTCACTCTATTACTGACGCCATCAAATCTCAGTGCCTTACCAAACTGACCATCAACCCATTGAGCACCCTGAATCTCACCGTCATTGCCCATGCCAGAGACATCTTTGGCAACATCACCTTTTCCCTCATCAAGAAGCCATATCCCAACGGGTGTTCCCCAATCTATTTCAGCAGAACTTGAGTACGTGAAGAAAAGATGAATGACGACCAATAGACTGACGCATACTACAATGAATTCGTTTTTCATATTCTTACCTCCTGAGTTAGAATTTGATATATTCCAATACAATTTTGGAAACTAACCAGCAACAATTTTAGCATTTTTTAAGCCTTATGCCAACAAAGTCTTAGCGTTAGAAAAATTGACTATTCATATTGAACACCCAACCTTTATCATCAAGACGCAGCGTCCAACTTGGAGAAAAATGTGGAAACATATTTGACCGTTTCTACAATTCATGCTATGATTTATTTAACATAGTCAAAGCTGCATAGAAAAGGATAATTAACAATGAAGGGCACTAGACCACTAACGACTGAGGAAATCATAGCAGTTAGCAATCAATTTTCAGGCACATTTGACATAAGGAATCGTAGCTTATTTATGCTTGGTGTGTCGGTGGGCGGTAGAATCTCAGAGTTATTAGCATTGAACATAGGTGATGTCTGGCAAAATAGAAAGCCTGTATCAGATTTGCTCTTTAGGAAGGGCGCGGTAAAAGGTAAGGAGAATTCAAGGATGGTCCCAGTCAATACTGATGGACAAAAGGCTATTCGAGAAGTGATAGCATGGCACAAAGAGAGAGATGGATACTTGGACCCACAGCGAGTATTATTCATCAGCAGACAAGGTGGAGAAGCTCTATCACGCAGTCAGGCTCATCGAATACTCGAATCAGCATTCACTAAAGCAGGGCTCAATGGTAAGCTGGCAACGCATAGTTTAAGGAAAACTTTCGCCCAACGTTGTTTTGATGCTTGCGGAGATATTTACCAGGTTAGTGAGCTACTCGGACACAAGGACGTTGAGACTACCAAAAGGTACATTGGTATTAGCTATACCAAGTTACAGGAGACTGTCAAAGCTATTTCTATTGAGGGCAACAGAAGGTGGAAAACGTTGCACTCGACGAAAGATACTGAAGCGCTGATTCTCGAACTGCAAGCAAGGGGAATCGAAATAACAGAACAGGAACAATTACCCAAGGGCAAAGTCATTCCATTTTCTCAATCAAAAGTAGGTTAAGCATTATTCCACACAAGCAGACGATGATACCAGCGATGCTTGGGACGCAAATCCTCTAACAGTAATTGATTCTGTTCAGTCACTCGGTCAATATTCTTTTGAGAGATAGCTAAAAGCTGGTGAAGCTCTGAGATTTGCTCGTCCTTTTCAGACAGTTGTTGCTTGAGTTGCTCAACCTGTTCTTCAAGATAAGATATTTTTTCTATCAAATGTTGTTGTGAAGATGTAGTGGATTGTTGTGGATTGTCGTGGACGAGATATTGATGTCCATCAAAGTCACAGTGTCACATCCTCCCCTGAAAGCGCACGCGGGGAAAATGTCCTCAATCAATCTACCTACAACTTCACCACACCCACCAAAGATAGCCGAAAAAAGAAAGCTGACGTGTTCGGTTGCCAGACTGTCGCAGTGTCAGCAATAGGCTAACCTTCCAACACTAAACCCTCGGAGCGGCGTACCAGGGAAAACGTTTGTGCAAACAGTTTGCGTTTGTTCTACCTATCCAGATTACACAGTCCAGTTTTTATCCCCTTTTAGCCGAAGGAAAAAAAGTTTGTTGGAGATAAGTGGCAGAGATAGATGGCAATTTGTTCTGCCACATACCTACCCTATCCCTAACAAGTTTTAAAAGATAAGTGGCAGAGATAGATGGCAATTTGTTCTACCACGTATCTACCCTGTCTCTGACTGGTTTTGAGAGATAGGTGGCATAGATAGCAGAATCTTTCTGCCACGTACCTACCTTGTCCCTGACTGGCTTAAAGGGATAAGTGGCATAGATGGCAGAATTTTTCTACTTACACAGAAAGGGACTTTCTTTTTTCGGCTAAAAAAAAGAAATTTTATGCCATTTATGCCATCTATCTATTTACTATTAACTACTACTACTACTAACTACTACTACTACTGGATTTCTACTATATTAAACATTATAGATAGGTGGCAGAACTTTTTTGCCATCTATCTGCCGTTTACCATATACGCCTTTCTACAACTGGCTTACAGCGTGCCGTCTATCTCTCGTCAGCAAGTGCTACCAACTTTTGCGTGCGTTGCCTGCCAAGTGTGTCTGTGTATTTCTCATTTAGCCACTGCACGCTCCCTATTGACACCAATGATTTAACGATGCTCCCTACTTGCTTTGATGTTAGGGAGGTTTTTCTCCTTAAATCCCTGATGCTCAACGGCCCGTTTGATAGTGCTTCCAGAATGCGTATCTCGTCCCGTGCTTCTTTGCTAAAACCAAATTTGCTAAATAGCCGTATCGCTATTGTTTCCCAGTACTCTCCTACTTTCATAGCCGCTCGTAATTGGTCTGCGTGGATATACAGGTTTCCCATTGCGTTCTCCAGCACCGCATACAGTAGCGCAAGTTTGCGAACATTCTCATCAATTCTTTGCACTGACGCTGCTATCACTTCTGACGGATACTTCGTATACCACCGCTCTGTGTACCACTTCTCTAAAATAGCTTGAGCTTCAGTATCGAATTGATACTTTAGTTGCTGTTTGCCCCTATTCTCATAAGTATGTCGTATACCTTGAAGTTCCATTGTGACTTTATTTAATAGTGATTGATTCGGTTCTGCTGGATTTGATATAGGTGCTGTTTGTGTCCAATCATAAAACAGGTTACGACAGACGTAGCCGCCGTAAACATCTGCGATGTCAAGCGTATTCTCTAACCACTCCCTCGTTGATAGGCAAATCATTGAGATGACAGCATTCTTTGCTACTATAGGGTCTACTTTCGTTGGGTTATGCAATTCAGGTAAACTGTCGTAAGCATCTGTTAGCAGTTGAACAATTCCACTGCCAGCTTCCTTCTTTGCTTGCCGTAAGAGTGAAGCGAATTCGTTTATCACAATTAGTGTCCTATATCCTTCATATGGAGATGTGGACATAGCCCTGTTGTACTCTACCCCGCTTAATCCTTCTTCATTTATATCTGGCGTTTTCAATTGTGCTAAGAGGCCCGCTGGTGTTGATAACCCTCTGAGCGTTAATATCAAAGGGTCTGCGCCTACGATGTTACCCGCTTCGTCTACATCTGATAGCAGACTTGTTCCTCTGCTTGCTGCTGTTGACTTACGACTTTGTGTTGTTGGCCCTATGAGCACGGTATAGAAATTAGGGAATAGTTTTCGTCCACTCCAGACACACGCTGTCTTGCCTACAACAATGCCCGCTACCGTCTTCATTACCCCGAAGTGATACTGGTCAGGAGCCTCCGTTGTTCCCTCTTGAGCTTGGCGATAGGTTTCAAAGACACCGCGCCACGCCTGCTGTGGGAATGTGATGCCGCTTTCTTTTTTCGGCTGGTTTTGGGAAGCTTGGTTCGTTCGCACCTGTGCTTTTGAGTTTGTGGGGCGTTTGGTATCTGCTGTTATCTTTTGTGATTTTGTGTTGGAATGCTCTGCTGATTTGGTGGAATTGGTATTGTCTGCGCTCTTTCCTGAGTATACTTTAGCATTTTTTATCAACTCGTTAAGTTCTTCTGCACCCGCTTTCACTAACACATCATTTGGGTCTTTAGCTTCTTGCCCGTTTATCATAGCTGGGATTTCAGCAATTCTGACTTCTTTAGTTATACCATTCAACGTAGAGGCTACTTTCTCTACACTCGCTTTTCCTGTGTCGTCATTGTCCAATAGAATAACAACTTGTTTGCCTTCAAAGATGGATAGGTCATGGTTTGCTGTTATCTCATGCCCTAACAGTGCTGCACCTTGATAACCTGCGATGTATACCGATAGTGCGTCAAAGATACCTTCAACAATGATAATGTTGGTTAGAGCTGTTGCTTTTGTGATATAGATGGGCTTCACACCTGGTGACATATAGTAGCCACCGTTGAGCAATTTGTAATGGACGTGAACAACTTCGCCGTCGTTATCGAACGCTGGAAAGAATAATGCTTCATCTTTTAACGGTTGCTTCATGAAAGAGAACTGTGTTCCTGCTGGAGCAGAGAATATCCACAAATCAGTGTCTCTATAAACATGCTCTGGGATGTGGCGTGTGTTGAGGTATGCCTTTGCTTTCTTGGATAGAGCTTGAGCGATAGGTGGAAGTTCATCCTTACTCATGACAGTTTTTGCTTTTTCTTTCGGTTTAAACATATCTGTTTGTGATAGGTTGATTCTACTGACTACAGTTGAAGGGGAAAAGTCCCCGCTTTCCAATGTTGCTATCAGTCCTCTGGGACCATCTAATCCCTGACCGCTTAAACCGCAGTGCTGACAGTTATATTTCGCATTGTGTTTATTGACATCGAAGGTTTTATGTCGTTCCCCTTTCTCACGCGAAGAACAGTTAGCATTCGGGCAGGTAACTTGGTATTCTTTATCTGTTTCACCTAGCCGTTGGCAACCGCGCGCAACACACCAGTCCAGCATATCGCTTGCTATTTCGTCTAATGGTCTGTCATCAATTTTTTTACTCATTTGCTTTTTCCTATCTCCCGTTTGGTAAATCTACAGGCGATGGCAAATTTGGGAGATGCCATTTGCCTGACCCTGTGTCCAGAGTGCCTGTGGAAAGTCTAAATAAAATCCTTGACTACGTTATAAATTTCATGCTACAATAGTCTCGGATTAAACCGTTAGTTTTTTCCAAGACCATTCGTATTTAATAGCGCGAGCCATCCTGCCTAAAAGATGTTGCGCTAACTGAACTAGAGCCTAAAGCGTGGGTGTGAGCTGGTCGCCATTGACCGGTTACACCCTGCTTTACGGTTATTACTACCGCTGATGCCAGCCTTATTCTATTTATTCGCCATTCGATATTTTTAGTATTCAACCAAGATTTTAACATATTTTCTGCTTTATTCCAACATAACTTTTGAATATACTCTTTCCTCTCCTTTTTGTAATTGTCCTGTTCTACACTCCATAAGTCCCTGTCAGATTTGGGGCCAGTCTAATGTGGTTGCGTCCTTACCGAAAGAAAGTTCCCTTTTCACTTTTGGGCTTTGAACTTTGCGTGAAACAAATTCCAAACAACATTTTTTTAAAAAACACTTGACATGCTTATCGAAAATATGATATACTATGTATACCAACTATCGCAGAAGCTATTATCTGTGTACCGATAGTAGGTGTAGGAGGTATGTGATGAAGAAACCTTTAGATAAGAAGGAGTGCTTAGATAAGAAGGGGTGCATTGAGTTGATAGTCAACGCGTTTTACCGCGTTGCAAGCGAACTTCAGAGCTTTTCAAAACTTTTGAGGGCAGACCACGGGGTGACAGATCCACAACTGAGACTGCTGCAACTTGTTGGGCACTTCGAGAATACTTCCTCAGAATGTAAGAAGGCTAGAGGCATTACAGCTAGTGAGTTGAGTGGGCAGCTTCATCTCCACTTGACAACGGTGTCAGGGATTGTAGACCGGTTGGAGACAGCTGGCTTCATAGTCAGGGAGCGTTCCAAAACCGATAGACGGAAAGTTAAGCTACATCTCACCGAAGAGGGGCAGAATCTGACTGAACGCGTCCCTCTCTCTGGTCTTGGAAGGCTCGCCTGTGAGCTTGAGAAACTTTCTGATTATGAGGTTAGGCAGATTTATAAAGTGATGAAGCGGTTGGTTGAGATGGTGGGAAAGAGGTAGTCCGTTGACAATGGTTTTCGATTAAAAAAAAGAAACCTCCATATGAGGGAGGTTATGGTTAACATTTGTTAATTCTGCAATTAAATTATACCACTTTTTTACTTAATTGTCAACATTTTTTATTGGTAGGTTCAAAATCAGGAACAAAAAAGGTTCAAATTGTTATCTCTTTTTGAGGGAGAACCTACATTGAGATGGTTCTTTCCTCCTATTGGAGAGTGAGGATTGAAACATGAATAATATTTTATATGGTAACAGTGGAACGACAGGTATTGTTTCGGTTTCTGCGAATAAGGAAGGGCGTGTTACCATCTGGCGTCGTGAAAACAACGTTGTTGATGTTGAAGCAAAGAGATTTAATAACTGGTTTGTTCTATCAGATAAGAATTTGCTGGATGGGGTTCCTGGTCAGGCTTATCAGTTGCAGGAACTGGATGGTCACCATCCAATGCAGTGGCGGGTGTTGACGAAGTGTTATTTTGATTTAGAGAGGGTTGTTGTGAGGAATTACAACAAAAAGTATAACTCGTCCTATAATAGTTTTTATGACCTGCCTAATGGGGTTGTGGTGCATTTTCCTGCAGTGGAGCAATATTTGATTAGCAGCGGTCAGACTTACTTTAAAGGGATGGAATGGAACGATTTACATCGTTTGCAATTCGACCTTGAAACATATTCCCTCGACCCAAGGAACGCAGGAATATTCCTAATAGCCATTACAGATAACCGTGGATTCGAATATATAATTGATGATACCCAAATGTCTGAAGGGGAGATGATACAGGAACTGGTGAATATCATCAATGACCGAGACCCTGACATTATCGAAAATCATAACATATTCGGTTTTGACCTACCGTTTCTCGCATACCGCGCCGAGATGCATAACATCAGACTAACAGTGGGGCGTGATGATATTTCAACTATTTGGAAGCAAGCAGGTTATCTGAAAGTTGCAGAAGGCACAGAGAAGTTTGCTCGATATGTGATTCGAGGTCGAGAAATTGTTGATACGTATCACGCTGTTAAGCGCTGGAACGCCATTACGCGTGAGTTGAAAAGCGAAGGATTAAAGGGAGCGGCGCGGCATTTTGGGGTAGCTTCCTCTGAGAGAGAGTACATTGATGGCGATAAAATATCCGCTGTTTGGAAGAGTGACCCTGATAGGGTTAGACGATATGCTTTTGATGATGTTAATGAGGTATCTGCTCTTTCTGAAATTTTGATGATGGACAAGTTTATTCTTTCACAAATGTTGCCTATGCCCTTTGAAAAGGTTGCCACAGCAGGGACCGGCTCTTGTTTGAATGCTCTGATGGTCCGAGGTTATCTATCGCAAACCCATAGTTTACCACAGCCCAAGCCTAAGGTGAAATTTAAGGGTGGGGAGACGAGGTTAATCATTGAAGGTGTTGTCCAGAATGTGCTGCATGCTGACGTATCCAGCATGTACCCATCTATCATGATTAACGAGAACATCAAACCTGAGAGCGATAACCTTGACATATTTCTGACTATCCTACGAGAATTAACCAATCTCAGGTTGGAAGCTAAGGGCAAGCTCAAAAATCTGGAGAAGGGTACGCTGGAATACAATAATGCCAATGCTCTTCAATCAGCTATGAAAATTCTTATTAATTCTGCTTTCGGATATATGGGCGCTGCCTTTACTGTTTTCAATGACCCTAAGCAAGCAGGCGAAGTGACGCGGCATGGACGCCAGATTCTCAAGGAGATGTTAGCGGTTATTGAAGAATTAGGTGGACAGCCTATTGAAGCTGACACAAAAGAAATTGCCTTAATTTAGAATTGCCTTGATTGCCTTAATTCTATACTTTCGCCGAAATTGTAAAGGTAGCTGCCACATTCATGTGTGCA
>SDBU01007641.1_pt1 | contig 12419 bp, 13 predicted proteins | sample 2277071 | NCBI WGS metagenome assembly SDBU01 (sample SAMN10397929, study PRJNA504765) | marine sediment metagenome | isolation source: marine sediment core GS08_GC12, 126 cmbsf | place: Arctic Ocean: Gakkel Ridge, Loki's castle | collected 2008
CCGTAATTAAAAGCGAGGTTAAGAGTCATTCCAGTGTTATTCTTGGTCATCTCTACCGCCCTATTTACAGCTTGCTGCAGCCATGATGGGAGTTCTTCAAGGCGACCAATGTGACGCACTTTAACACCCTTCTTATGAAGTTTAGGGACGTCCCTATCTATCCTTTCTTCCAAGATATGGAATAAACCACTAACCTCATCTTCCGGTCGGCCCCAGTTTTCCGTGGAAAAGCCATAAAGCGTTACATATTTTATATGGTAATCATTAAGGTATTCAACTATAGAGCGCATGTTTTTTACCCCAGCTTTGTGTCCGTTAAGCCTGGGTAACCCACGCTGTTCTGCCCATCTACCATTACCGTCCGGTACAATGGCTACATGGGTAGGCAAACGAGTAATTTCTTTCATAGCTGATATGATAGCTCTCATCTTGTCACTCAATGTTAACGAGTCTCTACAATATGGACTAGACTTCCATAAGCTCTGCTTCTTTATCTTGCCCAATTTGCTCGGCATCGACTATAAAGCTATCGGTAAGCTTTTGCAACTGGTCTAGAGCACGCTTGAGCTCATCCTGTGATATCTCCTTATTTTTCTCTAAACTCTTTAGTTCATCCATAGATTCACGTCTTAGGTTGCGTATTATTATCCTTCTCTCCTCAACCCTCTTTCTCACTAACTTTGTTAGTTCTTGTCGCCGCTCTTCAGTAAGTGGCGGAATGTTTAACCGAATTACGCTACCATTACTAGCTGGAGTCAGTCCAAGGTCAGACTTCAGAATAGCTTTCTCTATACTGTGGATACTGCCTTTATCCCAGGGTTGGATGACAAGTAGCCTGGCGGCAGGGGCAGAAATGCCCGCAATTTGATTTAGTGGAGTGGGAACACCAGTATATTCTACCTTGATATGTTCTATTAAGGCGGGAGTAGCGCGTCCGGTACGGATGATAGCTAATTCCCGCTTCAGAAGCTCTACAGATATTCGCATCTTTCCGTCAATTTTCTGTAAAATGCGACTAACCATTTCCTATTCACTACATACCAAGGTGCCAATAGGTTCACCGCTTACGACGCGTTCTATACTATGGTGAGCCTGAAGGTCGAAAACAATTATCGGCAGCTTGTTTTCTAGACAGAGAGAAAGAGCGGTAGCATCCATTACTTCTAGACGCATATTTAATGCTTCAAGGTAAGTAACTTTGTCAAACTTCTTGGCATCAGGATTTTTGCGGGGGTCGGCATTATAAATGCCATCAACATTATTTTTGGTCATAAGTAGGACCTCTGCCCCAATCTCTATGGCCCGCAGGGCAGCGGCGGTATCAGTAGTCATATATGGATTGCCAGTGCCCCCAGCGAAGATAACGGCTCTACCTTTCTCCAGGTGACGAATAGCCCGGCGTCTGATATAAGGTTCAGCCACCTGTTGAATATTTATGGCTGTCTGAGTTCTAGTAATTACGCCTTCTCTTTCTAGCGCATCCTGAAGAGTTAAGGCATTTATCACTGTGGCTAACATCCCGGCATAATCAGCAGTGACCCTCTCCATTCCCTCCTGTTCAGCTTTAGTTCCACGCCAGATGTTACCACCACCAACAACAATGCCTATACCCACCCCCATTTTTATCGCCTGCTTAATTTGCCTGGAAACTCTAATGACGGTAGGGGTATCAATGCCAAACTTAGCACCACCGCTAAATGCCTCGCCGCTAAGTTTGAGTAAAACACGCTTATATTTGGCAGTAGTCATCTAATAACCCGCCCTCTCTAATCTCCTAGTTCGAATCTGGCAAATCTCTTTACTTTGATATTCTCGCCTACCTTAACAATCGTTTCGGTAATAACATCTTGAACAGTCCTATCCGGACTCTTAATGTAAGGCTGAAGAAGCAGGCAAGCCGTTTCAGATTCTATATCAACTCCTGCGGGAACTTCTTTCTTGGAGATAAATTGAGGCGTTGTGGCAGCTATTTGCATTGCCAAGTGGTGAGCCAGTTCCTTGAATTCGTCAGTGCGAGCGACAAAGTCCGTTTCACAGTTCACTTCAACCATGGCGCCAATACGCCCCCCGGTATGGACATAGGCTTCAACTAATCCCTGAGTGGTAGCACGTCCGGCTTTTTTCTCTGCCTTGAGTAAGTCCCTCCCTTTTAGAACCTGGAGTGCCTTGTCTATGTCTCCCTCGGCTTCAAGGAGGACATTTCTGCACTCCATAATGCCAGCTCCAGACAGGTTCCTTAGCTTCTTTACTATAACTGTTGAAACTTCCAAATCTTCCCTCCGTACTTCATTCCTCATCAGGAGTGAAAACAATGGGCTCAGCGATTTCTTCGGCCTCAAGCTCCTCCACGCCCTTTGCTTTTCCTTCCCCCGCTAGAATCACTACCTCCCCAGCTTTGCCTTCAATAACTGAATCAGCGATTTTATTGCATATCAATTTAATAGCTCTAACAGCGTCATCGTTAGCTGGAATAGGGTAATCTATATCATCAGGGTTACAATTGGTATCTACTATAGCTACCACTGGAGTTCCAACACGTTTGGCTTCCGCTAAAGCGATTCTATCTTTAGTAGGGTCAACAACGAATAGAGCATCGGGTAGATTAGTCATTTCCTTAAAACCGCCCATTAGTCGGTTGAGGTGTAAGATTTCTTTCCCGAGTTTCTGAGCCTCCTTTTTAGGCAGGCGGTTAAACTCCCCCCTGGCTTGCTGGTCTTCTAAGCGGACTAGGTGATCAATACGGGCTTGGATAGTAGCGAAGTTAGTCAGCACCCCTCCCATCCAGCGCTGGCTGATATAATACATACCACAGCGTTTTGCTTCTCCTTCCACAGACTCTTGAGCCTGCTTTTTGGTACCGACAAAAAGAATACTACCACCTTCAGCTGCTACTTCACGAATAAAGCGACAAGCCTTGTCTAACCTGTCAACAGTTTGTTCTAAGTCAATGATATGGATGCCATTGCGCTTAGTAAAGATGTACTTCTTCATCCGAGGATGCCAGCGGCTGGTCTGATGCCCAAAGTGAGTCCCGGCTTCTAGGAGTTGCTTAATAGTAACGGTATCTGGCAAATTTGAACCCCTTTCTTATCATCAAAAATAATTGCCTTATAGCTAGTTTAACAGTATAGCATACCTAGTTAATATACAGCAATAGCCTCTAGGCGAGGTTATTTATCAACTTAACCTTGCTTTCCCTTGACAAAAACCAGAAAAGCTTTATCATAAGACTAGCGATAGGGAAGATTAGGATAGAAAAGACTAAAATAAGTACAAGGAGCCAAGAATGCAAATCAAAAAAATATATAAAGATTTAAAGCCTGAATTACTATATGATGAGGTGAGAGATTTTGTTCTGAAGCAAGGGACGATTATAGGCGAGGCAAAGATGGAAACATACTCCCTGCCGAGTGACTCGTCATCATTTATTTCTCGTGGCACGTTGACCTTCAAGATTAAGGACAAGCCAGGCGAGGCCGAAAAAGAATGCGTCAGAGCTCATATCATCGGCTCAGCTAAGGGCGAAACAAAATTAATGCTTGACATAGAAGAAAAGCTATTTCCTCAACAGAAGGTCTCGGCTTTGCAGGAAGACCTGGGTTTTGTTTTCGCGTCATACGAAGTAAAACACCACTAAAAACTGGCTAAGCATTTAAGAAGCCTCTAGTTAAATATGGCAAATTTAGCCCCTGTTTTTCCGCTAACCCCCGTCTGCCATGACCATTGGTAAACAGGCGCCCTGATGAATCTCACACAACAATTTACCAAAAAACCAGCCGAAATCTCTTAAAAAGGTATTGACATGATGGCAAAGATATGGTATTATCGGTATACGGCAACCGATAACCGCTAACCATAATACCGAGGTAAAGAGTCTGGCTTTAGACTAGCGGGAAGAGGGTCTAGATGAAAAGAATTTACATCAATGAAGAGGTTTGCATTGGCTGTCACCTCTGTGAGGTGTATTGCCAGTTAAAGCAATCACAATCAAAAGATTTAATCAAGGCATTCAAAAGGGAATCTCCCCGCCCTTTGCCGCGTTTGCAGGTTGAGGAAAGGAAGCCGATTTCCTTTGCCGTGCCATGTCTTCATTGTACTGAACCGACCTGTGTCTACGCCTGCCTTACCGGCGCTCTCCAGAAGGACGCTGACAGCGGCATTGTCACTGTGGATGCGGAGAGGTGTAACGGCTGCTGGACCTGCATATTAGCTTGTCCGTTTGGGGCGATAAAGCAAGATACATACCGAGGAAAGAGCGCTAAATGCGATTTGTGCCTGGGAGAAGTGGTGCCAGCGTGTGTCGCCAACTGTCCCAACGAGGCGTTGGTATATGTGGAGATTGAAGACGAGGTTCCACGGGCTAAAGCTTAAGGAGATGAAAAATGATTGCAATAGTCGATTATGGCGCCGGCAATCTTCGCAGTGTGGCCAATGCTATCACTAAGCTGGGCTACCAACCAAAGATAACCAGCCACCCGGACGAGGTACTTAATGCCCAAGCGGTTATCTTGCCTGGCGTTGGTGCTGCCGCTGATACCATGGAAAACCTTAAGACGATGGGGTTAATCAATCCAATTTGTCAGCTCATCGCTGAAGGCCGCCCCTTCTTTGGTGTCTGTATCGGGTTACAGATTCTGCTTACCGGTACTGAAGAAGGAGGATGGCACGAGTGTCTCAACGTTATTCCCGGGCGAGTAAGGAGGCTTCCTCCAGGACTAAAAATTCCCCACATGGGGTGGAACCAGGTAAGGCAGAGACTCTCTCACCCGGTATTTGAAGGCATACCCGATGGAGCCGACTTCTACTTCGTTCATAGCTACTATGTAGAGCCAGATGATAAATCGCTAGTAGCCGGTGAGACTGACTATGGTATTCCTATATGCAGTGTAATTGCTAGAGGAAACCTGATAGGGACTCAATTTCACCCGGAAAAGAGCGGGGAGTTTGGCTTGAGAATGTATGACAATTTCATAAGGCTAGCCGTGGCAGCTGAGGTAAGCCACCAATAAGACGATAGAAACTACAATGGCAAAGAGCATAGAGAAAGTAAAATACCTGATTATAGGCAACTCCGCCGGGGGTATCAGTGCTGCTGAAGCCATACGTGAGCTCGATAAGCAGGGCACTCTGGCTATTGTTTCCGATGAGCCCTATCCCGCCTATTCACGGCCGCTTATCTCAGAGTATCTAGTCGAGAGATATCCCTTGGAGAGGATGCTATTTCGACTGGCTGATTTCTATGAGAATAACAAAATCCACACTTTCCTAGGCAAGAAGGTGGAACGACTTAACACTAATGAGCATACCATTGAGCTGGAGTCTGGAGAGAAAATTAGTTGGGGAAAGCTTTTGCTGGCTACTGGTGGCCTGCCTATCATCCCTCAGATAGACGGTATTGAGAGTAGGGGAGTCTTTACTTTTATTACTCTTGATGATGCCAAAGCGATTGACCAATACCTTAATGGGGCATCTCAGGCGGTGGTCATCGGTGGCGGTCTCATCGGAGTGAGTGTGACCGAGGCTTTGGTAAAGCGGGGGATGAAAGTCACTATTGTGGAGATGAAAGAGCGGGTTTTAAGCACTATCCTTGATGAGGAAGCATCGGCTCTTGAGGAGAAGGTTCTCCGGCAGGCCGGGGTTAGCATCATGACCAGTCATACCGTGACCAAAGTCGATTCGGTAGAGAAGGCGGTCAGCAGCGTCACCCTAGACGATGGGAGCCGAATCCTCTGTAATCTGGTGATAGTAGCTATCGGTGTCCAGCCGCGCACTGAGCTTGTGTCTAACACCGGGATAATAGTAAATGGCGGTATAGTAGTTGACCGTTATACGGCTACATCTTGTGCTGATGTTTATGCCTGCGGTGATGCCGCTGAGGCTTATGATTTTATCTACGGTGAGAATCGACTTACCCCCATCTGGCCCAATGCCTATATGGGGGGAAGAGCTGCCGGATTTAATATGACTGGTATCCCAACTGAATACCAGGGTGGAACGGCGATGAATTCCCTCAAATACTTTGGATTAGATGTTGCCACTGCCGGGATGGTAAATCCCCCGAATGATAACTATGAGGTGCTTAGCCAAAAATACGGCAATACCTACCATAAGGTCGTATTGAAAAACGGGCTGGTGATGGGAATGGTCTTCGTGGGCAATATTGGGAAATCAGGTATAGTCTTCAGTTTGATGAAGGACAGGGTAAATGTTAATGGTTTCAAGCAAACGCTCATCGCTGAGGATTTCAGTCTTGCCTCTCTTCCTGAAGAGATATGGCGACCGCAATTAGAGGTGCCACCTTCGGGCTTGGTTTCTCCGATAATCCGTCTCGAGCAACCTGAAGAGATGTTCGCCGGAGAGTAGGAATTCTTAATCTGGGAGCCATGATGATGAAAGAAGTTAACCAAGTGAATAACCCTTATCACGATGATAAGGTGATTGATGCCTGCTCCATATTCGGGATGATGGATACCTCGGGAAGGAGATTCTCCGGGGAAGGTGTCATCAGGGCTATTGCCAACATGCATGTTCGTGGCAATGGCTTAGGTGGGGGATTTGCCGTTTACGGATTATATCCAGAATATGCTGAGCTCTATGCCTTCCACATAATGTACTTGAGCCGGGAGGGGCAGCGAGAGACGGAGGCATTCCTTAAAGAGAACTTTAATCTAGTTTACGATGAGGAGGTGCCAACGCGAACGACATCGGCAATTGTAGACCCACCGCTGGTATGGCGCTACTTTCTAGAGGTAGGTCGGCACAAGCCTGAAGAACAATCCGAGGATGACTATGTCGTGGGCAGGGTGATGACAATAAATACCAAGTTTGAAGATGCCTTCGTCTTCTCCAGTGGCAAGGATATGGCGGTGTTCAAAGGGGTAGGCTTCCCTGAAGATATAGCTGCCTACTTTTGTCTGGAGCAATATGAGGGCTACCTGTGGACAGCCCACGGCAGATTCCCCACCAATACCCCCGGCTGGTGGGGTGGGGCTCACCCATTTAGCATTCTGGACTGGACAGTAATTCACAACGGTGAGATTTCATCCTACGGAATAAATCGGCGCTACCTGGAGCAATTTGGTTATCATTGCACTATGCAAACTGATACCGAAGTAGTGGCTTATGCGGTTGACCTGCTAATGCGGAAACACGGTCTTCCCATCGAGATTGTAGCTCGTATACTGGCGCCTCCTTTCTGGGCTGATATTGAGCGCCGTCCTCCGGGAGAGCAGAAGCGGCTGCGAACTCTGCGTCAGGTATATGGCAGCCTGCTCTTAAATGGACCGTTCACGGTAATTATTGCCCATCAGGGCGAGATGGTTGGGCTTACCGACCGTATCAGATTGCGTCCGCTTACCATTGGGGTAAAAGATAACGTGCTCTACCTTTCTTCTGAAGAGTCGGCTATTCGCCTGATTTGTCCTGACCTGGATAGAGCCTGGATACCAGCGGGTGGCGAGCCTATAGTAGGCAGCCTGGGGGCACCGCTTCAGCCACGGCAAATGGTTGCGGAGATGATGCCAGATGCTGACTAAAAGGATTATTCCCTGCCTTGATGTGAAAAGTGGACGAGTGGTAAAAGGGACGAGCTTTGTCCAGTTACGCGACGCTGGTGACCCGGTGGAGCTGGCCAGCTTCTACTATCGGGAGGGTGCTGACGAGCTGGTCTTTCTGGATATAACCGCCACTCCTGAGAGACGTGACACTATGGTGGACATTGTTGAGCGTATTTCCGAAGGGGTGTTTATGCCTCTTACCGTAGGTGGAGGACTACGCAGCACTGGTGATATGCAGCGTATGCTAAGGGCAGGGGCAGATAAGGTTTCGGTAAACACCGCTGCGGTGCTTAAGCCTGCCCTAATTAGAGAGGGCGCTGATAAATTCGGCAGCCAATGCATCGTGGTCGCCATAGATGCCAAACGGATAAAGAGCAATAAGAAACCCAGGTGGGAGGTCTATATCTATAGTGGTCAGAAGCCAACCGGGATTGACGCCCTCAACTGGGCAAGACAGGCAGTGGCGCTTGGGGCGGGAGAAATACTGCTTACCAGCATGGATGCTGATGGTCATCGGGCGGGATACGACATTGAGCTTACCGGTGCTATCTCTGAGGCAGTGAGCGTGCCGGTTATTGCCAGTGGTGGTGCCGGTACTCTGGAAGACCTTTACCAGGTTCTGGTTGCCGGCAAGGCGGATGCGGTTCTTGCCGCCAGCATCTTCCATTACCAGACCTACTCCATCCGTGAGACAAAGGAATACTTAGCTAAAAAGGGAATACCGATAAGAATCTAAGGGGAAAGACCAGTGAAGACCTATCTACCATCCAAGTTTTTAATAGAACGAGACCCTGAGCGGTGTATCCAGTGTCAGGTGTGCGTCAACCAGTGTCCTTTCGATAGTCACTACTATGACGCTGAGGACGATGAGGTGAGAGGCCGTGAGGAGAACTGTATCGGCTGCCATCGCTGTGTTCTCTTCTGTCCCACCCAGGCGCTAACTATCAGCCGAACTCCCCTAGACTACCGGGAGAACTATAACTGGCGACCGGAAGTTATTGAGGACATCATTAAGCAGGCTGAGAGCGGTGGTATGCTCCTCACCGGGATGGGCGATGATAAAGCCCACCGCATTTACTGGGACCATCTGCTTCTCAATGCCAGCCAGGTGACCAACCCGTCTATCGACCCGCTACGCGAGCCGATGGAGCTTACTACCTATCTGGGACGAAAACCAGACCGGGTGGAACTGGCTCCAGAAAACTTTGATTTGAAGACAGAGTTAGCCCCTCAAGTCAGTCTAGAAGTCCCGGTCATGTTTGCCGCTATGTCCTACGGCGCAGTAAGCATTAACGTGCACGAATCTCTAGCCAGGGCAGCGACTGAGATGGGTACACTGTGGAACACTGGCGAGGGGGGACTTCACCCCAAGTTATATAAGTATGGAGATAATACTATTGTCCAGGTAGCATCGGGACGCTTTGGCGTCCATCCTGAGTATCTGGATGCTGCCCGGGTAATCGAGATTAAGATTGGTCAGGGAGCAAAGCCTGGCATTGGCGGGCACCTTCCCGGAGAGAAGGTGAGTGCCGAAGTCTCTATGACCCGGATGATTCCCCAGGGGACAGATGCCCTGTCTCCGGCACCTCAGCACGATATTTACTCTATTGAAGACCTGGCACAACTTGTTTATGCCCTGAAGGAAGCAACCAACTATACCAAGCCGATAGCGGTGAAGATAGCCGCAGTTCATAACTCAGCGGCTATTGCCAGTGGTATGGTGAGAGCTGGCGCCGACATCATTGTTCTTGACGGGGTCAGAGGTGCCACTGGTGCTGCCCCCAAGATTATTCGTGACAATGTTGGCATTCCTATCGAGATGGCTCTAGCCTCAGTGGATACCCGCCTGAGACAGGAGGGTATGCGTAATCAGGCCTCAATTGTGGTCTCAGGCGGAATAAGAAATAGTGGTGATGTGGCTAAGGCAATCGCCCTTGGTGCCGATGCGGTCTATATTGGCACTGCGGCTTTAATCGCCTTAGGCTGCACCGTGTGCCAGCAGTGTCACACCGGGAAATGCGCCTGGGGTATTTGTACTACTGACCTTACTCTGACCAAGAGGGTTAACCCTGACATTGGTGCCAGGCGCTTGGCTAACCTCCTCCGCGGCTGGAGCCTAGAGCTTAAGGATGTACTGGGTGGCATGGGCATTAATGCCCTGGAGAGCCTACGAGGCAACCGTTTACACCTAAGAGGTATTGGGCTTACCGACACCGAACTCGAAATCCTGGGAGTAAGGATGGCAGGAAGCTGAAATGGCAAAGAACGTTCAAGGAAGAAAAGCTGACTTAGTGACAGAAATAGACGCCAAGGGTGTTTTCTTTCGGGAGCTTAACGCCCGGTTACGGGAGGCAGTTTCAAATGGAACCAAGCGGATTGAGCTTCATAATGTCTATGGGCAGAGATATATCGGCACTGACCTGGACAAGCCAGTCGGGATTGACATCTTTGGCATTCCGGGTAACGACCTGGGAGCGTTTATGGACGGGCCCAAGATTATTGTTCATGGCAATGCTCAGGATGGCTGTGGTAACACAATGAATAATGGTGATATAATCATTCATGGTCACGCCGGAGACATTATTGGTTTGTCAGCCAGGGGAGGCAAAATCTTCGTCAGAGACGATGTTGGCTATCGGGCAGGTATCCATATGAAGGAGTACGAGGATAAGAAGCCGATACTGGTCATTGGTGGCACCGCCCAGGATTTTCTCGGTGAATACATGGCAGGAGGAGTTCTGATTCTACTGGGTCTAAACCTTGATGAGGGAGAAAATCATAAGGCGAATTTTATTGGCACTGGAATGCACGGCGGCGTTATTTACCTGAGAGGGAGTGTCCAGAGTCATCAATTGGGTAAGGAAGTAGGTATTGCTGACCTAGAGGAAGAGGACCGCCAGGTTTTAAAGAAACTTATCGGCGAGTTTGCTTACCATTTTGGTTATAATGCCGAGGATATATTAAAATACAAGTTTACCAAGCTCTTTCCTCTGTGGCTCCGACCTTATGGCCGACTTTATACTTACTAGATTATAATAAAGCACTATCTATAAAAGATAAGGAGGTGAAAAGTGGTAAACCGGAGCAGAGAAGAAGGTAAAGAATATGTTCTCAGGACTGCCAAGGAGAATGACGTAAAGTTCATCAAGTTGTGGTTTACCGATGTCCTGGGCTTCCTCAAGAGCTTTGCCATTACCGTGAGGGAGTTGGAGGGCGCTCTGGAGGATGGAATGGGATTTGATGGCTCCTCAATTGAAGGGTTTGCCCGCATCGATGAGAGCGATATGGTGGCTCTGCCCGACCCCGACACCTTCCAGATGATTCCGTGGAGACCAACAGAGCAGGCAGTGGCCAGGATGTTCTGCGACATTCTGAAACCCGGGGGTGAGCCTTTTGAAGGTGACCCCAGATATGTCCTGAAGAGGAATCTGAAACGGGCAGCCGATATGGGTTACATCTTCTATGTAGGGCCGGAGCTGGAGTACTTCTACTTCCGAGACTCCAATGGCACTGTGCCCCTGGACCAAGGAGGCTACTTTGATATGACTCCCCTGGATGCCGCCGTTGACTTGAGAAGGGAGACGGTGCTGACACTAGAGAAGATGGGTATCGGTATTGAATATTCTCACCATGAGGTCGCCACCAGCCAGCACGAAATAGACATGAGATACACTGATGCCCTGACCATGGCTGATAACGTGATGACCTACCGCTTGGTGGTCAAAGAAATAGCTTTGGAGCATGAAGTCTATGCTACCTTTATGCCCAAGCCAGTCTTCGGCATCAATGGCAGTGGCATGCATGTGCACCAGTCACTCTTCAAGGGTGACCGGAACGCCTTTTTTGACAAAGATGATAAGTATCACCTTTCCAAGATGGCCAAGAGCTATATAGCCGGTCTGCTGAAACATGCCCCTGAAATTACTTCTATTACCAACCAGTGGGTCAATTCCTACAAGCGGTTGGTTCCTGGCTACGAAGCACCGGTGTATCTTTCGTGGGCGAGACGAAACCGAGCTGACCTGGTCAGAATTCCAGAGTATATGCCAGGTAAAGAAAAGGCCACAAGACTCGAGTTCAGGTCGCCTGACCCCGCCTGCAATCCTTACCTTGCCTTCAGCGTGATGCTGGCGGCTGGGCTGGAAGGCATCGAGAAGGGGTACGAAGCTCCTGAGCCTGTGGCAGAAAACGTGTATGAGATGACTGAGGAAGAGAGGCAGAGACGGGGGATAGGCACCCTGCCTGGCAGCCTTCAGGAGGCTATCCAGCTCACTGAAAAAAGTGAGGTTGTGCGCAGAGCCCTCGGCGACCACGTATTTCACATTTTCATTGAAAACAAGAAAATCGAGTGGGACCAGTACCGGGTTCAAGTGACCGACTATGAGCTTAAGAAATACCTATCGGTCTTGTGAGTTGAATATACTCCGCCACATTTGGAGGAGTTAGCATGCGCCAGTTGAGAATTGGTATGGCTCAGATCAACGTTACTGTAGGCGATTTCGCCGGTAACACACAGAGGATACTGGAAACCATGGCTGAAGCCAGAGCTTTAGGTGTCGACCTCATTACTTTTCCTGAACTTGCCATCTGCGGCTATCCGCCGGAGGACCTCCTGTTTAAACCACAGTTTATTGAGGAGAACCTAAAGTCTCTTGACCGGCTCATTGAACACTCCTCCGGGCTTAGCATAGTGGTTGGTTTTGTCGATGCCAAGAACGATATTCACAATGCTGCCGCGGTGCTCCACGATGGCAAGCTGATTGGTGTCTATCACAAAATATATCTACCCAACTATGGTGTATTTGATGAGAACCGCTACTTCCAATCCGGCAAGGAATATCCTGTCTATATCATAGATGGTAT
>SDBU01007642.1_pt1 | contig 12419 bp, 8 predicted proteins | sample 2277071 | NCBI WGS metagenome assembly SDBU01 (sample SAMN10397929, study PRJNA504765) | marine sediment metagenome | isolation source: marine sediment core GS08_GC12, 126 cmbsf | place: Arctic Ocean: Gakkel Ridge, Loki's castle | collected 2008
GAGTGGAAGCAATCTTCGGATATCAAAGTATATGGAGCCAAAGCAGGTAAGGTAGAGGTCAATTACCTAGAGGAGAGACCAGAGCTTGACGAAGGACCATTCTTAAAAGAAGAGAGGCTGTTGATTAATGCTGTTGCTGAGCGGTTGGGAAGAATCACCGAGCGCAAGCAGGCAGAGGAGGCGCTGCGTGAATCGGAGGAAAAAGTGCGTCTCATGTTTGAGTCTGTCACCGATGGGATAACCGTTACCGATTTAAATGGCGTTATCACCGAAGCCAACGATAGAGTACTAGAGATACACGGGTCCTATTCTAAAGATGAGATGCTCGGGAAAAGCGCTTTAGAACTTATTGCTCCCCAAGACCGCGAAAGGGCGATGCTGAATATGCAGAAAACACTTGAAAAAGGGTCGGTTAGGAGTATCGAATATACCCTCGTTAGGACAGACAGCTCTGAGTTCCCCGGCGAATTAAGTGCCAGTGTGCTAAAGGATACCTTTGGCAATCCAGTTGGCTTCATCGCAATCACAAGGGACATCACCGAGCGCAAGCGGATGGAGGAGAGGATAGGACACCTAAACCTCGTACTTCGTGCCATCCGCAATGTCAATCAACTCATCGCCAAGGAAAAAGACCGTGACCGGTTGCTTAAAGGTATTTGCGACATCCTCATTGAGACTCGCGGCTATTACAGCACTTGGATTGCTCTGTTGGATGAATCGGGAAAGCTTTTGGCGAACGCCGAAGCTGGTTTGAGCAAGGATTTCTTGCCTATGGTCGAGCGGCTGAAGCGCGGCGAGTTGACCATCTGCGGGCAGAGGGCACTGGGACAATCAGAAGTTGTGGTAACCAAAGAGCCGCCCTTGACCTGTACTGACTGTCCCTTGGCGCACAAGTACGGTGGCAGGGAGGCGATAACTGTTCGGTTGGAATACGGCGGAAAGGTCTTCGGGCTGTTGTCTGTCTCCACTCCTACCAGTCTCGCCACCGATGAGGAGGAGTTGGGGTTAGTTCGTGAGGTAGCCACAGATATTGGTTTTGCCTTGTGGGGTATGGAACTCGAGGAAGAGCGCAAGGAGGCGGAGGTGGAGAGAGGGGAACTGTGGCAGAAGGCTGAACTTGCCAGCCGTCTGGCTGCTGTCGGCGAGATGGCATCAGGCATTGCCCACGAGATAAATAACCCCCTGACCAGTGTTATCGGTTTTGCCCAGTTACTAATGCGTAAGGACATCCCCGAGGATATCAGGCAGGATGTAAACATTATTGCTGATGGTGCCCAGCGGGTAGCCAGTATTGTAAAGAGACTGCTTACCTTTGCCCGCCAGCACAAGCCGGAGCGGAAGTACGTCAATATCAATGAAATTATAGAAGCCACTCTCGACCTGCGAGCCTATGAAATGGAGACTAATAATATAAAGGGCTCCACCCAACTTGCCCCCGACTTACCCTGGACTATGGCTGACGCCAGTCAACTCCAGCAGGTATTCCTCAATATAATCATAAATGCCGAGACGGAGATAAAATTAGCCCACGGCGGGGGTAACCTCTTAGTTAAGACAGAGACGATAGATAACACTATCCGTATATCTTTTAATGATGATGGTCCGGGAATAGCCAAGGAAAACCTGGCGAGGATATTTGAGCCCTTCTTTACCTCCAGGGAGGTAGGTCAGGGGACAGGACTCGGCTTGAGCGTCTGCCACGGAATAATAACTGAACATAGTGGCAAGATATATGCCAAGAGCAAGTTAGGCAAGGGAGTTACCCTTATTGTGGAATTGCCCATAGTCACCGAAACCGAACAATTGGAACTGGCTGAGCCAGAGGCTGACGAGTCTAAGAAGGTAACTGGGGCAAAGATACTGGTAGTAGATGATGAGCCGTCAGTTCTGCAATTCTTAAGTCGGACACTAACTGATGAAGGACATGTGGTAGAAACTGTAGATAATGCCAGCGATGCCTTAGAGATGGTTAAGAGTGAAAGGTATCGTCTTATCCTGCTGGATATCAAGCTGCCAGGTATGAGTGGTATTGAGTTATATAGTCATATTCAAAAGATAGCCCGGTCTTTAGCCAGGAGAGTGGTCTTTATTACTGGCGATGTTATAGGGACTGACACCAAGCAGTTCCTTTATAAGACCAGAGCTCGTTATATATCTAAGCCCTTTGATGTTAAACAGTTAGAGAAGGACATAAACCAGATATTGACGGAAGGTATGTAGAGCTTGTTCATTGGTTTTGTAAACAGATAGCCGGTTTCTGTCTAAGCCATTTGTCGGAAACGGGGCAAGAACTATGGTCGCTGAGACCCAGGTAGGTTAATAAGGCTAAGGGGGTAGTAAAATGGCTAAAAGGAAGGGAACAATACTGATTGTTGATGACGAAAAAGATGTCAGGAAACTTCTTCACCAAAGACTGAAAAGTGAGGGTTACCATTGTAAGGAAGCAGGCAATGCTGATGAGGCCTTGACTCATTTAGAGCATAGCTCTACGGACCTGGTGCTCTTAGATATTAAGATGCCGGACAAATCTGGAATGGAGCTATTACCAGAAATAAAAGAGCGCTATCGTGACGTAGTAGTTATTATGGCTACCGTCATTAGCGATATGGATACTGCTATTGAATCTATGAGGCAAGGTGCCTATGACTATATAACCAAACCCTTCAATCTGGATGAGGTTGTCCATAGTGTAAAAAAGGCTATGGAGAAGAGAAGGCTGGAGCTAGAACTCCGAGATTATCAGCAACACCTTGAGCAGAAGATAGAAGAGCAAGCCAAAGAGATTCGTGAAACCTTCCTGGGGGCTATGCAGTCCTTATCCTTCGCTCTTGAAGCCAAGGACAGCTACACCGCCGGGCATTCTCGTAGAGTAACTGACATTACCCTGGCTATAGGTAAAAAGCTGGCTCTCAGTGATGATGAGTTGGAAGACCTTCGCTGGGGTAGTTTACTCCATGATATAGGTAAGATTGCTGTAAACCAGCTTATTGTGAATAAACCCGGCAAATTAACTGCTAAAGAGTATGAGCACGTTATGACTCATTCCATAGTAGGCGCCAGTATAATAGGGCCGGTAGTTAGGAATAAAGGAATAATTGAGGTAATTGAGCATCACCATGCCCATTACAATGGCCGTGGACTTAGGCAGAAGCTTAAAGGGAAGGGCATACCTCTACTGGCTAGAATTGTAGCCGTAGCTGATGCCTATGATGCCATGACTTCTACCCGTTCATATCGTGCTGCGTTATCGAGAGAAGAAGCATCAGCCGAAATTAGGTGGGGGATTGGTAGGCAATTTGACCCCACTGTTGCCAATGCATTCTTGGGAATATCGGCGGCTGATATAATGCCAGAAAAGAAGAAAATACTTATAGCTGATGACGAGGCAAGTATTAGGCTACTGGTAAGAAGTGTCCTAAGCAATGAGTACACAGTTATTGAGGCAGCCGATGGGCAAGAAGCGGTAGAAGTTGCCCAAAAACAAGAACCGGCTCTTATCCTTATGGATATTCTTATGCCTAAGAAGGATGGCTTTCAGGCGTGTTATGAAATTAGGACTAATTTAGCCACCAAAGCAATTCCGGTGGTCATGCTGACTGCCGTAGACCAAGAACTAGACAGGAAACTTAGTCGCGATTTAGGTGCTAACCAGTACATCACTAAGCCATTTAATCCTCAGGACCTGCTAGATACGATTGGTCGAGCCTTAAAAAGTCCTAAATAAGACATAGTCTTTGTTTTTGTATTATGGCAAGCCCTACCAAAGTGAGCTCCGGAATGATTGCCGAGATGTTGCACAACACCAAAAGATAACACCTAGCATCAATGGAGATGGTAATGGGAAAGAAGGTCCTTGTAATTGATGATGATGCCGCCTTTCTTAGACTGGTTGAGCAGATTTTCACCCAGAAAGGGTATGAGGTACTCAAAGCCGGTAACGGGCAGGAGGGGCTACGACTTTTATTTGCCCATAAGCCAGATATAGTGCTTCTGGATGTGGTGATGCCTGGGATGGACGGCTGGCAGACCTGCAACCGTATCCGTGATATCTCTGATATACCCATTATCATGCTTACGGGTAAACAGAAGGCTGAGGATGATATAGTGCGTGGGCTTGACTATGGAGCTGATGATTACCTCCTTAAGCCAGTAGGTAATAGAGAGATGGTGGCGAGGGTACGGGCAGTATTGCGACGCGCCGAGTTGCCCCCTTCACCAGAGGCGAGGAGGGAGATTACCTATGGTGATGACTTCCTCACGGTGGATGTTGCTGAGCGGAAGGTTATGGTGAACGGAAAGCAGGTAAAGTTGACCCCAAGAGAGTTTCGCTTGTTTGCCCTCCTGGTGGGGAATGCTGGTCGTATTCTTACCCACAAGCAGCTCTTAGAAAAGGTTTGGGGCTGGGAATATACTGATGACCTAGATTATGTGCGCATCTACATCTCGCATCTGCGTCAAAAGATAGAACCAGCCCCCGCTCTACCTAGATATATTATAACCGAACCCGGAGTCGGCTATTACTTTCAAAAAGCCGGTTGACACCGACCATATCTATGGAGCCAGCGGTCGGATTCGAACCGACGACCGGCGGTTTACGAAACCGCTGCTCTACCATCTGAGCTACGCTGGCTATACCTAAGTATAGCACAAAATTAGGTACCCATTGAATAAGAGACTGTTTATCAACCCTCACCCCTTAGTTTTTACTTATTAACCCTATCCCCTGTATCCCCCCGGTAAATAATCTCTAATACCTCGTTTGGCACTCTTGGTTGACGCTTAAATAGGGTTATGATAGTATTAAAATGCTTTAGCTACGATAATTTACTGGGGTTGTATTAAACTCTCTTTTATTTATCCCTTAGCTATCCTGCTCAGGGGAAGGAGTTATGCAAGTAGAGGAAGAGTTAGCCGAGCTATCACCTAAGAAAGATATGCTCTTAACTATTGGAGTTTTCGACGGGGTTCACCTTGGTCACAAATACCTGATTTCACAGCTAACGGAGCATGCCAGGCAACGGAATTTGCTTAGTGGAGTGGTAACTTTTCGCCAGCACCCCCAAGAGATACTATCACCCCAGACTAAGCTGCCATTCTTGACTGACCTCGCCAGAAGAGTTAATCTTCTCAGCAATGAAGGTGTTGAAGCTATCATTACCTTGTCCTTCACCCGTGAGCTAGCTCAGCTCAGTGCTCGCCAATTCGTCAGCCTACTAAAGAAATACCTCAGAATGTGCGGCATAGTAATTGGACCTGACTTCGCCTTAGGTCGAAACAAAGAAGGCAGCACTAATTCCCTCCACACATTGGGGCAAGATATGAACTTCAGTGTAACCGTAATCCCTCCTATAATGGTAAGCGGTGAAGTGGTAAGCAGCACCGCTATCAGGAAGGCTCTAGCTGATGGAGATATGAAAAGGGTAGTTAACCTGATAGGCTACCCCTTTAGTCTTCACGGGCGCGTAATCACCGGTTCAGGTCGAGGCATAGGGTTAAGCTTTCCCACAGCTAATCTGGATGTAGACTCAGAACAAGCCCTTCCCGCCGAGGGCGTTTACGCTACCTGGGCCTATATTGATGACAAAGCCTACCAGTCAATGACTAATATTGGTAAGCGCCCTACTTTTGGTGGCAGCGAGCGTACCGTAGAGGTTTATGTCCTCAACTACCATAGTGACCTATATGGGCGTGAGCTAAAAATTGACATCATAGAGCGACTTCGCGGTGAGAAGAAATTTGACACCGTAGAGGAACTAAAGAAACAGATAACAGAGGATGTAAAACAAGGCAGAGCCATATTAAACTCCCGAGGTAGAAACTAAGTATGGATACCGGTGAAAAAGTTATAATCAGCCCAGATATAAGTCACTTGCTAAAGCGAGGGGTGGCTGAAATTATAGTTGAAGAAGAGATGGTAGAGCTACTACGCTCGGGCAAAAAACTGCGGTTGAAAGAAGGCTTTGACCCTAGCTTTCCCGACATCCACCTAGGTCATATGGTAACACTAAAAAAGCTACGTAAATTCCAAGAGCTAGGGCATCAAGTTATCCTCATTGTTGGTGATTGGACAGCGCAGATTGGTGACCCGAGCGGTGTTTCCACTACTCGCCCTATGCTATCCGCTGAGCAGGTTCAAGCTAATGCCGAAACCTATATGAAGCAGTTCTTCAAGGTGGTAGATAAGAAAAGGACAGAGGTGAGATGGCAAAGTGAATGGTTTGGTAAGTTTACTCTGGCTGATATTATTCAGCTTACCAGTAAGTTTACCGTAGCCCAACTGATGGCTCGGGAGGACTTCAGTAACAGGTATAGCGCCAATCAACCTATCACCATAGCCGAATTACTCTACCCATTGCTCCAAGCCTACGACTCAGTAGTTATCCAATCTGATATTGAATTCGGCGGCACCGACCAGAAGTTTAATTTACTGGTGGGGAGAGAGCTTCAATCCATGGTAGGTCAGCATCCCCAGCAAATCTTTTTAGTCCCCATCCTTGTCGGCACCGATGGCAGCCAAAAGATGAGTAAAAGCTTGGGTAATTATATTGGTGTCGCCGAGCCGCCTAATGAGATATATGGCAAGGTGATGTCTATTCCTGACAGCCTTATCCTAAACTACTTTGAATTAGTAACTGATATTCCTGACGAGGAACTGGAGAAATTCAGGCAAGAGCTCAAGGATGAGACCGTTAACCCGATGGTGCTTAAGAAGCAACTGGCTAGAGAGATTGTGACCCAACTCTACAACCAAAAGGTAGCCATTAAGGCTGAGGAGCAATTTTCTAAAGTGTTTCAAAAAGGGGAAGTGCCAGAAGAGATACCTGAGTATCGTGTGTCTTTCAATGAATTTATATTATCCCTGAAAATAGGTGGGCAAATACAAGAAGGAATAGCAGCCTTGACAATAACAAGAAATACTTCCTCGGAACTTAACTTAAGCTTACTACTTGTAGCGATAGATCTAGCCAGTAGCCGTAGCGAGGCTAATAGATTGATCCGGCAAGGAGCAGTTAGTGTAGATGGTGAAAAGGTAACCAGCTACACAGCCCCGGTTCAAAGTGGCACTGTTATTAAGGTTGGTAAACGCCGCTTTGCTAAAGTGATTAATACTGATACACTAACATAGATGCACGTGGTGTGCTCGCCAACCACGCCAGCTGTAGCTATCATAGCAACAAACTAATAAGGAGGTAGGGTCATGAGGCTAAATAATAAAGTGGCTATTGTCACTGGGGGTGGGGTAGGCATAGGCAAGGCTATTTCCCTGGCTCTTGCTTCTGAAGGAGCCGCAGTAGTGGCAGTAGCCCGTACTCTGCCTAGGTTAGAGGCAGTAGCTGACGAGATCAGGTCTAGAGGGGGGAGGGCAACAGCCATACAAACCGACATTTCTGACGAGAACCAAGTAAATGAGATGGTGGCTCGGACCCTCAATGAGCATGGTCAGATCGATATACTGGTCAATAATAGCAGCATCGCCGGACCTACCGCCAATGTGGTCGATATTAAGTTAGAGGACTGGAATGAGGTGTTGGCCATAAATCTGACCGGAGCCATGCTTTGCTCAAGACAGGTGCTGAAGAGCATGATCGCCCGCCAAAGCGGTAACATTATCAATATCTCCTCGGGAGCAGGTAGAGGAGGACGCCCTATGAGGAGTCCATATTGCGTCTCCAAATGGGGCATAATCGGGCTCACCCAGACTCTAGCTTTAGAGATGGGTAAGTATAATATTCGCGTCAACTGTATCGCCCCTGGTTTTACCGAAGGAGAACGCGTTGAGAGTGTGATGAAAGCTAAGGCTGAAGCTCTGGGTCTTAGCTATGAGGAGGTAGTAAACAGATACAGAGCCACTGCTACAGCTACCCTAGGGAGAACATGCACTGCCGCTGAGCAAGCCAGTGCTGCTATATTTCTGGCTTCAGACGAGTCCAGTGGCATCACCGGCCAAACCATCAGTGTCGATACCGGCTCAGGGCTACTATGAGTGTAGGACATAAAATCTGACTCCAGGTTCAAGTTTGCCATTAAGTTGTGGCGGCATTATCAAAGTAGGTAAACGACGCTTTGCTAAAGTGATTAATACTGATACACTAATGTAGTAAAGGAGACAAATGGAGAATTTGCGCATACCAGGACCTACCCCCTGCCCCCGTGATGTTCTTCAGGCAATGACCAAGCAGATGATAAACCATCGTGCTGAGGAATTTGGGCAGATACTAAATGGGGTGACGACTAAACTAAAACACTTGTTTCAGACCAAGGGCGATGTTTTTCTGCTTACCGCTTCAGGGACGGGTGGTTTAGAGGCAGCTATCGTTAATACCCTATCTCCAGAAGACAAAGTATTATCTGTATCTAATGGTGTTTTCAGCGAACGCTTTGCCACTATTGCCCAACGATTTGGTGCCGAGGTAATTCCACTCCGCTTTGAATGGGGCAAACCGGCTGATGCCAATGCTGTTCGCCAAGCTCTCCAAGCTGAGCCAAAAATCAAAGCAGTGTTGGTCACCCATAATGAAACCTCCACCGGCGTTACCAATGACCTAGCTTCAATTAGCTCCGTAGTCAAGGAATTTGATAAACTACTGCTGGTTGATGCTATCAGCAGTCTAGGCTCAATTAACTTACCGGTAGATGACTGGCAATGCAATGTCACCGTTACCGGTTCCCAGAAGGGGTGGATGGTGCCCCCCGGTCTGGCTATGGTTAGTGTGAGCCAAGAGGCATGGCAGGCACATTCACAAGCCAAGATGCCCCGCTTTTACTGGGATTTCGCCCAAGCCAAGAGCTATTTAGAAAAAGGACAGACGCCCTGGACACCAGCTATTTCTACAGTATTTGCCCTCTCGGTATCGCTAGAAATGATGCTAAAGGAAGGCTTACCTAACATCATAGCCCGACATGCCCGAGTTGGTAAAGCAGCCCGAGATGGAGTAAAATCACTAGGTCTACCCCTTTTCGCTGAAGAAGATTACGCCTCCAATACGGTTACTGCGGTAGCTGCTTCAGACGGGCTTGACACTAAAAAGATGCTCCGGATTCTTAGAGAGGAGCACAAGGTTGTGCTTGGCGGTGGACAGCAAAGATTAGACGGCAAGATATTTCGCATCGGGCACCTGGGCTGGGTAACCGAGGACGACATCGAAGCGGTAATCTCAGCCCTAAAGGTAGTGCTGCCCCAGGCTGGGTTTAAGGGGTAATAAATGAAGATTTTAATCGCTGACCCTATTTCTGACGAAGGTATAGATATTCTGCGTAGTTATGCTCAGGTGGATATTAAGCTAGAACTAAAGCCTGAGGAATTAATATCCACTATCGGCAACTATGAAGCTCTGGTAGTGCGCAGTCAGACCCAGGTGTCAGCTAAGGTTATAGAAGCCGGGAAAAAGCTACAGGTCATCGCCCGAGCCGGTGTTGGTGTTGATAATATTGATGTAGACGAGGCAACCCGACACGGCATTGTGGTGGTTAATGCTCCTACTGGCAATACTATCTCAGCCGCTGAGCATACCATTGCCCTTATGCTCGCCCTAGCCCGCCACATCCCTCAAGCTAATGCGGTGCTCAAATCCGGGGAATGGCGACGAAGTGATTTCATGGGTACTGAGGTCAGAAACAAGACACTAGGTATCATCGGCTTGGGCAATGTAGGTTCAGAGGTAGCTAGACGCGCCCGAGGGCTGGAAATGAAAATTATCGCTCATGACCCTTTCATCTCTGTTGACCATGCCCACACCTTGCAAGTAGAGCTTACCCCCTTAAAACAGTTAATCAAAGAAGCAGATTTTATTACTCTTCACCTACCGCTAACAACATCAACAAAGGGACTAATCGGAGCTAAAGAGCTGGCTTTAGTCAAACCAACAGTTCGTATCATAAACTGCGCCAGGGGTGGGCTAATTGATGAAGAAGCGCTGGCTAAGGCAGTAAAAGAAGGAAGAGTGGCTGGTGCCGCTATCGATGTTTTCTCTACCGAACCAGCCACAGAGAGTATCCTCTTTGAAAATGATAACATCATTGTTACCCCCCATTTAGGGGCTTCTACCACCGAGGCTCAAGCCACAGCAGCTAAGGATGTAGCCAAGCAGATTATTGATGTACTTAAGGGACAGCCAGCCAGATATTCAGTTAATGCTCCCTTTATCCCGGCTGAAACTCTATCTGTGCTGGCACCCTTCGTAAAGGCGGCTTCTACGGCAGGCAAGCTGGTTAGCCAGCTAGTTGAAGGACAGATGAACACCATCCAGATTAAATATGATGGTGAGATTGCTGACTACGACACTAATACTCTTAAGGCAACTATCCTCGGAGGATTACTTGAAGGGGTAAGTGAGGAACGAGTTAACTTGGTCAATGCCAACATAGTGGCTGCCCAGCGTGGTCTAACTGTGGTGGAACAGAAGAAGGCTACCTGCGAAAACTATGCCAGCCTTATTACCATAGAAGTTACCACCAGCACCGGTGTTACTACTGTCGCCGCTACCGTAATGCGTGGTGAATCACACATTGTTCGGGTTAATAACTACTGGATTGACATTGTGCCCACGGGCGGTTACTTCCTGTTTATTGACCACCGAGACCGTCCCGGGCTTATTGGAGCTGTAGGTAAGATAACTGGTGACGCCGATATAAATATAAGCTACATGCACTTAAGCCGTCTCAAGCCCAGAGGTCAAGCCCTAATGATATTAGCCTTAGATGAACCTCTACCTGAGGAACAACAGCAGCAAATACTATCTATCCCCGACGTCTACTCCACTAAACTGGTAAAACTGTAAGTTTTTGGGATTAATGTTAATCACCTTACCCTTAGTCCCCTTCACTGTTTCACAATAAGCGACCTCAAATTACGACTCTTTGCCAATGTTCAGGCTCAGGTGATATAATCCCTATACTCATTAGTTATGCGACAAGGTTTACTAAAAATGTCAGAGAAAAAGAAGAGGTTTATTGCCGTTATTGGTGGCGGGCAATGTTCAGCATCGGAAGCCAAGCTGGCTGAAGCGGTAGGTCGCGAGCTAGCCAAGCGAGGTGCTATCTTGGTATGCGGTGGCTTAGGTGGGGTCATGGAGGCAGCCTGCAAAGGGGCTAGCTCAGAAGGCGGGGTGACCATTGGCATTCTCCCCGGGGATAATTATCAAGCAGCTAACCCCCATGTCCAAATTCCTATAGTTACTGGGCTGGGCTATGCTAGAAACATCGCTGTGGTCAAATCAGCCCAGGCAGTTATCGCTATCGGTGGTAACTATGGCACTCTCTCCGAGATAAGCCACGCATTACAAAGCGGCATCCCTGTTATCGGCCTAAATACCTGGTCACTATCCAAAAATGGTCAGCTGGATAACTCAATTATCCCGGCTCAAAACCCAACTGAGGCAGTAGATAAAGCCCTTAGTTTAATTAGAGGGTAAAGTGTCAACTATTGACAATATTAAAGCTAGAGAAATCCTAGATTCCAGGGGTAACCCGACACTGGAGGTTGAGGTGGGGCTAGTTGACGGCACAATAGGCCGGGCTGCCGTGCCCTCTGGAGCCAGCACCGGCAAGTATGAGGCAGTAGAACTCCGAGATGGGGATAGTTCCAGGTTTAATGGACTGGGTGTCCTTAAGGCAGTAACCAATGTTACTGAAGACATCGCCGCCACTTTAATGGGGGTATTAGCTACCGACCAGGTAGCTATTGACCACAAGCTAATAGAGCTTGATGGCACCGCTAACAAATCACGCTTGGGGGCTAATGCTATTCTGGGAACATCGCTAGCTGTAGCTCAAGCTGCGGCTAATCTGCTTAATATGCCCCTATTCCGCTACTTGGGAGAGGCAGCCACCTATACTCTGCCGGTGCCGATGATGAACATCCTGAATGGCGGCAGGCATGCCTTGGGTTCAACAGACTTCCAGGAGTTTATGGTAGTGCCTGCCGGAGCCAGTAGCTTCCATTACGCCCTTCAAATAGGCACCGAGGTCTACCACTCCCTGAAAGATGTGCTTAAGGATAAAGGACTGAATACTAATGTCGGCGACGAGGGGGGCTTTGCTCCTTCCCTATCATCAAATAAACAGGCAATAGAGGCAGTCCTGTCAGCCATTGAAAAAGCAGGCTACAAGCCAGGTAAGGACTGCTTCATCGCCCTAGACCCGGCAGCTAGCGAATTCTATAAAGACGGTCAATATATCCTATCTAGGGAAGGTGCTTCACTCAGCACTAATGAAATGATTGATTATTATGTCAAGTGGGCATCAACCTACCCTATTATTAGCCTTGAGGATGGAATAGCAGAGGATGACTGGGATGGTTGGCAGCTCCTGACTGAAAAATTAGGCAATAAAGTCCAGCTTGTTGGTGATGACCTCTATGCTACCAATGTAAACCGCTTAAGTAAAGGCATCAACTTAAAAGCGTCTAATTCCATTCTCAT
>SDBU01007643.1_pt1 | contig 12419 bp, 14 predicted proteins | sample 2277071 | NCBI WGS metagenome assembly SDBU01 (sample SAMN10397929, study PRJNA504765) | marine sediment metagenome | isolation source: marine sediment core GS08_GC12, 126 cmbsf | place: Arctic Ocean: Gakkel Ridge, Loki's castle | collected 2008
GTGTTATAGGGACCAAAGTTTCACCCGGTGATACTTGCGGAATATTGGTTAATCCTATAACCTGACCGGCTTCATTTAATACCTTATACATTTTTCTTGCAACTTTCTCTATGGTTTCTTCGACTTCTCCGGCTGTCCTTTTGGCTTCTGCTTCCCAGAATTCATAAAAAGCATCCCATGATTCTGTAGCTGCAATAGACAAAGCAATATATTCTTTTGTTATACTGTCGGCGTATCCTGCAATTTCTTCGGTTGCTTCTTTTGCTTTCCTTTTAACTTCATCCAAATTATCAGCTAATGTTTCATTCGCCTTTGCAAAATTATTTGTAGGTGTGATTGCTTCTCCAACTTCATCAGCAAAAGCCCCCACCTGTCCACCACCACCAGATAATACACCTGCTAACTCTAAAAATTGACCTTTTATAGGATTAAAGGCTTCTACAATTATATCTGCCATTCCAAAAAGATTGGTTTTCCAAGCGGCATATAATCCACCAACAGCGATACCCACGATTGCAATAGGACCGGCGGCTGCCCCTAGCCAGGCGAATTTTGCCCCTATCCCTGCTAAAGAAGGTACAAGGGTACCGGTAGATATGGCTGCAGTAGTACCTATCTTAATATTTAAAAGATGTAAAGCAGTAGTAACCGCCATTATTCCAGCCTTCATTTTCATAAAGGCCGCTGCCGCCATTAGAATAGGCCCACCCACCGCTGCTAATAATCCTAACGTAAAAGCTAATTTTGTAATCCATTCCACCAATTTAGGATGTGCCTTGACCCATGCGGTCATTTTTTCTACTATAATAACCGCTTTATTAATCATTGCGGTGGCCATAGGCAATAATTTCTCTCCTAAAGCTGTTCCTAAATCGCTTACTCTTGCCTTTAAAATCCGCATCTGATTGGCAAAACTTTCACTTGTCCGGGCAAAATCACCTATGGCGTTCTTGGACTGTTCCTGCGCTATTGTTAAGGTAGCAATTGCTTTGGCCTGTCTTTCGGTTTCAAAGGTTAGCCCTTTCTGGGTCAGTTCAAGTATTTTCGCCTGGACATCTACTTCCATAATAGATATACCCAGGCTTTTAACCGATTCACGTTCACCTAATAATGCTTTAGTTAATGCCCTGCTTGCCCCTTCTGCTCCACCACTATAATTAGTGAATGAAGCCAAATCTACCGCTAATTCATTAACTTGTGTAGATAGATCCAATGCGGCTTGTCCGGTAAAACCGAATCCTGTTAGCAGATCCCCTGTATCTCCCAATAATTGTTTAGCTGCGGTAGAACTTAATCCAAAATTTTCAGCAAGATTCCTAGCAGATTCGGCTGCTTGTTCTGAAACATCTTGGAATACTACTGCAAATTTACTAGCAGTTTCCTCGGCATCACTCGCCATTTTGATTAAACCAACGCTAACCGCTGTAACGGCTAACCCTACAACTGCCATAGTTTTGCCGATAGATCCAACTTTATCAGCAAATTTAGCAATACCAATGCTAGATTCATCCAATGCACCCTTTAATTTGGAAGCATCACCTATTATATTTACTTTTAATGTATCTTCGCCATAGGGCATGTATCACCCCCGGATTTTTATTATTTTTATTCCCATCTTCTCTAATTTCGCTTTAGATAATACTTCTGCATCATCGATAAAATCAACGATCTCATCTAAAGGGATTGACAGTATCTCGTTGTAACCATAGCCGAAAGCGATGGTAAATTTTTTTATTACTTCTTGCCAACCCCAGGGATTAAATTTTTTTCTCCTGCCTTGTTTATATATTTGTTGAATCCTGAAAAGTCATTAATCCTTTTCCTTATATCATCAATCTCGGGTGCTTCTATAAACTCATCGAATTCATCGATCGTCATTTTAAAATCAGGATTCCCTTTTTGTATATTATAAAGTATTACATAAGTATCAAAATCTAAAGCGTCTAATTTCTTTTCTGCTCTATACCTCTCCAATTTCTTAATATCTTTATACTTTAATTTGCTTATAATATATTCCTTATCTCCGATCTTAACTTTAGCCATTTTACTGTCCTTTCTTATTTTTTAATAATCGTCAGTCGCATTTCTCAAAGTAAACTTATGAGAATAATCTACCGTTTCACAATATTTAGCCTTTCCGGTAACCGCTACGCTTATCCTTCCGGTCCCTGGATTTGCTATCGGATAAGTCAAGTATCTAAATTTCGGGAAGTATAATGTGAATGTATTCTGATATCCTGTATCGCCCACTATATTGGCCCCGGTAAATGTAATCTGCAATTTCTGCTCTGTCCCGGCTACAAATATATCATATTCAGCCTGATCAACAAAATCAGTAACGAAGTTAACTGTTACTTCTCTTGGCCCGCTTCGGTAGAATCTTCTGATTATGTCGGTATTATTTAAAGAGGGAATTCCAACTAATTTATTATCGATAGTTATGTCAAAACTTTCAAGTATATTAGTAGTTCCTAATCCGGCACCAGTTTTAATAACTGCCTGGGACCATACATAAGGGTTTGTAATTGGAAAAGCTACCGCCGTTTTTGTTATCCGGTTTACATCTTTAGCCAGGATTCCGGCTATTGCAGTTAATATCTTCTGATCAGCCCCGAATTTCAGATTAAGAGTATTCACTACCGCCCCAATAAACTGCCAGGCCTCATCTGCATGCTGATCCCTATGCACTTCGATAGTATAGGGATATAACGGACATCTTTTGGTAGCATCGCCATCAGCAAAATCATCTTGTGATGGGGTAAAGACATGATCCTTCGCTGTTCCTGCTGCTGCCCCTGCGGTATCGACCCTACGAATATGGTCAAGGTGTAAAGTAAATTCAATTTGATCTACTTCCATTTCTATACCAATAGATTGAATATCAGTGTAAGTGGCCATAGCTGGTAAGGTTATCGTTACTTCCTTCCATACACCCGCAACTAAATTTGTATCAATCAGAATTGATTCATCCGGGGTTGCGCAAGCATCATCCGGTGCAAATACAAATTTTAATTGATTGGCAGCTAAATTAATGCTGGATTTCATCCAAAGGATTATCTCATCGTCATCTTCCATATCAGTGGCCCCAAATGATTCGGTAGCTATAATAACCCCTGCGGCTACATCTTCCGGTACAGATATCTTAACCGATCCGGACCCAAATTTATAATCTGCATTATCTAATACGCTTATACATTCCACATGGCTAACCCAATTATCTTCGCAATCTTCCAAAACAACAACAGTCCGGGCCGCCCATCCTGTACCCGGATCCCAGATAACGGATCTTAATAGATCTCCAAAATTATCCGGATGCACTTCTAACTCTACCGGACCGCCAAAGGTTTTTAATCCTTGATAGGAATGCGGTTCATCTAATATCCGCCTATGGGATCTTGAAAGTATTTCCTCAATATTCTGAATTATGGCCTCGTTATTCATGGTCCATACTTTGGTAGCCGGCTCGGATACAGTTCCCCAGGTTGTTTCTTTCTTGTAGGCCATATGCCCTCTTTCTGCTTGTGTCATAATTTATCATCTCCTTTCTTTTTAGATTTTTTCCTCTTTTTTATCTCATTGAAATACCCGGTTTCTAACATCTTTTTTCCGCGTTCTTCATTAACCTCAAAAGGTTTATCTTGGGGATTATGGATACCAAAGCCCTGGATCCATAATTCCATAGCATGGTTATATTTTAATCTCATATATCATCCATCCTCTATGGACTAATCCGCTGAATATATCTAACTAAAGTAACCGATACCCGGAGTAAAATATCACCCTTTGCCCCGAATACGAATTTACTATCTCCCATTTCGCCCTGGTATACGCCACCACCACCCAAAGGACCTACTGCTTGTTTTATATCATCTCTTAAAGCTGTCCGGATAGATTCGGTCAATGTTATGATCTCCCGGGTACTTACTAAGGTATCTACAAATTTAACATAGGCAACTATTTCGATAGTATAGGCCTCATCTCTTACTGTCTGCCTGGCTATTACCGGGAAGTTCTCATCAAGTATCGAAGGGACCCCTACAATTATAACCGGGTATTCACTAAAAGCCTGCTGATCAAACTCGTATATCCCTTTGCAAACAGAATAATCGGCCATAATTGCGGCCTTTAATAATGCAACTACTTTCGTTATTGAAGATTGTAAACTCATAATTCACCCCTTAAAATATCTTCGTAAATCCCTTGAAAGAAGCAGCCATCGCATCTGACAACCCTTTATGTAAGATCCTTTTTACCTCTGCTCTGCTATTCACTAGGGCCTGCTTTAAAAACGGATATAATTTTTCTAATCTCGGCGCGTATTCCACAATAGTCCCTACTTCTGCATTGGCATAAACCAACCGGGTAGTGATAGAAGCCCGGCATCGGCCGGTGTCAACATGGACCAATAATTTCGCTGCCCTTTCAACTACCAATCCACCCTTATAAAGTGCCTTGTCTATATGCCCCTGGATCTTCATCCCGGCGCTTTTAAACTTTTCGGCCAGTTCTTTGCCTCTAATGATTTCGATTTTTACGGTTGCCATTTAGGCCACCTCACTTAAATAAACCTCATAAAAACTTCCCGATATTCCGATTTTATCCCAACGATGGGGCTGCAATCTAACTATATATTCTTCATTACCATAAACAATCTTATCATCAACTTTAATATCTTTGATAACCACTAATGTATGCACCAAAGTCCCCTGGGTAGTCAGATTAATCGCTGTCCCGGCAAGTGCAAGGGTTAAGGTGGTAGCCACTTTTATATGTGTTGCGTCTACCCTAATAGCGAAGTATACTGTCCCCGCCACCAATGGAGCAGGAAGTCCCCCGGTAGTGGTAAATCTTATTTCCTGCCCGGTTGTTATATCGAATGTTACAGTTATTATTTCGGTCCCTATTGCCACATCCCCGGGAACGAAAGTACCGGAAACAGTCCCTACATTAACTATGCAATTCATTTTATGACTTATATTTAATTGAGCATAAACACTTTGGAAGGCAACAGCATCGGTTGCCCTAATCGGATATATACAACATCGCAAAGCTGTATTTATATCATTCCAGGCCTCGACCGCATCACCGGTCCGGGATGCCTTCCTTTTCTGTGTAACTGTTTTATTGAAAAATCTTTCTACTCCCATTACACTACCACGTTAATATAAGTGCTTAAATCGTTCTGTATCTCTTCTATTATATCAGCCCTATTATCGAAATAGGTTATGCTATAAGGACCTAACTTTTCGGATTTTATACCTTCGCTATGATCATAAGCCCGCTTAACTAAATCAAGGCATTTGGCCACGATCTTATAAGGTATAGTATTATATCCGGCATAATAGGTAACCCTAATATTCATGTGTCCTTTTGGAAAACCATTCCTATAATATATATGATCAAAACTTACTTCATAATCATCTTCATCAATCTCGCTATCATTTATCCATAATTCCCGGCAACGTGAAATTATTACATTATCATCATCGGCATCATCCACAATAACCTCATCAAATGTTATAACGTGCTGTGTAACTACACCATTTACGGTAAGCAATCCGCTGTTACTATCAGAATTTTGGACTAATACTTCATTACCGTCTGCAAAACCTTCTTTTACAAAGCTGCCCGCATCATTCCGGGTAACGGTTTTTCCGGCTGCAGCCCAGGCAAGATTATCAAGGTTTACGGCCAGGACAGGATATTGCTTAAAATATAAACATTCCTGGCCGATCCCCGAATATCTTTCCTTTACATATAACCGGACTTTCAATAATCGATGTAAGGCTTCTTCGATAATATTGGAAGCCCGGTTTATTAAGTTTTCAACATGAGCATCAACGGCTCCACCATCAGAGATGAGGCCTAATTCTGTATTGGCAAGTGCTAATGTCGTTAATGCATAAGTGTCTAAAGACATTTATTCACCTTCCTCTTTTTCAATATTTGGATTATAACTATCCTCTCCACCTATAATATCTACTTCTTCTTCAATTATCTCTTGTTTCTCACCCAGGACAAACCACCTGTATAAATCAAAATGCTGCTGTGTTAATTTTTCTTCTTTTTCTAATTTCTCTAAAGCAGAAACTATTATCGCCTTTGCTATATCTCCGAAAATAATTTCCTTATCTTCGACTTTATCCCAGCCAAGAGTGGCCTGTACTCCACCGGTAAGTAAGTCATCCACTATCCCAGCCAATTTACTTTCTTCTTCGGTTGGAGCCAATTCCATCTGCATTTCTCTAACGATTTTTAAGGTTGCATAAGTCCCCTCTACTGGTAACAAAGATAGGGCAACAAGCCTAGGGAATAACCCTAGTTTCAACTTAAATGGCTCATAGGCCGCCGAGGCCATCATTCCAATTAACATTACAAAAACAAGTATCAATGCGATTATATTCAGTCTACGTCTTAACATTTTTCTTACTCCTTTAATATATTTTTTGCGGTAAACTAACCCTGTTCCCAAGTTACCACTAACCCAGCCGACATTTCCTCTGGGCTTCCCTATCTTTACGGCCTACCTTTTTCAGCAGGTGGTTGATTGCCGGGTTTACCTATACTACCCGGCGAAGGTTTTTAGTTTTAATCAACAGATTGCCAGGTTTCCGCTGCTATTATGTATAATTGTGGGCCAACTCCTTCAACTGTAACAGGGATTAAAACATATTCATCAAAGGCCCCTAATTCTGCGGCGGTATCTGCTGTAGTAAAGGCATCGGGAACAGTTCCATTAAATTCCCATACATTGGTTGCTGTTCCGTCAAGGTCAAATTCTACTGCTGTATCAGTTGTACATACGGAACTTTGTCCAATAAAAACTAATGCATCTGTACTGGCATTAGTAGCTGCGGTAAATGAAGCAATAGTAAAGTATGAGCATGTAACCGTAGAACTACCAGTAAGTACAGCTTGAAGTGCGTTCACTCTACTACCAGCATTAGAAATTGTAGTACTTCCAACGTTTAAATAAAATGAGCCAGCAGTTACTTCACTGGTAAAAGTACGAGCACCTGAAATATCTACATGAGACTGAACTCCATATACAGCACCTAAATCCGAACCAATAACCATTCTAATGGCATTTGCAGCTACGCTTGTGGCTGTAGTTGTTCCTGCTGTAGTAATTTTAGTGTAATATGCCTGGTACCAATAAGCTACATCTATATCGGTCAAACTGACATTATGCATAATACCGAACATATTCGCGCCTGCTGGGGCTACTGCCAAAGCTGTCCCATATTCTCCAACATTGATAAAACTAAAGTCGGCATCGCCTGGTGTTACTGCTCCGGTAAAGTGAATACCATGATCAGCAATCCCGATATCTATTCCAGTTTCCGGTGCAACAAGATCAATAGAAGCGCCGGTTACCCTAGTAGATATTATTTGATATTGGGTTGTATAGCTTCCTTGTGCTTCTGATAACGGAATCCACCATATCGTTGTATCTATCTGAATTTTTAAAGTGTTATCATACCATACTTTTGTGGTATTATCATCTAAACCTACAATATGCCAAAGCAATCCGTAAAGGTCAAAATCATGGGAAGCGTCTGCTGCTATTTCATATCTCTCAAAGGCATAATTAAAAGCGGTACTATCAATTAATGCTGCAGCAAGAGGTACGTTAAAATACGAATGCACATTGTAGTAACTCCCGCCTGGTGAGGCGATTGGTGCCATGTTTACCTCTGCACAAATAGACGCGCCCAATCCACCTGACGAGCTACCAAGCGCTCCATAATCTAAAACTCCTACAATCGCATTGGCCCATGATCCAGTCGCAAATTCTGTATCTAATGTTACCCATAATGCCTCATGAATAGCCCCGGCTGCTCCTACGGTATGGGTTATTGATTCAGATCTTACAGTTGATCCTGCACCTTCTGTTGTAGATGTGTTAATATTAACTCTTTTACTAAAAGCAAATACATCCCCGGATGGCAGATCAAATGTCCAGCTATTCCCGTTGTAGTTCCATAGATCAACGGTAGAGGGCCAAGAAACAGTTTGATTTTCATTCTCCGGATTCTGGATGATCAGCTTTTGGCTTCTAGCATCCCAATGCATGATATCATGTAAGGGCTGGGAATATGGCGCTATTTTAATAGCATCTGCCATTAAAAACATACTGAAAAGCATCACAAAAACCAATCCTAAAATTATAGTTAATTTTTTCATTACTAAATCAACTCCTTTCTTTGTTTATTTAGTTTTTACATCATTCTCTTTTATCATTTTGTCTTTTGGCGGTCCTTTTATATCCTTTAAACGAGGCTTCCCTTTTCCGTTTGTCTTTACTTCCGGGATAACTACACCCAACCTTTTCCGGCCAATCCACTCTGCAAGTTCCTTATTTACGGCGTAATCCTTCCCTTTTATAAATAGTTTATCCTCTTTTTCATATTTAAAGGTCCTGCCAATTAAAACTCTCATGATATATCATCCTTTCATATTTTTTAATCATCTGATCCCATGCTACCCCAGCGGGCATGTTCACTAACCAGAATAACTGCGAAATCTACATATAGCGAAACAACATTGGTAACGATACACTCAATATTTATATAACGCCGGACTGTAGTATACTCATAAATCTGTTCCCCCGGTGCTGACATCTGGGCAAAAATATAATCAGTATTTGTTAAGGCTCCACTTGCAAGCCCGCTTTTGATTTTTATATCTAAAGTGGCTTGAGGAAATGGAAAGTTCTGCGACTGATCGGCCGCACCCACAGTAACAATTACTAATATTTTACGCGGGTATTTATAATCAGCCAAGTCTATTTCCCCAGCCGTATTATGCGCCCCATTTGCCCTGGCGTTATACGTTCCGGCCGGCCTACTTAATGGCCGGTGTGAAACCAGTATACCAAGATTCTCCGCTAAATCCCGCATTAGGCAGTACCCCTCTTGGCGAATCTGCAATGTTGCATAATCAGGGTTACAGAGAAATCAACGGCATCAGTTCCAACAACAGCCTCAATATTGATATATCTTCTGGTCGGTGTGTACTCGTAATACTGATTTCCTGTTGCATCCATTTGATCAAGGCTCGCATCCGTATTGCCATGCGGTAATCCTGCAGCGACATCACTTTCGATATCAATATCCAGGGTCGCACCTGCCGCTACTGCTCCAACACTAACACAAATTATTATCTTTCTCGGATATCCGTAAGTCGCTAAATCTATATCTCCGCCATCGTACTCTGCATTTGCTCTATTTAGCGCATCAAGGGTATCTAAAACCGCCAGTCCTTCACCTAAATCTCTCATTATGTAATCAACTCCTTTCAAAGTTTATTCTTTATTATATATTATTAATTTAATCCTACAAATGGACTAATCGTAGTTGCACCATCTTCTGCAGTCATCGGTCCGGTTATCCAACCCTGGCCGTCAACATTACCGAACATCTTCAACATGGTCTTATTACTCGCGAAGTATACATGCTTGGAAGTATCAAAAGCAGGACCAAAACCGTCTTTGATCAAGTAATAACTCATGTCAAGCAAACTGATATCACCAGTATTGCCAAGTGCCGGTACTCTAAAGGTCCATTTAATAGGATACCCCATCAAAGCATCGGGGATTCCTTTAAGAACATCACCCTGCACAAATACACTATTTCCGCCAGCATCTACCATGTTTACAATATCAGCCAAACAGCTTCTTGAAATAACCCATTTGTATTTTCCACCGGGGATTATGCGCGCCAATATCAATAAAATATCAGCGAATACAATACCCGCACCGGTCCTTGCGGCCTGAATATAAGCAGGTGAATTAAGCATTCCTAAAGGCTGGCCTACTCCGGTCCCGGTTAAGAAATGCCGATCCTCATAGGCAACTTGCGCTCTACTATACAAAGCCTTAACAAAGGCCTCTAGGGCCGGAGCATTCCTGATCAGTTTATCGGTTAATACGGTAGATGCGGAATACTCATAAGGCGCTAATTTTATACTGTCGAATTCCGGCTCGACATCGGGTTTTGGTCCACCCTCGTCAGTCCATTGAAACAATACGCCACTAAATAAATCTTCTGACGATCCACCCACCTGGTCTAATGTAGGAATATTTAATTCTGCATCAGGCGGTGATCCTGCCGGGATTACGGTAGCATTGGGTCTTACTATACCATCTTCCGAAGCAACCTTTAATATACCAGGTAAAAACTTCTCCGGCACTAAATAACCACCTTGCGGGTCGCTGTCCATTGATAAAGTCTTTTGCATATATTCTTTCAGTTTTGTATCTTTTCTGTCAACTGATTGAAGGAATAATCCAAAAGAATCATAAAATGGTTTATCTTTTTCACCGACTTCGCCTTCGGGTCTTTGCACTTTCAAGTAAGGTTGGATGGCTTTATCAAATTCTTTTTTCAATAAAATTGCTAATTCTTCTTTAGTCATTTCCATTATAATATCACTTCCTTTCGTTTTTATTTTTCGTATTGGATCACTTATCCGTTATACCAAGAACATAATTCATTGATTTTGTTACTGCTTCGGCTAATATTTTCTCGTCTATTGTGATTGTTTTTTCTTCTGTCTTTTTATCTTTCGGTGGATCGACTTTTTCATCGTCTTTTAGATTGATCACTATATCATCTTTTTCATTTGTCTTTACTTCCTCTCCTTCCTGGCCTTCTTCCTCTCCGGCTGAATCCAATACTGATTGAATTAATGACTGGGCGTTTTTAAGGTTGCTCTTATTTTTTGCATTCAGGACCGCCCCGGCCTTCAATTCAAGATCTTTTATTTTTTCTTTTAACTCTTTATTTTCATTAACTATATTGGCTAATTCATTTATATCAAATATACCAACTGCTTTCCTTTTATCCTCTAATTCTTCCTTCTCGATATTGGCTTTTACATCATCCCAATCTATTCCTTGGAGTTCTCTGTCTTTAAAAGAATCCATATCGATATTAAGAAAGTAATTGCTTACGATCTTCTCATGATCTTCCATCCACTTTTTAGCTTTGGCCATAGTCCAGCCTTTGTCTTTAGCGAATACAAAGGTAATTATCTTCTTACAATCTATGCAGTATATTCCCCGAATGCCCTCTTTAGTGCTTACATCCATCCACCTGATCTTGTGGCCCTTATGTTTACCTTCTTCGCCTTTGGCTGGGATTCGGATAAATTTTTCGGTATCTTCGGGCTTGGTAACAATATTCTCAACCATTACTTGATCAGGACTTTCTTCTTTTTCAAAATCAGAATCATCCCAATCACATTTAGAACAGGAAGAAAACTCCGGATTATCGTCATCTTCAATATCAGCCCCACATTTCGGACAGACCTCTTTTGTCAGATATTCATTTTCGACTATATTTTCTACTATCGTAATAAATCCAGCTTCCTTTAATGGTTTTATATCTATCCCTTTTTTCACCATATTAGTTGAAACATCAGGATTATTCGGTACAGCACAAGCCGAAAACTCTAAAAGTTCCCAAGTCTTGAATCTTCTTCCCCGGTAACCTGAACAACCACCCTTTTTATCTTTTTCATCATCATCGACTATGTCCTCTGATTTGATAGGGATAAATCCTATACTCCAAGCCCTCATATATTTTTGTTTATACATATTATAGACTGTATCAGCTAAAGGATAAACTCCTTCCTCTGGGAATGTTACCTTTGCATTAATGCCATTCTCGGTTTTTTCCAAGTTTGAAGCCTTACCAATAGGTAAACCCTGATAATCATGTGCCATAAGCACTACGGGATTCTTTCTAAAATTGACTAGTTTTGCTCCCTTCGGCTCGACTATATCTCCGGACCTATCAACAGTATTAGTAGTAATTGTTACATTTAAGGCGCGTTCGCCTTCTACTGCCTTTACTTCTGCGGAAAAATCTTTCAGTATAAAACCTTCCATATTTCTCACCTCACTTTATTAATTATTTAACCTTGTCTTTGTTTATGTTTAGGATCTCTTTTACATATCACATGAAGCACTCCCCTGCGTTTAACAATTTTACAATCTTTACACATTTTCCTAATTGATGATCTTACTTTCATTTTAATCTTTTTCTATAACCGGTAATATGGTACACCGGCAATTAGGCTCACCAGGAAACATCAATCCATTTGAAAAAGGTTTATCTAAAGCAACCTTCTTCCCATGTAATGCTTTATGTGCATCCCTAACATTATCCCAATCAGCCACAGTCGCAAGCCATTCTTTCTTTTCGACTACCCCGCTTTGTCCATAGGCCTGAAAAGATCCCGAATTACTTGCGGTTATAGTTTCTGTTCTAGCTATTAGTGTAGATCTATAACCTTTGGCCCCATCATAAACTTCACTTACCCGGCTGGCCAAGCTGGGAATTTTCTCCCCTGCTGCCACGCCCTGGGCCAATGTCTTTCTCAATTTTTCCAAGGTGGTATCTCCTATACCC